>Ga0307517_10001598_pt1 | contig 37691 bp, 44 predicted proteins | sample 23_EM_MG_FD_194515 | JGI IMG/M metagenome (GOLD analysis project Ga0307517, IMG submission 194515) | Populus trichocarpa ectomycorrhiza microbial communities from riparian zone in the Pacific Northwest, United States - 23_EM | ecosystem: Host-associated > Plants > Roots > Unclassified | place...
GTCGGTCGAGGCTCGCGTCCAAAAAGCCCATCACACGGACACGACCTTAGACCCCCTTCAGAACAAAACCCTTGAGTATCCCTAAATACCGGATCCGAAGTTCAGAGTGGACTCATTCTGTGCACCGCATTTCCCAGCTCTCTAATGTCGACTCATCATTCGAGGTTCTGCGCTCAGCCCGCAGCAACATAGCACACTGTCAATGGTTGGGTACTCACCGAGCGTCTGCTCGGTCGGGCACGGAGCATGACGGAGCCGCTCGGGCCTCACGAGTCACGACCGCGGTTTGCGGTGTTACGGGTCCTACGATGATGATCATAGACCACAGCATACGTTGACCATCGAGCTTAATCACGAGCTGCCGTATGGGGGGACCAATACCAGCTTACATCTGCTTAATTACGCCACGGGCCGAAACAATGGCAAAGAACCGAGAGACAAGAGACACCCTCGCGCGTGAATGTCGGATGTGGTGGGAGAGAGAAAAATATGGCATATAGAGTGGCAGAGGGTAGGAAAGTGATGATCCGAGAACACTGAATAGAGTGTTTGGACGTAGGAGAGAACGGCGAGGTCCCAGTCGAGGGCTCCTGCGGCGTTCGACCCCTCTCAGTTAACGTTGAACGGAGGTACCGGTGTCGATCGCTCGCTCCGAGCGGCACCATCCCGACGAACCGATGTCGGGACAGTAGTCCGTGTTCCGCCGCCTTGTCGAATACGTTCGTGTATTTGACGTCACACCGACGACACAAGGAATCCGAGAACCGTGACCCAGCAATATACCCAAGTAAGCGATGACAATGCACCTTGATGAAAAGACCCGCCTTTGTGGCGTAGCGGCGGGGCTGAACCATTCCTCCGGAAACTGTTGTACGCCGTACGTGTTGTCCAGCTGCATAGCCATGGAGGAGGGGAATTTGAAAAGAGTGCACCAGGAATGGACTGGAGCCGTGGGCTGAGGAATATCGAATTCGGTGAAGCACGTGGGGTCACCACGACATCGCAGATCCACCACAGATCGACCGCCGGCATCTACTGAGTTCGAAATTCGTGCCGGAGGGGTACACCCGTACTCGAACGTATACGTATTCACTCGGGTTTATCGGGATGGATTTCGTAAATGGTTTTGAAATTTAACCAGACGTAAAGGGAGGATCGTCGTCGTCCGCCCTGGGCGCCAACTATGAACTCTCTGTCTCACGCCCACCACGGTCGAGGAGCCAAGGGACTGAGAATTCGTTCCTCCATGGCCGTTCTTTTGTGGAGCCACGGTAAGGGCTGTCTCGAGAATCACCCGACCATGGGCAGTAAAGGTGCCAGATAAAAAGAAGGAAAAAAGAAAACAGGGAGTGAAACAGTGACCTTTTGGACCCCCAACCGGTCTCCGATCGGCCCTCTCCCACCTTATCCAACCGCCTCCCGCTAGACCATCTCAGGAGGAGGGGGTCAAACCTCCTATGATACTTTGAAAAATATTACTCGCCTTGATTTTCTCAGTCCGCACTCTCACGTTCTCTCCTCCCGTCGCCTCCTCATCCCATTGATTCACCTCCCTGGTTCTCGGTCTTCGAAACCAAACCATGGCAGCCCCAGTCACTTCCGAGGGATCCCAATTTCCCCGTACCACTTTCCTTGAACCAGCGATCTGTCGGCCGAGACAAGGTGCCCCACCTCCACCACTGAGCCTTCGTCCCATCTGGCGCAACGAGGACCCACAAGAGCACATCAAGGCCCTCTCCGTAGATCTAACCCCCTTCGAAAACAATTCTTTCGAGGGTCGCGGCTACTCGAGTTCCTTCCTGCGATCCTCAGCGGGCCATCACTCGAACCACCAATGCTTGCCTCCTCCACTTACCGAGCCGTCGCCTCCTCGTCCATATCTCGGGTTCGGTTCAGTGTCGTCGTATCCAGAACCACACGAGTACTATCCGACACCTCCGGGTCCACAAGATTCATCCGGCTCTGGCTCTCCGACCTTTCCGTTGCGACCATCGGACAATTGGTCGGTCACTCGAACCCCCTCCCTCTCGGGCTCTCAGGATTCGTTTTGGGGTACGAGCCATAGTGCTCTCGCCGAACTCCCCGAGCTCTCGCATAGACGGAGCTACTCGACGATAGACAGCGATGCGGTTTCTACCCCAGTCCGGGAGACAGGTTCTCAGATCTCCCCTGTTTCACCTGATTCCCCTTGGGACCGGCAGTGCATCCAGGTCCCCTCCCCGCATCGCGACCAGCATGACCCTTCCCCAACCCCACCAGCACCCACCGCCCCATGGATCAGCGAGAGCGGTGCCGGTACCCCTAAAACCCGCCACCACATCTACGCGGCCAGGTTGCGAACCTCCCAAGCATGTGAGAAGTGTCGAATCAGGAAAGCTAAGGTATGCGGCATCCTCGATCGGGCCTGTTGTTTTTTGGTCTCACGAAATGATTGTGTAGTGTGATGGCAAATCCCCATGCGAGAGATGCACGGGTCGAGGACTGCTCTGTGAGTATGCTCGACACCGTAGAATGCGTGGGCCAAGCAAAAGAGGCAGGCATCAGGAAGGGGGTTCCTTCTACGCTCTTGGCTGATCGCCAACCCCTTCTCTATTCTATCACCTGTGCAAACATTTCCGCCCGTCTTTCCCTCTCCCTTCCTGTTCCTCACTCTCAATCACGTGTATTGAATACTTGGGCCTGGATCAAGTGGCAAACGGTAACATACGTATTAATAATCGGCATTGTGTTCCTTTCCCCATCACTACCCTACAAGTTCGTATCCGCCGGTCTACCTCTACTACGAAATTGTCTGTTTTTCCTCTTAGAGGACCACCGCTTGTACGCTCGAACCACATTCTTCTGCTCCGCTGTGTATCCCTTCACATCCTCGTCTTTCACCGGTGGCTCTCTTCTTCCCTCGTAGTTGCCACTACCTACAATTGTACCTACTTAGTAGTATGTGCGTGTAACTGAAATTAATACTCGGGTGCTTCCCGATAAGGGATCTCGCTTATGAACTTGAAATGTTTTCATTTCTGCGACAGTCTGGGGTGAATCCGCATATGAGGCCTGATGTACGAGATCATATGAAATTTTAGGGCCCGTTTCCAGCGGGAAGGGCTGAGGAGAGAGTATGCGCACAATATTGGTACAACAACGTCGGACGGGGTTCAAAGATACACAATACAAGATGCACGGGTATATTCAGATCCCGCAGACCCAAGGGATTACAATAACCGCCGACCAACACAAGAGGTCGGGACGAAATCCCCGTCGACAGGACAACGGAAGAGGCGTGTGAATTTTGGAAACAACACTATGGGAAGAACATCGTCGATCTGCTGTTTCTAGAACCATCAGGTCAATCTCGATTCTCAATTAGACGAACGGAGAAAGAGCGCAGAGATAACGGGAGCAAGCGTGGTACGAGAGCGCCGGTCATGACACTGGATGCTGACCACTCGATTCTTTACTCACCAGGGAACTTGAAAACCCAAGGGATGACGTTCTGATGCACTTCTTCGCGTCTCGTTCGGTCTCCGACACGTAATTCACCACGGCATCTGCCATGGACTTTCCTCGATCGCGACGATGATCCCTTTGTCTCGTAACGAAGCCTCCAGCTGGCGTTGGCTTTGCTCCCCATTCTTCCGCGGCCCAGCCAGGGAAATCAGCGTCGAAAGCGTAAGTTTCAGGTCGCGCCAGCTCCTCACCCTGTTTACACAACCTCTCGTCAGTTTTCACGCCTAGCCACTCCCCACGGTCCCGGCTTTATCCGCAACACGACCCAGGCGTGGGGGAAGCAAGCATATCTCACTCACCTTACACTATACTCCTTTTCCTGCCACGAGAGTCGGTAATGGTAATCTCTTCCGGCCATCAAACCCAACGACGTGACATCTCCCACCAGGAGAAATTTTGCGAAACCGCGGCCTGTGGACGATTGAAGCGAACATGGTCCGTCGGTGTCGTTCGTCAGGTCAAAGGCGACTGAATACGCTGTCGTACTCGTCGGCATCGTGAGTATCTTCCGGGATACCACTTGCGATGATACCGATTCCCGGGTCTCGGCGTTGTTATGGGGGCTGTGGTCTTTGCCCTCGTGCGGAGGGGACGCTCTTTATATGCGAAGTAGCAGGCTCGTAAATGGGTCGTAACTTCGTAAAGGGCCGGTCGTCCTCCCACGTATATACAACTGAGCCGGTCGTTGCGTTGCTGGGGGTTGGGTATCGAAAGGGAGAGAGGAGGGGGGGTAAAGCTGCGAAGAAGACAACACTGAAGGTATGGATCAGTTTTGTCTGATGGCTTGACGGACGTGTGGGAGGAGAGTATTTGAAAGAACCTGATGGAACCGGTTCCAGGGGCCGGGGAAGGGGAAACGGGAGGGGAGGAGAGGTGATATAATGGCTTCCCCAGCGCCAAGGTGAGGTCAAAGGCGGAGAGAGGAATGAAGGTGGAGAAGGGCAGTTCGAGTGCCGCCCTTCGTCCTCCCTCATGAGTTGTTATGCTCCGAAGGCGACAAAAGCTGGGAAAAGGGGATCACCCACCTTGCGTAGTTTCCCCCACCTTCTTCCCCGGTCAGGTCGCTCCCTCCTCTCTTTTATACCGCTGTCCATCGGGAAATTGATTGACGAAAAGGGCCCTCCTTATTCTTCTGCAGGTCCCGACTCCGATCTCCCCCCTCTCATCCGTGATTGAAAAGATAAGTGAAAATCCACCGATATGTCGCATCACCATCACCCGAGGTACGTATGCGACTCATATGGCGGTATACGTACGTACGTATAGAGTATGCATTGAAACTAATCATTGTGTCAGACACGGTTCAAAGGCGGTGCTCAAAACCGGCTCGATTCAATTCAGATGAGTCTCAGCATTGGCCTGTGAGGGGGTGTGAGAGCCCGAGGGAGGGGAGGGAACACAGATGAGGGAGGGCCCTTCGGCTCGGGGTCGATTTCCCATCTTTGGTACCGTGGGTAAAATGGTCAACCCACCAACCGAAACGCGAGCCAAAACTTTGAGAACCGTGGGCTCTTATTGTTCTCATCGTCCTACAAAGGCAGGTGGGTGGGGGTTTGCATTTTTGATGGCCTCATACCCGGTTTTGATTTCTTTTTTTCTGACGCATTGCGATTGATTACGTTGCGGCAAGGGGCGGGGACGTATACTTATGGGTCGAGTCGAGAACTTCCTTTGTGACGAATATAGAGCTAGGAAGGCTCTCCTGTTCGGTAGAGAGTGAGGAGTGTCTCTGTCTCTATGGTGAAAGACCCTTGTTTTTTTCTCGCTTGAGGCACACTTACACCCCATCTCTTTTCAAGATCCCAAAGACGGTCTTTGATTCACAGTTCCCAACTGGGAAGGACCGCCGAATCTTCACCTCGAGCGCCCACCGCGCAACTATCTGATCGGCGTACCAAGGGAATGCCTAGGAGAAGTCCCACGGCGCGTTTTCAACCCTAATTTTTTCTTATCACCCGCCGCTGCACAGCACCACTCCCCGACCCTTGTCCAACCCTGCACGCTCGGTTCAACGATCTGAAGGGCACGATCGAATCCGCCTCCCGTGAACTCACGATGCTCTATTCTTCGGTACCTTCGGTGTTCCGTGGCCACACACACGCAAGCTCCCATGACCACACGTTATTGTTCTCCCCCAATTCCGCAGGGTCGTTTTCTTTTTCCACCCCTCGCCGCTCCGTTTCTATATCTTCACATATGATTCTGAGTCCACACAATCGCGGAGTGAGAAGACAAAAGACCTGGATGGTTCATCCGAGGACCGAGAATGCATGTCCCTCTGGGCTCTCTCTCTCATTGTGATTTCTCGGTTGCTTAAACGGCTGTATTTGTGCTGGCCGATTGGGTTGCCGAGCCCTGCCGGTATCCTAACACGGTCCCGAGCTTCCGATATCAAGGTCGAAGACTTGAGTTCGAGTGCTTTTTCGATTAGACATCCATTGTGCATGCCTGACTTTGAAGGTTACCACTAGTTCAGGTTTCTTGACTGGCAGAGGTGGGAAGGATCTCGTCTATAGGATATCAGCTATGTTTAATCAAGCTTATCTCAGGAGCTCCGGTTTGACTTCCGGAACCCAACCATCGTCGACCATTCTCTTCGCAATCCTCAAAATGTTTCCACAATCGTCAATCCCAGAATGGTGCCTCCCCTCTAAATCCATTTTCAACGCCCCGAGCATCTTCGCCATCCCCCTCGCATGCTTGTATTCGTATTTCTGTCGGAAGGCCGTCTTAATGTTGATAACCCGCTCTTGGAAGTGGGTAGCGAGGAGGCGGTTGTCGGATTCGGCCGAGGGGTTCGTGGAGGCGATCTGAGAGAGTTGTAGGGGAAGCATTGTGTGAAGGTCCCATGCTCCGCAGGTAATGAAGGCGTATGTCGAGGGGTCATCCCACAAGCTTTGATTCTGCAGGAAGGTCTTGAAGCGATCCCAGACGGGCGGGAAAGGTTCAGTATTGTCGACCGTTTCCTGTCGGTACAATAGAGATACGTCACTTGGAACGACAAACGTGAAACTCGGAACGAACTCACTTGAGTTATCCCAGTCAACTTGGTACAAAACTCGGTCAGCTGAGGTCGTATCACTGGCTTCACGTATTCGTGAAACCTCCCCACTTCCTTCTTCTCCTGAAGGTCATACACGATCGTGGGGAACTCGATGATCTCCATTTGGTCCCTCGGGAACCCGCTCTCCCCGCATGATGCTTCAAAGTCCAAGACCAAGAGATACCTCAATCTGCTGGCCATAGCGCGTCTCCAAGTTCCGTACAACCGTGCGGTGGGTGAGAGCACACGATAAGCACGAAATTCCACTAGCATTTCGGGCTAACGGTCTTTAGTATACACGGATTGAGTCACGGCTAGGCTCCTCGGGACCGAAGGCGTAAGTTTCGGGTCTTCATTTGCCTCCGTCCTGCGAAAAGCGCGAAAAACCGGGTAGTCACGCGAAGCGCTCTCACGGTCACATGGCGAGGATCCTTGGCCAATGACGTGACAATGCCAGCTCCCGCTTTCGAGCGGTTTTAGCGATAAAAAAATCATACGCCAGAAATTGCGGGATGCATAGGCTTGCCGCTGTATCACATGGCCACGAGTTTTGTCTCAATGAAAATATGTATCGATTGGATGGGTTGAAAAGACAAGGACGTTCGAACGGCTGCCACGACAGGGAGTCGACACCTGAGTGTAACGCACTTCGAGCCTCGTACCAACTGTTTCTTAACGAGTGGCACGCACGCACGCGACCGCTGTCGTCTGAGCTAGGCCAGCGCAACTCTCGTAGGGTGTCCTCGTCAATGGTTTTTTCCTCGATGTCGCCTCGGGAGAGAATTGTGTCGTCCAGAAACACGTCTAACTGAAATACAGCTTAGTCCGAGATCGGAATGAGCCTCACCCACAGGAGAGTGATGCCGCGTGATTTCCATGGACACCATGGGTTGAATTCTAGCTAGCAATCCCAGTCCCAGCCAGATCGAGCTGTATGCTTCCTCACGCGCAGAGCACCAAGAAAAATACGAGGTTAAGAGATCACGAAGACGTAACATGTAACCATTACTGTTGGAAGGGTCGTTATAGTACACTGCGTGCGAGAACAGGGATCGTGGGGAGGAGAGCGAGAGCGATCGTACAGCGAAAGCCATGTGCGTTCCCGATTGCCAAAGGAACGTGACTACCAGAAGTGAGGGAAACGCCTAAAGTCAACAACCAAGTCGAGACAAAGCAATTCCTCGTCGTCGACACTGTATCCGTGGATGTTCACGGTGAATTTGCCTTTATAGCTGTGAGTCGGGGTTGTGTCTGTGGATTTTATTGACGTACCAGGGGGAATCTCCTTGGGCAAATCAGCGGTCTGCTGAATCAAATAGTTACCCTTCTCAACAGGGCACTGGACCGTGGCATTGGCTTTCTCCCTAATGGTTGGTTCAAGTCACAATCAGCAACAACGTCGGGATTGAGGGGAGGGGTGGTTCACGTACGCCTCCTCACAAAGATCAAACGTCTTTGTCAACAGCTTGACCAAACCAAGCTTGACGGTGACATCAGCATAAGCACCGTCCTAAAAGCAAGCGGTCAGCTGGTATTGTAAGCCACAGTCACCTGATTCACTCACCTCGATGGTCTCAGAAGTAAAAGCATCGATTGTAACAGTTATCTGTTGACCAGGCTTGGGCGGGTCGGGGGAAATAGTGAGGGAGTTGATGGTGACAATGTCTTCGGGGTCCCCTGCGTGGCACCTTTTAGTCCAACTGGTTGCATCTCGGACCACGAAAACAGACATACCGCAGACAGAGTAGCTCCAACCGGCCGTCGTGTGAACGTCGTCGACGGTAACAATCTCCTGCGACAGTGGCGGGGCAGCGAGAGTGACACCGGAGAAGGCGAGGGCCAGGAAAGCGACGAGAGGGAAACGGGTCATGGTGGAGGAAAGAGGCGGAACCAAGCGCGTCACGGTTGTGTGACGTTGCGTCACTCAAGTACAGCCCACTGGGGCCGGTTGCCGGAAGACAGGGGAGAGGGCAGCGCAGGAACCTGACAACCGACCACCATGAAGTCAAGGGAATACTGCTGCTGCGCCATCCCAATCGTCAACGCTGGCATATACGCCGTTCTACTCGAACAATTTGTTTTGGGGATTGTAGCCGGCACTCTCTCCGTCGCTACTTCATCCAGTACGTCTCGGCAAACGGAAGCTTTCGGTTTGCAGCTTCTCACAGAAATTGCCCCTTCCGTAGTCGTTGGTGCCGCAACGCCGGGTGCAGCAAAATGGATATTGGCCATCATCTGTTATATCGGGGCAGGCATCCAGGTGTTGGGTTTAATCGCTGTCTCGAAGGTGAGGAAATCGTCCTCCACAGATGTTCCGCAGTATGCGACAGGATTTTAAGCGCCTCATCCTCAGGAAAGGCCTGTCTTGTTCAAACGATATTTATCACTTGACTGGGTCATTACCATCGCTGGGTTCTCGATATCTGTCGTTTGGATCATCATCTCCGCCACTCGGCACTCCACGGCCCAAGCCAACTGCGAGAGGGACTACTACTCCACCAGCTCAACTGGTAGCGCCGCTTCACTCGCAGGCGCATCGGATACTGTCTGCAATATATTCTCGTGGGTTGATGTCGGACTTATGGGAGGTCTATGGGTTGTCCTTCTGATCATGCAGGTAGGCGCTGCGGATTACACCTACCCGCTGCGTACGGTTATCCGATCAACTCACGTAATCATACAGTTATACATGCTCGTCGTGGCATCGTCATACAACAAAGCCCAACAGGTCGACCGGACCCGCTACAACAGCTTTTATGAATCCACCAACGCTCTCACCTCCGACATCCCAATGGAACCCCGATCCGATCCTTTCAACCGTCACAGGAAAAAGGACAGCGAAGTCAGCAACAGATCAACAGACCAACTCTACCCTCAACAACCCCAAAATGCTCACACTTACGAGCCGACTCCGACCCCGGGCTATAACCAGTACGATGATGATAACCGCGGGATGACTCAGATTCCTCCTCGAGCCCAGCCTCATATCGGTGAGTCCTAGGCTCTCGCCTTGGCGCAGGGTTCGTGGTGACTGTCATACTCGGTGTGCGCGGTGAGCTGATTGGTGCACTTCCCGTACAGCCGAAGGTTCTTTTCGGCGAAAAGCCCCTCGCCTACAGAAAGGAGCTCCCATGGAGGATTATAATCCTACTTTCCGCCGGTATTAACGACTTGCTTCTTGCTCGCTCCCCTTATCCCCTCCCCATCCCCTTTCCCCCTCTCTGAGAGAGAGTTTTCATGACGGACCTCGTACGGACGATCTCTTACAAGTCGAAAATATGTACAACCTAATAAATTATATACATGGTATAGAAGACCAGACCAGAGAAAGTGAGCCGCCGCTAAACCGATGGATAGAAATTGCCAGTTGAGCCGAATACCTTCGGCCAACTCTGTGGTAATGAATTGGAGATGGAGAATTCGGTTATAGGTGGTATACCTCAAAATGCAAAGAAAATGCAATAACTTATAAGGACCGAGAATGTAAGAGGATGATGCAGATGCGTCAAGTTCATTCGTCACTTCCCATGGCACGACTCGAAGAAAACCGAAGGTTTGTCAATTCTTGGTTAGTAGCGTTCCACTGGTCAACGCTGAGATGATCATGGTTCCAATATAGGACAAGCCCTTGATCCGCAGCTTTTCTAAGTGATAGGCTGAGGCGGGATACCATAACGGGGACCAAGCTGCAGGAGAAGAAAAAAAAGTACGCATCAACGAGCGGAACGAAGAATGAATACCACAAAGAGTACTTACACGGTGGGAGCCCTGGAAGTGAAGCACACAAATGAGCCATGCCTCTATTAGTCTACCGTGAACAATGAAAAGACTTACACAAGAGGGAAATTCTTCAAACTCGCCCTCGCCATGACAGCGTACGTTAACATGGCGGCGTTGAACGTCAGCATTATAAAGAAGTAGATCGTTGAGTCCTGGATCAAGGTTTTCATGAGGTGTGATAACGTGTGTTGTTGTCCCAGGGTCTTCTTGAGTTGTAATACGAACACGATTATGCAAGTAAAAGTTGCCAGGTCTGATCATCAAGTACAAGTGAGATACGGGGATTACGTCTGTGGGGCTGGTACTCACCACAGATACCGACTCCAGCCACATAAGCCCATTCGGTCCATAGAGGGGCATCCATGGCACACATATGGAAAGCCGGTAGCGGTATGTCTAGCATCTTGACGGCTACGTAAAATGAGCACCGGCAGGGAATATGGAGACAATGATGCCACAGAAACAAGGAAACGCACCTTTTGTCCGTGGTGAAAAAACCATATAAAGCCCCATCCCAGCGCAACCCGCTATAAGTACAGAAAATATCCACAGCACCAGTTTCTTGTGGGCGGCCAGCGCATACACCCTTCGTTCATTCAGTCACGGTCCAAATATGATGACCAGGGTAGGATGCAGACCACCCCGCGCACCTCGTGGCGAGAAACCCCTGAGCGATCGTGAACACAAAAACGAGGTAAAACCCCTCAAGCCTGACCGACCGATCGCACAACTTTCGTCAGAAGATCAGCACACATTTGCAGTGATTGGTCCTTGGTGATTACCTTTTGGGTATACCCCGGCCACTGGAAGGCTACATTATCGTTAGCAACGACCGAAGAATTGGCTAGTGGCGAGGACGAGGAAGGGGATACTCACCTATTTGTTGCCACAGAATGAACACCGGGAGGGAATACCTGTTCTGCGGGCGGTTTCATAGGGTCAGTCGTGACCCAGCATCCCCAGTCAATAGGGAATTTTGCTGACCAGGAGAAACACATAAAACGACCATGACCTCCGTTTCTTCCACACATAGTCGATCTGCAACCGATACATTGGCTTCGCCTATGAGACTGACGCGCGCGATCACACACCTCGTCATCCAGGGTCAAGAAGTAATCCAACACAGCAACCGTGGCCATCGCCAGCGAGAAATACTGCGGTAACGACGTAGTGTGAGCCCACCACATTGCTTGCAGTTTGAAAAGGTGGTCAACTTTATTACCTTCGCGTGCATGCTGTTTGGGGTGGATATGTTAGTCTGGGTGGTGTTCAATGGCAGTGGCGCACTGACAGATCCTTTCCGATGACCCACAACTCCTCTGACCCTTGATAATCCATCCTTTAGGAACGAAGATGGCAGCACGGGGGGGGGAACAAGGGTAGACAAGGAGGGAGAGGGAACCGTCGCTGTTACTTCCGGTAACGAGACTTTATGTATGTAACTTGCGAACGCCATCCCGGTTCTAACTTTCCCAAACCACGGGGAGTCAGTGCGACCGAGGATTGGCGGACCATGGCCTCGTTTACTTCCGCCCCTTTCCGCCTCGGGTTCCTGGGTACCGTGACGGCAATGCGATTGGAGAGGATTACGGGATGTCATAACACCGGACTGTGTATGCGAGGAGCGCCCATGATTGAACACTGACAGTGGTCCAGAGTGCACAGACGTCGGCGGGATGATCAAAATGCACCACACCAGTAGGATATGTGGAGTGCTAGACCGAATCTTTCTGATGCTTAAGAGGATTCGAGCAAGAGAAATGTGTAAGGGTTCTTGAGCCCCCCTCGCTACAGAAAGCCAACGGAACAGCGCGCCGGGATCTCCCTTGGATGGCAGACATAATTGTTATGATCCACAGTTCCGCTTCGGGGCCCCAATAAATTGGAGAGACGTCGAGGGCGCAGAACGACAACTTGGCCTATACCTCGATTAGTTTAGATGGGGTTTGGCTGTCAGTCGTGGGCGGCATCTCGAATGGTACCGCCATTGGGCCATATTATAGTTGATAGTTGATGGTGTTCAGTCGCATGGGTCGTTATGAGATGGATGGGACTCCTTGGTGTCTGATATGTGGGTAAAAATAGACGATAAAGGTGGCGCAATGGTGGGGGTTGATGTTGAACTTTGAAACGTAGATTCGTGATCATAATCCTCGTTCACTGAGCCAATCTGGCGACAAACATCCTGACATAGGTGCCAATCGAGAACTCACAAAGGTCATAGTGAGCGGACAGTAGCTGACGGAGCGGTAAACTCCGGTAGCACTCATATATCTGATGTCTGATGCACACTACAGAAGTCACCAGAGGGGCTACAACCGGGTGCAATTAATCAGCTACTCCACGACGAACGTAAGAGAGAGGAAATGGTGTAATGCATCGACGATTCCGATTGTGAACATCACCGTCTCGAATCGAGGGGGACTCACTCAGGCGCCATGTTCACATGGACGTCCCATGTGTTGAAAATGCGAGTGTAAACGCGCACGCAAACACATCCGACCGTAAGCTGGACCTCGAATCTTTTGTTCCTCCCTCGGGCTCTCCCCGGCCGGTGATGTTGGCAGTATCCGGAGGTGCTACTGGCACAGCTAAAGGGCTCGGGTTCGGAAATATAGACATGGATGTGTACGAAATTGCTTGTCAACAAGGACAAGCCCGCCAGCGGTCGTGGTTGGAAGATAATGATAAGGTTACTGCGGTGTTCAGATGAGCTGGCGCGGCGGGTTTTTCCGCTATTTTTCTACGGCGGGCCACAACGGATAAAAATGATGGTAACTGTCGCTTGCACAGTCCCAAGCGCAAGCCCTGCGTCTATGTACGTCCTGTCCGTGCCCCCATCCCCTTCCCTTCTCCTCGCCCTCACCCTGTCCCTTGTCGGACTTTAGGCTAGTCTTACCCACGGTTTCTTCCGTGGTTCCGTCGGAGACCCTTGAATACCAGGCAAACCGATCCGCTTTCCGCGTTTTGAGATCAACCAAATCTTTCGTCGGCTTTTCGAGAGACTGCACATCCACAAAATGCCTGTTGCTTCTCACGCTCTAATTGGCTGAGACAAAGTGGCAGCTCTGGCCTCCGTATATCGCATCAAGCCCCGGCTCCAGGCTCCCAGGCTGTGCCACCCTGCACAAATGTAATGACCCTACTATACTTACTGCGAGGGAAAACTGAGGCCTCCCGCGCTCCTACTGCCGGCCGACAGCCCCAGATAAACCGGTGGCACCTCTGGTCCCGGCACTACTTTTATACCGCGTTAGGCTTCGGGTTCGGGCCTGGCGGATCTTGCACCTGCTGCGTTATGCTGTGGTCCTTCAACGCACCGCTGGAAACATACGCTCTTCTCGCGATCTCAGATGTTTAATGTCCGACGTTCGAGTGTGCATTCCTTCCATGTCGTCGTGTTGTCTGATCAGCCTTTGGCCGGGCCGCCGATATCCTTCTCGCGTTGTGGGTCCACGACGGAGTTTCCATGTTACGACAACGGGACGCGATCCGGCCTTACCAAACAAAAAAATTGGTCCCAGGTGTCGACCGCGGTCCGCAAGCTTTCACTGGCTGCGCTGGTAGCATGAGGGTGCATCGACGGGCATTGACAATCGGCCGGTGTCCCGAGGGTGAGTTACGGGAGTGGCGGCGTCAGTGTGCGGTTCTTCGGGTCCCAGGCGTTGGATGTCCGAACCGGCCGCCGTGTGCTGGGTGCGCGTGAAGGACTCTTGTCTGCGAGGGTCCCATGGCTCCTTAAGTTATTCCGAACCTGCTGCGGGTTGGGTAGCACGGGTCCGTCCTTATCATGCTGACTTGCGGCGTCCACACGCGCGCGAATCCAGTTTGGCCGGCAGTGCGCGCGGGACTATGTCCCTCCGGTCCCTCCACTGTTCGCACACGCCTGTGTCCTTATCAGCAAAACTGTCCTTTCACCATTTCCATCATACTTCTTACTTCAGGTTATGTTCTTCCGGCTTCGTACGTCCACACCCATCTTTTTGGTGCAACGATAACGGGACATAATTTGGCGGGGGCAAGCTGAAACCGAGCCGAACAACGTTAGGTCCTGTGCTACACAGTTCTGGGCGAGTAACGTATACTGATACACTGTTGGCTCGGGTGGAATTTGACGATTCACTGAAGGCCTATCCACGAAACCGTGTTGTCATGCGCCGGTATAGTGGAAGGGCCTCATCGGTCTGCGGGTTGACGAGAACGACATTACTTTTCGTTAATGGTGCCACAAACACAGGGCAATGCTTTGCGCGGCAGGGGGTGTCATTTGGGTTTCGTGATTCCGGTTTGTCGTCACGCGCAGTCCAGGATTGCGGGTAACCTCTAGTTCATGACATTTCCGAAATGGAGGAATAGGCAGAGGTTCACGAGCGTCATCTAAACCTCTGTCTGCGGTATGGAAGGTCAAACATCAAATGAAACTTCGTGCATACCCCACGCTGGGAGATTGCAGGTTCGCACACTATGAGCTAATCCGCCTGTCTTCTGCGATGGGTAAGGAAACGGACGGTGTGTCCCACAAGCTCGTAAGAGTGGACACCAATGCGTGGCAAGACACACCAAAAACGCGTAAATGATACTGGAGTCGTATCAATGGCGGCCGTCACTGTGGTTTGGCCAGATATGTAGGGGGCGGCGATCAAGCAAGTACGTTTACATCCGTCGGAAAGGCGTCGGAAAGGCCCCCCAAAAAAATCGCACCGGGCAACTTCATCAATCCCTTGTAAGTGTAAAGATCCGGTGCCCCCTAGAAACGGCAGAAACAGATAAAGTTCAACCGACAGTTAGCCACTGCGTGCAGGATGAACTCAAATCCACTGCTGCTGCTGCGGCCACAGGACTTCCCACCCCGAACCTGGCGGACACGCAGAGATTGAGCCGGCGAATCGCTCGGCTCAAGGACATCTCCGACGACACCAAGGGGGAGCAGAGGCTAAGGGAGGTGTTGGCTGAGGAAATCACAAAAGACAACCACCCCCACCAAGGTGACCCGGGGAACAGGTTTCATGGGTTGAACGTTTCACTCAATTCAGAGGTCACGCGAGATCGATCGCTACAGCCAGGAGTCTCAGGCACGAGGATTCACCGCTGCCGAATTGTGTGGTTTAAGTATAGTCCGCCCAACCATATGTCCATGTATGCTATGATACACACTCAACCGACCCATTCAGTTTGACGGATCCATTCATGAATGGCTGGTCATCCCATTGTTCGACATTCAACACCCAATGTTAGTATCCAACGTCGAACGATAGTGGGGCGGGATCTGACGCGGCGAGGATGCCGTCTGATAGGCTGGAATCCAGCCTCGAATTCAGAGGAAGGGAGGGCGTGGGGAGGGTTTTGTCTCTAAGGAAACGCAGGGAGGGGAGAGCGCCTCTGAATGCCGTCTGACACTCGATAATCCCGCGTTTGCTAGGGAAGCCTGCAAATGGGATATTCGACCCATCCGTTTTGATGTGATGCCCCCAGAAATTATTTCACCCCCCTACTGTACACTACCTGCGTAAGAAGTGGGACACCTGCAGTAGGAAGGGGTGATTGCGTTGGGAAAGAATGTGATGGCGACGCGGGTAGGGACAGGGTAGCAGTCTCTCAAAAAGCCGGCAAAATACCTGGTTTATTTCAAAACGCGGAAAGTGGATTGGTTTACCTGTTATGTACGGGTTTCCGACGGAACCATGGAAGAAACCATAGGTAAGGTCAGGCAAGGGACAGGGTGAGGGCGAGGAGAAGGGAACGGGACAGGGACAGGACGTACATAGACGCCGGGCTCGCACTTGGGACTGCGTCATATTTTTTTTCGATCACTTGCATTTTGGCGTCCACCTTGTTCCAAACCCAACCCACTCAGTGGACCGGCTCGACTTCCGTGGCGTTGCTACTACGTCATCGAGCGCTTTCCGACAGCATTGAGTTTCTTTCGTTAGTACTGATGCTAATCAGTACAACGTTTCAGTCGCCATTGGGTCGTTTCCGGTGCCTCCACCACTGTCCCATTCTAGCGCCTAAACTCTCACAATGTCAGTACTGACCGTTCCCACGGTGCCCGGAAGAGAGCGAGCCAGTTAATATATTTTACAGTGGATGTCCATTCTGATCATTCGCGAGGGGGGACGTTGCTTGAAAAATAGCCAGTCCAGCACCACGGTGCCCGCGATCGTGAGAGATTCGCCAGATCCGCACCTGTCGTGGGACTTGGGGCGTTCGGCGCTTCCCGGCCTCTCAACAGGGTTCTTTCATGTCTCTGTATCACTAACTCCGTACGAGACCTGACGGCAGTGTTCTCGCCGAAATTGATAACAAACCGCGCTGACTTTGGCGGTTTGGTACTGTGATATCCGACGATTTGTGCCGTAATTGCTGGTTCTCCTCTTCTGAGCGTCTGGCGGTCGTACAAGTCGACAATAACAAGGGATTAGCACACTATTGACGTCGGCCCCCGCACCCGAACGCTCTCTACATGTATCAACTCTCCGCGATCAATATCCCGATCACCACCCCGATCACCATCCAGAGCCGCCTGGGTCTCCAAGCTTTGCCTGGCTATCGGCGATATTCACCGTACTGCTTCTCCACACTGCCCACGTATCCATCTCTTTTTTTCGCGCACCTAGACTCATGATCGAATAGACACAACCTTCGTTCAATGGCCCGGTCACTTTGTTCCCCATACCGACCCCTTTGAGATAAAGACGGACGGCCACCCCGCCAGATCCGGATTACCAACACATCGCGGCAGCCGGTGTTTGGGGGGCATAAGCTTGAGCCCATCTTTCTTCAAAATAATCCCAATTGACAGACCTACCCGAATTACGCACACTCTGTTATCGCAAGTGAATCACAGAGGCAGGGTACGCATTGATGGGTGGAATATCACTATGCTAGAGAGGCACCCTTGATGGTTCAACACGTATTGCAGAGTACCCCCGTGAACCAGTAAATCCAGAAATATGCGTGACGAATAATGCCTAACCGGCGGATATCCTATCAAGTTACCTGTGTCACGAGAGTACGGTCGCTCGCCGACGTTAACGTGATCCTGAAGCTTTCCTGGATTATGACCGAAACGACCTCATGTGTAGGCGTGCTGCTCTTATGGCTCTGGGCGTAGAGAACCATGCGAGCACTAGGAAAAATACTGGGAAATTATCAGATCCAGGTCATCCAGCCCGCGCCAATGGAATGCCCCTGTTCATTCCATTTCAAAGTAGGGTGCATACCAACACTAGGGACGGATAACAGGTAAGTCCGCCGATCCTCTGGATTGTTTACCCCCCCTTTTTTGAACAACTCTTCGCTCAGTTGTGCCGACCCGGAAAATACCAATCCTTTTGCCTCAAAGTCGTATTGAAAGGCGGTGACAGTGGTCTCAGTAATTGTAGACAGGTCGAAACATGATCTCGGCTAACCCCGAGTGGTTCTGATGGAATTATGTAAAAAGGGAATGGAGTACGCAGTTTGCTTGTCGGATACGAATGTCGAGAGTGGACGCGTTGGTCCGACGACCTCGCACCGTTTTGCCGCCGGATTTTTGGGTCGGCCAAGTTGAACCGACCAAACGCTGGTGAGTTTCACATACCAAGTCTTGCGCCCGCCGACGATCACGGCTCTCCTGATCCGACGGAACAAGGGCAAAAACATACAGCGCACGCCTAAAAACGGACGGAGTATGGATCACCCGACCGAAGACTGTGTTCTTGAACCCTGATCGCTGTCCGGTTCACGACAAGCACACCGGAGGTTTGGAGCTGGCCCTTCCGTCTAGCCAGCAAACATTAGTATGCTTCGCCCCGTCGGCCGGCCGTCACATCTCAACGATTGTAGGTTTTATTTCCGTCAACCGCTTGCGGTATGCGGGTGGGGCTGATGGGGCCGAGCGTACGCGTGGCGCCCGAGCAACCACTGCCCGGTGCGAGAGCAGCGCGTTCTAGCGTAAGCACCCGCCGGTCTGTGTTTCTTCCGTGAGCTAAAGCCCGGAGATCCACCCTTCTCGGCGTTAGGCTCGGAATTCGTGTGGCGTAACAACTACTGTTCCCCCCCACTCAAACCGATCGGTCCAGCGCCATGATGCGTTCATTTCATCTGTATTGCATATGGAACCCATCGGTTGGCCTCAAGGCGGGAACAAATTCAACCGTCCAATACGGAGAGTGGAGGCCTGGGCATCCAACCATTATAAAAAGGTCCATGGGCAAACCAAAATCTCACAACCCAGTTCCCTTCCCTCCATCTCCAACACTATCCTACAATCCAACACTCCTATACAGTTCTCAATGGCCGTGGAACAATTCACCCTCCCCAACCTTCATGTCTTGTGCCCTTTCGAGGACGCAACCAACCCCAACGATGTGGCCGTCGGCGCAGAGTCTAGCTCTTGGGTCAACAGCTACAAGGTTTTCAGTGACGCAAAGCGTGCCGAGTTTATGGCGGAAGGCAACGAGTTCTTGACCTCCCACTGCTACCCGTATGCCTCGTACGAACGTCTGCGAGGCTGCTGCGACTTCATCAACACCCTGTTCGTCGTCGATGAGATCAGCGACGTACAAAACGGCGACGGCGCTCTTAGCACGGGCATGATTTACCTCAACGTCCTCAAGGATCCCACTTGGGACGACGGATCTAAACTCGCCAAACTTTCCCGAGAGTCAGTGGTTTCATGTCCTTCATCTCCGCTTATATTAATGATCTGTCCCCTTCTAGCTTCAGGGAACGCCTCCACAAACACGCCAAACCCAACTGCCAGCGCCGGTTCTACAACACTTGTGCCGGTTACGTTGACGCTGTCGGAAGGGAGGCCAAATTCAGGTCCAAGGGTCAGGTCCTCAACTTTGCCGCGTACGAGAAACTTCGTCGCAGAAACGGCGCAGTTTACGCTTGCTTCGCCATCATGGAATACGCTCTCGACATCGATCTCCCCGACAAGGTGGTCGACCACCCGACCTTCCAGAAACTTCAGGACTGGGGTTGCGATCTCGTGTGCTGGCCCAACGTGAGCCCCGTCTTCCCAATCCTGTCTCTGGTCTGTCAATTGATCCCTTCCATTTACAGGATATCTACAGCTACGACATTGAACGGTCAAAAGGTCTGGAGGGGAACAACATCCTCACGGTGTTGATGCAGGAGAATGGCTACACCCTCCAGCAAGCGGCTGACCGCGCTGGCGAGCTCTTCGGGGATCTCATGAAGCGCTTCATGGAGGAAAGGAAGAAGTTGCCGTCCTGGGGACCAGAGATCGACCGAGATGCCAACAAGTACCTCGACGGCATCGGCTGCTGGATTATTGGCAACATCCATTGGTGCCTCGAAACCCCCCGCTACTTTGGGGACGCCCTCGATGAGGTGAACCGAACCGGGATCGTGAAGTTGCGCCCAATCCAGCTCGACACTGGATCCAACGACATCTTCCTCTACGAAAATGGGCTCACCAAGGAGACCTTCTCGTCGCGACTCAGCAATATTTCGGTCCAGGCATCCATGCCGTACCTGGTCATGGCCACATTGGTCCTCGCGTACATCTACCATCTTCCCGGATCTACTCCGGCTTAAAGTACCACTACAGTCGTCCACCTCCCCAATTTTCTCTCTCCTATCAATAATGTACGGTAGTATGTCTCCAGGTTACGTCTGTTGTACTTTTGGAACATGTTGCCAGTAGAAGTCCGTTTTCAAAATAGATTGCGTCCGAGTTTACTATATCGAATCATGGGACATGGAAAACCATCACAGCTAGGAACACTGGGTGCAATCTACATATTTCGGGCCGGGTTGCGACTTGAGAAACAGTCGGGCGACCTATTCAAAGGCCCCGCAGCATGGGTGTGCCGAGCTCATATTACAATGGCGCCGCGCTTCGAGCGCAACCCCAAAACTCGCAGTTTCACGATATCGGTTCTTCTCCTCAGTATGCATACGGAGTGGATCAAGCGGCACACATCCGTGGCCATTCAGACATACGCGCCACATTGAGTGTGCAATGGAGCGGGTGGGAAACCTCACGCCAATCCTAAAGCGGGTCAGTTGGTGAGATGTTAAATTAGGAGGGGTTCCAACGGACGGCAGACGCCTTGGTGTTATCCCGGGGCGGGGACCGAGGACGAACGCTGCGTTGCATACAGATGAGCGTCAACCCGACTCCATCGAGTTCGGGATCCTGGTCTGTGCGTGGCTCCTGGATTGAATACGGCAGCAGCTCGTGCGCGTCAGGCCTTGAGCTTGAGGAGCGAATCCGACGCAGTCCGGGCCAGAATGTGGTGTACCCAGTGAGACCTGTCAGCAGATCAAGAAAATCCCGGGAGTTGATCACGGCCGTGGTTCTTTGGGCCCCAAGCGTTTCCAGGAGAGCTACGGCGAATTACAATGAGTTACAAGTTCTTGCCGGGGAACTTCACCCCGATCACTAGCGTAGGCGCGCTACCACCTGCAGATGCGCTCGCTTCCGCACTGGCCCCCGGTTGGGTGGAATCTTAGTCACTGTAAGTGGAGTTTGATGGGGTGGGGACTACGGATTCCACTCCCAGATAGCCTCCACCTCAGCCGGATCTCATCTCTAGCAATCTCTGGCAGATGACACACGCGCGTGAATCGTTCGCACGACAACGCCGGAGGGCAAAACATAACTCCCCTTCTCATGGAGACTTTCTGTCGGTTCTAATGAGAGCTACCGCAGTGTCGGTACACCTCCGGCATACACCTGAAGCGGTGGACTGCGACCGGCTGCTCCCAACGTGCCTGTGTAAATGCGCATAGCGGCTGGGAACGGGAGCCGATGGGGAACATCTTTGTCTTATCTTGGGCGCTGAGAGCCACGTTTTTTACTATATGGGATAGGATAATATCGGAGGGGGGAGTGTCAAGAGATGGCGTTCAGCCGGAGATCAGGAAGAGGATGGTGAGTGTCACACAGTTCCGAAAAAAGCCGGGCTCGTTGTTTCCAAGTAGGGTTGCGCTCATTCACTTTCGACTAACGTCACGATCTTTTGGGGACTTTCGGGATTGTAACCACATCTTCTATGCTCAAACTACTGCTTATTTGAGACCCAGTTTCTGTGGGCAAGAACATTTTCCATAGAGGTTGGGCCTTCCTGCACCCGAAAGTTGAAAGCTACAGATGTAAATGCAAAAACACGGGGTAATTGCGTCATAGGTCGAAAGTGAATGAGCGCAACCTTATCTAATAAAAACCGAGTGATGGGTCCTCTGTCCACAGTATTGAGCCTGGCAACGTTGGTTTCATCTGTCCGTACAGGTAACACCCAGCGAAACCACAGAGCCACCCAACAATAACCAATAACCCTCACAACCGCTGCTGTCGAAGATTCATCGGCCTTCTCTGACTTGAGCTCGACTTCTCTATGATGAAGTAAGCGCTTCGTGATATTAACGATGAAATCTTCAAAAGTGATGGTGACGGCTTGGAGGAAGAAGCCGAACGAGTAGTATACCAGTTGTCTCTTGAACATGAAGTCACTAGCGAAGTGGAGCAGCCCCGAGAGGAAGAAGGCGACGTAGAGCTGGATGTAGGATGACCAATTGGTACCGCGAGAGTCCTTCAAAATCTTGTTCGCGACGGGCTTTCCCAACCCCGCGGACATCCAATCTATGGGATCCTCAGAACAGCACTGATAGGAAAAGAGAGTGGGTATTCATACCGGTCGCATTATTTGGCGCCACGTTCGCCTAAAACGCATCTGGTTATTGGATAGAGGGGTGAAACGTTCACCAACGTGCGCATCCCAAATGTCTACGCACGGTGCAAGCGTCTCCCCAACGACCCCAAATATCTGGCCATATAGTGGGACTCGACCAGCCGAAGCCAATACACACCAAAGCCACGGTGGTGAAAGTAATGCCCAGCGCGGCTCCCATCCTGATGCCGTGTGCCAGGATGTAATGCACGCGGCGAGGTATGTTTCTGGGCCATCAGCGGGATCATGCAGACGAGAGTCGAATGCTGGGTTCAGCGCAAACACGGATCTCGTGAAATCGACAATGACGGCATTGATAGTGAATCGTGAGAAAGTCTTCTAGAGGAACAGTATGGCCGAGGAGGTGGATCTGGCGGCAAACAGTTCCGCAGTTCCCGGACCCAACGAACCATACGAAACCTGTACGCAAAATCAATCATCCACCAGAGCTTCTTTGCCAATGGGAAGTTTGGTGGTGGGTCATCCAAGCCGGCCATGGTATGAACTCCGTCACGGACGCGCCTCCAGTGGTCAGGAAAGGGGCCTTCTGTAAACAGAATGTACGCCACGAACACGAAGCGTTGCGTAATTGTACAGCCCATGAAGTATGTCACCGCGAGTGGGTCAGCGACCTCCGAGGTTTGGTAGATTTGGGATACAACGTAGATCATGGCGGCGAGGACGACCGCCCGATAAGCTTGTTGACGTGTTGGGTAGAAGAGAATAATACGAAGGATCTCGAATAGAAGGTCTTCTGCTCACGGGTATCGTCCCATTGTCGGTCTACAGGGTGGATTCGGTTCGCCGGGAGGGAGAGGGAGGAAATGAAAACCTGTCAACCCTAGGAGCGTTCTCAGAGTCGGATTTGGCGCGCGACGGGCGGCGCTGATGATGCACGAGGGGGTGAGGTTCGTGTCCCCCAGGTTCTCCCATCGTTCAAGATCTGCAGGCTGGGTTCGTCAAGAGCTTGATGGAGGGAGTGACGGAACAAGGTTACGCAGGTTACGTATTTGCACCGCGTAGAGCTGATCTGATCAACGCGCGTCACCTGCCTTCCCTTCTCTCCTCCATCATGCGCTCTCCTCGTAGTAAAGCTGACACCGCGACCACACCATACTCCACAAACCTGCGACTTTGAGCGAAACTGAGATAAGCTCGCTGGAATGCGTGAAGATACCCGTGTACGTTCTCCGTTATCCGCTGCAGAAGGGTCGATCACTCGCAAAAATGGGGGCAGGATCGAATATCAGTGGTGGTGTGCTGCACTGTATACCCTGGGACATTGATAAACACCCAATCACATATATTGTCTTTTTGCAACCACGGACTTCGACGAAACCCACCCTGCAGGCAAATGCAGAATGTCGAGAGTCACTCAGAGAATGTGTTTCAGGGACTGGGGGCCCGTTCACCCGCATTTTATCCTACACCGCTTTCCACGCCGAAAGTATCTTTACAAAATATATCGGTACCCGCTCCAATTGTCTCCTTTTTCCCTCTTCGCATCCTCGACGGTCGCGAACCTTCCGTTGAGCCTCGCCAGCCTCTCAACGGTCTCGGGGTCGCCTGTATTACGGGTGAATGAGTCGATGCGGGACCAGCCGTAGCGCTGGTAGATGAGCATACCGTTGTCGTTGACACCATCGATGATTTCGTCCCTCAGTCCTCGGTCACGTCGCCCATTTTCGGCCCTTAGTGTTAGGTAGTGTACCACGCTGGTCAGTATAGCTATCCCGATATAGACGAGGACGATTCCGTGGCCCAAAGTGTACCATGGTTTGTCCCTAGCACGGTACTGCGGAGAGTCAATCGTGAGGAAATGAGCAATCTTGGAGGGTTGTCTCAGCATACCACATTCGAGCTGACGGCACCGTTGAGGTTACCGCTGTATACCGGGAAATTTTTATTTTAGGCAGGGATCACCGGACGGGAAAAAAACAGACGCACAAACCGACGGTCATCGCAAGGGATACACTACGTTTGTAGGACCCTTCAACATTGTTCGAGGTCCATGAACTTCGAACTGTCAGATAGGAGGAATACCTGGGGCCATAAAGAACTCACACAGTATTGGCTGCGGGCGGAAGCATCGATCAGACATGTAAAATGGGGACGTATTGAATACTCACAAATAACCGGGTAAATTCCGCTGGTAACGACAGTAGATTCGTCAGTAGACGTCTCCCGAGGGCACCCGTCGTACTCACCATGCGGCAAGATACACGGAAAAGTATGATAATCCAGGTGTTCTGGAAGAAATCAAGATGATGTACCCAGTAGCCGCTGCGTGTCGTCAGTCCGTGCCGTTCATGCCACTTTGGGTTGTGCCTACATATACAAAGGCAACCACTAGGGAACTTGAGTCGACCAGGCTTCCATATGAGAGCAAGAATACATACACGTTAAGGAAGCCACGTCTCGCCTTGCGATCACCGTAGAATCCAACAACACAAGTTGCGATACAAGCGAGGACGTAGACGGGGACAGTGAGCAGGTTGGCGGGGGTGGCACTGTATCCAAGCTATATTTGTGTGTGAGTGTTGACCCCGACGCTGAATTTGTGACCTTAGATGATACCTGGTTGATAATGGTGGGGAGGAACAATGAAATCGCGTATAGACAACCGTCACACCCGCCGAACATCAACACTAATTGAGAGGATCTGGTCAATTGGGGGGGTCGGGGAAGAGACGAATTTGCTTACTCGTGGTGTAGGTCTTCCGGTCGGTCAAGCTCTGCCAGATATACTTCATCCTGAGTTTTTCTCCGGCCGCGCTGTACTGATCATCACCCTGGAGTCGACGAATAACAACAGTTCGCTCCGCCTCGGAGAGGAATTTCGCGCAGTCGGGGAAGTCCTGGATGATCCAGAAAGACATGAACCCTGCAACGACCGTCGCCAAACCTTCCAAAATAAAAATCCACGCCCAGCCAGGTTTCCCACCGACTCCGTCCATTTGTGCGATGGCAGCCTTTTGGGGCGCCATGTTAGGAGAAGTTCTCGAGGAGGGCGAATTCTACGTACGGCGAGCAAACCGCCAAATGCACCTGAGACCGAGGCCGCCGAGAAGAAAAGTGCTGTCCGGAGACCTAGTTCCGAGCGTTTGTACCAACTGAACAGAGGCTGAGTTTGGAACGTAAGAAAGGATTGAAACGCACCATGAGAGGTAGTAGGCCACTCCAGGGAACAACCCCGCCTCGAACATCCCCAAGAGCCACCTCATACCTGGAGGGAGGGTCACGAACGCGACACACGATGGGTGCGATGAAAGTTACCGAGGAGCTGTGAGTAGTTTATCACGAGACCTTGACAAGTCTGACGAGATATCATCAACGACGTTCAGGGTAGGGGAAGCGACCGAACCCACCATGATAACACCCCATAATAGCATAAGCAAGGAGAGCCAGACGCTAGGACGGAGCCTCTTGAGGAACACGTTGCTTGGGACCTGTCAAAACGCGCTCAGAACTTGACGGGTTTCCGCGGGGAGAAGGAAGATATACTTCGAAGAACGAGTAGGAGAAGTAGAAGATCGTCAGACACAATAGATATTCTTTATCACTGAGGCGTAGGTCATCTGCTAGGTGGTAGAGCTGTCGGAAGTATACGTCAGAGCCGGCCAAAAGGGAGAGGATCGATCAATGTACCCTGGCGTTCCCGATGCTCGTACGATCCAGGAAGCTCAGAAGGTACAGGAACGACAGCCAGGGGAGGAGGCGCCAGTCTATCTTTCGGACAAGCTGGGCCTCGTCGATACCCGACACGTCCATATCGGGATTGAAGACAACGGTCTCACTCTTCTCGACGCCATATTCCGCCTTTCCGGGATCAGGCAGCTCATTGCGCTCGGAGGTAGGCATGTCGCAGGGAAGAGAAGGAGAACAGGAGCCCTTGGAGAAGCGTCCCCCCGATTAGGCAGTGATGTTTTAAAGGAAGAAGTCGAAGTCCCCCCGCTGCGCAATATCAAAGTTGGGGGTCCATTCTGAACAGCTGACCCCACATCTGCGTGCGTAATGGCCGCGTTGTCAAGCTGGGTCAATGCACCCAACGGGAACTGTCGGTCTACATCTTTAAGAACGCAAAGGAAACCATGACTCGCGTATGAACAGAATCAGTGGTAGACAACATAGACGGTGGAAACATCCAGTTTTTTCCCTCGTTTTTCAAGCCCCTGACTCTAAGGATTCCGGTAGAAATCGGCATACCTATAAGCTCGTGCTAGGGGAACGCCTCCGCAATTCAAGGCTTAAGCTTGGGAGACCCGATCGGCGGGGGGGGGGGGGGGGTTTGACTCACGGTCGTCCAAAGCCCCCGTCGTGCCTGATCACGCTTGTCGGGGGGAACGCTGTATACTTACGGCCAAAGCGGTTGTCATCAGTCACCGGCCATCGATCATCGCCGGGTCTACCGTACAGCTACCGCCCGGCATCTATGTCGTCAGTCATCGATCATCATCGGCCTCTTGTCCGTCGGTCATCGCCAGGTAAGTATATGTGTCGGGGCCACCATGGGCGCCTGCCACCACTTTTGGCAACTGTCGCTACCGATTTGGTCGTGTGAGTATAGTAAACGACCACACTCAAGAAAATAGGCCTCACCAAGTAGTGAGGCAAGGCTCTCCAACAATAGAGCGGAGCCGGGACGTCCGCGGACCGCTGGACCCACCACTGCCGACCCTTGGCTTGCCCAGCCACGTCGATGTGATGTTCTCGTCGAAAAGACATCAAAGAGCGGGCAGTTATGCCGGCGGTTTCTGTACCCACCGAGAACTTGGGTGTTGTGATGAAACCCCTGAGGATACTGATGGAACCCACCCCCACGGGGGATACCCTGGGAGCCACTCCCCATAGCTACGGACATCGAAAGGCCTAGGTCAATTCGAATCACCGAGGCGTCCCCATTCAACGTTTAAAAGTGCCTTCGTACACCCAAGCGCATGATATGTTTCGCCGACATCTGATTCGTCCGTGGGAGTGGTCACAGTACGTGGTGCACTTTCGAACCCATTAGTTCATGTATACTTACCCCTTCCGAGCGCTCACAACCTCTGACTTCGGTTGAGTAAAGAGGTTATGATCCTCTGATATGCGGGACACCGCTGCATCCGCAATACCGTGTGATCAACCCCGAAACACGGTAAGGCCAAGGAGCGCCCCACCGCTCCCTCCGAGTCTCTTTTTCATAGTTTCCCCATTTGGTGATAGAATCCTGGCGATTGGGATCAACGATAAAGACATCTGAGGGGTCCATACCTCAACCCGGCGCCGCGTTCCACTCACTCACCCTGATGACTCCGAACGCGATATATTTGTGGTATTAAACATTGAAGGAGCTGAGAGATCACCCCCTCACCCTGTCAAGAAATGCGGTACGATGCTGGTTTTCCTGCCGCTGTTTTTTCCCCGTTGGTGGCGGGTTGATCGGAGGTATATCACTGCTACGACTCCCCGTAGAGGAATATCTCCTGCCACGAAGGCATCATCCACACCATGCGTGGACATGACCCTCCTCTGGCAGGGACCATGAAGTCCAGATCACTGTTATTTTGTATAATTCTCCAACTTGGACGTCTATCGGTGTAGAGAGGACCTCAACCGCCATGCAGACCTAATCGTAGCTTATAAAACAACTTGTATATTGTATATGGTCCTTCGTGGTTCAAAGACCTTTCATATCGCTGTCAGCTGTAACACAAGCCAGCAGGGGCCAGTGATCGAGGCCAGGCGCACATGCGACCCCTTGCCGAGAGCCAGCTCCTGAGGGAGGGTGACATACTTACCTGACATCGATTTCCTTCACACCCTCTTTGTTTAGTCCCGTTTCACTGTGGGAAGTTTTGATCCACAGCTTGACCGCTGTGACCACCGAACTACAAATTTCGACGCGAGGTGGTACTTATCTGCTCAGTTTCTGGATCGTGAGCACAGATAACCACGTCAAGGTGAAGAATCTGGTATCCTTACTGATCCTTTCGAGAAAGAAGCGGCTTCGCACCCGTCATCGGAGCGGCATCGCGGGGCTTGACACTCCGATGGGTGGACTACACCCGCGAAGCGATGATTATCCGCATCGACTAGGACACTGTCGGGAATCCAGACCGAACGGATGGGAAGGGAACGCTAGAGACACGAAATCTCCAGTCCAGAGACGGCCGATCAGGAAACAAGAACTGGAGAACTTTGATGCCAAGTTGAGAGAACGAATCATGAAGAAGAGACTTCGGGGCGAAGAGCCTGTGTTCTATTATGTATAAGGACTATAGGGTCCTTACGCCAAGTTCGAAAAAGAAGACAGTAGTGGAATGACGGGTACCGGCACTGGGGGTGATCGGCAATGTCGACAAAACGCCGCGATCCAGGGTCTCGATGAACAGAGGTGTATCCTCCCACTGGTGAAGGGCAGAGATCACCACAAGGAAACCCAGGGTGCTGACGAGGGCGCTGGGGCCCGAATGTCCACATCATATGAAAACGGGAGACGGCAGGGAGTATATCCCTTACATCCTTGTGATGTGGGGGGCAGTTGGGCCGTCCATGTGGTACAGACACTTCACGGTTGGCACGTTTTTTTGAGGAACCCTGGTCTAGGTCCCGTCCACGATCAACTTGAGAGTCGAGATATCACGCGACCACGAACCAGAACCGGGAAACCTCTCGCGTCTTACATCAAATTCCGCTTCTGCGGGGACCGGAACCGGGGCAGCCACAATGTTAGCGAAGAAGAGCGGGGAAGCTCAGACTCATCTGTTTGAACGGCTCAATGGCGAGCCATCAAGGAAAGAAATCCCTATACCAATTGCCAAAGGTCAGAAGGTAGAGTACGGATGACCCCTGCGAAGACAAGATGGGATGAAGCCATCTACCTGACCCTCTGACACCGCCACCTTGACCATCGGCTCAGGGTCTACGTTTCTGAGATCGAATTCAGTTCGGGTCGAAGGGACAGAGGGGGCCTCGGTTACCTGGATTCGACCATCATTGCATTGTCCTGGACCTTCGATGTGTGTGAGTGTAAGCGGTGCGATGCTCATTGTACCCTTCTGTTCAATTATCAGACCGCATCGGCGCTGCACCAGATAGAGAGAGGGTCAATTACGTTACGGTATATCCCGGTTTTACGTCGTTGGTCGAACCGGGGCGCAATGTTCCCACAGGGCAATAGAGAAACTGGAGACCCTTTTCCATGGGTCATGAAGTATGAGTAACACAGTCAACGGCCCTTAGCCGCACCTTCGAACACACGAACCAGTTTTGCTCCCAACAACCCAGGGATAAACATTTGAGCAGAGAGAAGCGGAGCTGCGACATTCATAGCTAATGCATGACCATCGGGGAACCACGTAAGTGACACACAATAGGACCACGGAGACATGCTCAACACCCAATCAACCACAATGTTTCCAGCACACAGGTGGGGCACCCCTAAGTTTATTCCAAGTAAAACGTGTCACGTAGAAAAAAACCTGGGTTGGCACCCGATGAAGAAGTTAAGTCCAGTGGTAGGTCGCAAGACGGTCGGCCTGCTGTCGCATCCGGCACTCAGAACCCCAGAGCCACCCGCTTTGGACGGGTGCAGAAGTCAAAATTCCGGATCACCGATGAAATAGAGATCGTGGCGCAAGAAAGAGTCTTCTCGGCTATTCCCAGGTCTTCGGAACTTGAAAGTGGACAAACCAAGCACGGCTCCCCTCAGGGGTTTTCCTGTAAAAGCGAATCCTTTCATTGTAGTTCGTTCTAAATTAAGGTGTTTGTACAGTACCGAGAGTACAATATAGGAGGGATATATTACGCACGCCGCAGGTCATGTGCATGAGGAATGGGGGCGGGATGTGGGGGATGTAGACCCGCGAGAAAAGCTTTCGTGAAATCGTGAAATCCCCCCCATAAATCTACGGCTCCTTCCAGTGATAGGTCCAAACGAATTAATGGTATACACAAAGACACGAAGGAGAATTAAGGACGCGTGCATAAATCACACTGCGCCAGCTTCATGCTTTTCCTGCCCATTGGTGGCGGTTTTCCGGGTTTGTTGGTACTGGTTGAGATACCTCTTGCTCACGAAGATCGAGAAGAGGGTAATTGTTCCAAGGTTAACGACAACCCAAGCGATTTGAATGCCAAAGTTCATTCCAACTGAGAGGGAGGGGAGAAGCAGTAGTCAGTATCGCGGAATTTCACGGCAAAAATGTAATATGGGGAAGACTCACTCTCGTTTTTGGTGTTGAAACATATCGTCAGTACGGTCCTCGAGAGGTTGTAGAACGGCATCGCGTATCCGTATCGGAAGACGCCTGGAAGCAGTTGCAGCGGGTAGGCCGCGATCGACACGTTGACTGCGGAAGTGAATTAGCTCAGTCTCTACCAGTTGACTGGGAAAGTCCATGGATACTTACTAACGATCCAGAGGATGAGGAAGAATGGGATCATTTTGACAGTGAGCAGGATAATCATCGCGTCCAGCGTGAGACCGCTGCCAACAGTGTCAATGACTCGTACTTGGATCATCCGATAGTGGGGAACTTACAGTGCAAGCATGGATATCCATGCCATCATCCAGTAGATAACGAAACCGGACGAACCGAAGAAGCGATCGAAAGGTGCGCCGAATGCAAGGTTCAGCAGAGAGAAGAAACACTGAATTCACGTTAGGCCACGTCCGTGTACCACTGTCCTTGTGGACTCACCGATAAGATAAAATAAGAAGAAAAGTAGAAAGTAAAGCGGAGGGTGAGCAAGGTGGAAATGGTCACATGGGGGAAGAAAGTGTTGATAGTAACGCTGTAGTTGAGCGCCTGAAAATATCGCTCAGCACCACAACACTGCTATTTCGACGAGCGGATGCACTTACCACCGTCACAAACGCGATGATTGTGACATAAATGAGACCGACGAAATTGACGACGGTGACACTGAACTGATCGTCAGCGGTTGATTCTGAAGGTGTGTGATTAGGTGGATCACTCACATTGCGCTATCGAAAGGCCGGACATTATCAAGAGTGTATGCAAGGGGATTGACCACTGCCAGTGGGGCGTTGGTGAGCAGGGAGGCAGAAACGGAGCCTGAGGATCCGAGACTGGCAGCCTGCTGGACAGCAAACCGGGTCTGGATCTGGCCCATGGTCGATTGAACTTCCGGCAGAACAAATGTCCGCCTAATGAGGATGAGCAGGTGATATGGGGAGAGGTGACATGCAATGGACTTACACGGCGTTTGAGCTCCGGGCTTCGTTGACGTAGACGGTGACAGCCGAAGTTCCGTTGTAAGGACCGTTTCCGGACGAAAGGGCCTGGTTAAGCCTTTCCGAAGCGCCTTGGTTAACTGAGAATCGCGTATGAGTCAATTCGAGTGGAGAGCGAACGAGGTATCACATACTGGCAACGATCGCCCACGTTTTCTCGTCCACCAACGCGTTTTCGAATTGCTCGCGAGTTGTGAGGTTCAGATTTGAAGGAGCCATGATCCAGGTCATCTTCGTGTCCGGACCAGAGCCTCCGATAAACGTCTGTGTCACCGTCTGGCCAATAGCCCCTCCGTCGAGATCCTGAAGACAACCGCAGGGTTCAGATTGAAGACAGGGGACAAGGAGTGATGGGATGCTCACCACTATCCAACCATGGAGATTGTGAGTGTGCTCGTACAGTCTGTAGACCGAACCCCAGTAAATCGGGAGGACACCCCAGATGACATAGGTTAAGACGAGGAAGAGGGCCCCTCCGACGGATTTAAAGTAGAGAGACCTCGCCGCAGAGGTTACTGGATCCTTGTCCAAGAACCCGTGAGAAAGGGGGGGATCTTCAATGGAGGTGGTGATGGATTGGGGTCCGTGGCCGGCCGGCTGGAGGACTGCAGTGACGTCGTCGTTCGACTGGAGACTGGTTTCTTTCTGCATTTTGAGGGAAGTGCAGGGGGAAGACTTGACGCGAAGACGAGTGGAGACGGAGGGGGTGCATTGTCCGTTGGTATTTATAATCCGGGTGTGGCACCCTTGGTCTTTTGCCTCTGTCAAAATTGCCGTGGAAGAGACGGACGGCTCGATCGGCACTTACGAAGCGTGCTTACTCGTGGGGCGGGCCATCCCTCTGCCGCGGACGGGACGAGCCCGGGGCCGAGCTGATGCGTCAGTCCCTCGGGCTTGGAATGCGCTGACTGATCGTCCCCGCCGTTTGCCTCTTAGGCTATTTCATCATACGGAAGATCCTTTCACACTCTAATGTAATACACACTCCCACGGCATCCCACGATCCTCTGTCAGGAATGATCCAATACCCACACATCCTGACGAAAAGCCCTCGACCTTGACCGTTATCAGATATCGGAATACACGCCGAGAATGCAAGACGAGCAAGTACCTGAGGGGCGCGCCAGCTTTCATCGGCGTCTCGGTACATTCGTAATCGTCACGGTACGGATGTTCCGTGGCCATGTGTCTTGCCTAGTCACAACGTGAGCACAACTGCGCATTGAACTCCTCCCCGTTCGACGGAATAACTCACCAATTCAATAAACGACCCTGGTTGTCTGAACGTGGTGTTTCCGCATCGACAAGCGATCTTCAACTCTTCCTGCTTGGCCATACCGGCGTCCAGCGTTGCCGTCCTCGGCAGACCCATGGACTCCAACAGCGCGCCAATGCGCTCAGAGTAATCCTCGTTGACATAAAAGTCGTCCAGCATCCCGAACAGCACCTTCTTGTCCCTAACCTGCCTCATCTCGAACGTAAACGACTCATACGTGTGCCACATCTCCTGCTGTGCCATGAACGTGAGGAAGATCGTTGTCGCCCTACCCAAATACTCCCTGCATTCTTCGTCTGTCATCGTGAACGGCTTATCCATTGGAATCCGTTTCGATATCACCACCATCATCCTGCGTATCTTGCGGTTGAACGCCTCGCAATGGGCCACGAGCGATCTCGAAATCTTCTTCACCCTCTCCGAGGTCACATGGATTACTCCATCCTGCTCCATGAGGAAGTCATCGAGTCCCGCCACCTCACGTAGCACCACTTCATCCGGGGGATAAAGTGGGTTCTGTCTGCTGTATGCTGGGAGGTGCTCCCGGAAAATTACAAGGAACTCTCCTTCCCTTTGTTTCTGGCGCAGTTTACGCGCCCTCTCCTTCGTTTCGTGGGCCCCCATCCATTTGGCCTGCCGAGCTCGGAACCTCAGGTTCTCACGGACAGCCAGTGTCCGTGTCTCGGTGAAGGCCGTTAAAGCTTCCGGATCGGATTTGATCCTGATGTACTCCTCGATCACCGCTTTGAACTCCGGGAAGTAGAACCAGCCGTCTGCTGTGCTTGGTCGTGAAGCGCGCCGAGTCATGTATGATTCGATGCTCCCGGGTAATACCATCTCAAACTCGGAGACGAAGTGCCTGAAATCGAACCCCTTGGATTCAACCATCATCTTGGGGTGGAGAGCTCGATAGGCATCGTCGTGATTCCTGATACTATTATGTGAATGTGCATACGTTAGCATGGGCGGTTAATATAACGTGGCGTAGAAGACATACTTAAGTGGGTAACAAACGTCACAAAACCGAGCGTACGCTTGAGTGTATCTGAGATCCGCATCCTCGATCCCACACGCCTACAAAAGAAGCAAGATAAAGCATCATCATCTTGAGCCTGAAATATCTTCCACAGTGTGCGTGAGTATACGCTTACCGTGCATCTCTGTTCAAACATCAAGGAAGCGTACTGCGCCTCATTGATCGCTGGCGGGCCATCAGGTAACTCGATGCTACTTCTGGCGGCTCTCCAATAAGGACTCGCACGGCTCGTCATGAGCAGCGAATGCAAATGCCTCGAAGATCTCGAGATTTGGAGCAAATCCTTCGGATGCAAATGCGAAACAACCTGCAATTCAAAAGATTCTAGCATCAGTGGCGGAAGCGCCGGAAGCTCGGTTGGAAGTTAGAGTTGGCGGTACCTCGTAGAAGATATCCAGTGGCACGACCATTATCATCGACAATTTCCCTTCGTAGCTCGGTATTACACTAATCCTCGCAGTGGACATCCTCCTCAAGGGGCGGGGATTCCGCACAACTTGGGTCGGCCGACCCGCAATGGGAGGATATGCTTTGTACCAATCTGCCAGTGATATAACGAAGTGGCGTTAGAATCCAAAAGAACGTAACCAGCAGCGAGAGAGAGAGAGAGAGAAACGAGCGTACTCTGTCGTTCCATTCCGCCTTGTACAAGTGGTGGTGAGAGGGGGGTGAGAACCTCTTTGGAGAGAGACAAGGATACGAAACCAACAATGAACGCCTGAACAAATACACGGCTATCGCGCCGAAGCGAATTGAGGTCAATGGGGCTCTCCGCCCCCTTCGAACCAATGAGCGCGAGTTCTTTGACAGGACGTCGGAAGGAGCCGAAGCGCTTCCGTTGCGGGAGCGAAGAGGCGCTCGAGCCCTGCCCACTGCAGACGAACTCGATAGTTTATTACATTGCATTCACGCGACGCGTTAGCGAGCAACTGACAACAGATATTGCTTTAGGTATAGCATAAGCAGCTACCAATAAGGTGAGGTGGTGTCCCTTCCCCGGTCGTCCAGGATTTTTAGGTGTCTGCCCCATACGGCACGGAGATGATAATTTTATCAGCAGTGTCGACGTAGAACAAGATCAAGGACCAAAAATCCCGGGGGGATTGGAGGATAAAATAACTCACTTGGTCAAAGCATGCCATTGGAACATATTCCTACCCATCTCCATGGGGTACGGTTCGCAATCCAAACACTTGTATATATTCCGATCACTGGTGTACACGGGGGGTGGGGCACCCTCGCCCTTAGCTCGTTTGATTAATTTTTGCCTGTGCCTCTCGAGGAGGGTGTCCAGAGGAGGGCCCTTCTCCGGGTCCCACCGAGCGATGGTCTTCATCAGTCTTGACAGGTCGACCGCGTTATGGTCGTCGTCGAAGCGTGGGTCCGTCTGACGAAGGCTATCAGAAGAAGGAAGGGTCAACCCACCGATTCGAAACGTCGGGAGGTAATTCATGGGCTACTTACTTCTCCAGACGCCATTCCGATTCAAAAAATACGTGCGAGAGCTACCGCAAAAATGGTAATCAGCGACCGCAGCCCGGACCCCCTGTATGACAGCAACTTACCAGTTCAATGAACGAAGCGGGCTGTTTGAAACTCGGCTTCCCACACAAACAGATCAGCGGCTTCTCCGCCTGCTTAGCATCCACTACGTCCCATGTAACATCTTCATCAAGCCCCAGCTTCTCCAATAACGCAGCAGACCAACCGAACGTATTGTACCCGCCGTATCGAAGACGAGCGTCAAACTCGTCATAGCGGAATTCCTTTCTGATATCCTCAATGAGGCCGCCGTAAGTATATAGCGTTGTCAGGGGCAGGCCACTGTACTGGTGCCTCTTGACAAACAGCGTCGAGGCCCTTTTCAATATCTCGAGGGCCTTTTCTTCGGACATGGCTATCGGCTTGGTTGGCCCAAACGGGTCCTCGAACGCCATCTGTATCATGTCCGCCCGCAGGTTACGGTTGTACTCCGTGACCACATCAAGGATAACGTCTCGGTGTTCCTCGAAGAAAGCGCGAGTGACAGGAATCCGGGCATCATCCTGTCGCAACAGTTCGAGAAGTGCCATAGATCGTTTCCAGTGCATGCGAGGAGGATGGACTGGATTAAGTTCTGAATATTCGGGGAGAAACTCGTTGAGGAATATCATGAACTCGGTGTATCGCCGGGCGAGGCGTTCATATAGCTCATCGATCTTCCTTGATCTTTCCCAACCTGCTATATCATGTTCCAATGACGGCAGCAAGGTCCTTCGCCAATCTAAGGGAAGAGCGTGAGGAATTACCAGTACGGTGAGTTTGAGGAATACATACATGTCTCGTTGACCTCACCCCCTTCAGTAAGCAACTTGTCCCAGTCGGTGTCGTCGTCCCACCTCATATCTCGTCGGTCATGGCCGAGAGCTTCCAACCTCCCGTAGACACTGTGACTTGTAAGGGTCTGGCAAATGCAAAAGAAGTGGGAAAACCATACATCCTCCTACTGCGCGCTTCTTCTGAAAGACGCTCAGCCTGAAGATTCATCTCCCAAGCATTGTATTTCCTGATAAACTGTGAACGGTGACAGTCAACCATCACATCACGAAAGAGCGGATTTGGTTCAGTACATTGAGGGTTTCCTGAACCATACGCCTCTGCTGTTCTATGTATGCTTCCCGAGCTTCGCCTTCGAGCATAGAGAGCTGGGCCGTAACAGTTTTGACCTGAGGAGCATAAGCGATTTTGTCCGGGTTTGAAGATCGTTGGGCCATGTACGTGGCGTTGTCCTTGCAGTCATGTACCAGAAAGTCATCGACTAGGAGAACCAATGACCAGTCGAAGTCCTTCATGGATATACCGAAATCATGGAATATCCTTTCGACGCCCTCGATGCTGGAATATCGAACGGTAGGTGGCGGTTCTTAGGGAAGAATTAAGACCAAACGTACTTGTACCAACTGCATTTCTTGCACAACTGTACTTTCAGTGACAGGATTTTACACCACTCCACCTTCGCGCCGCACGCCTATACGGTGGTAGGGTGAGCCACTGACCAAGGGCCACGAAGGATAAGAGGAACAAACATTGCAAATGTACTCAAATATCAGCGCGACATACTGCGCATCGTTGAGGTCTGGCGGCGGATCAGGCATACCGATGTTCTTGCGGGCCGCTCGCCAGAAACTGACTGCGTCCCTCGTCATAAGCATAGATCGGAAATGCTTGGATACACGAGAGATGCGGAGTAAATCCGAGGGATGCAGGTAGGACACAATCTGTGTATGATAAATGATTCAATATGATTCCTCCCAGACGACGAACGGGCGGACCGAGTCTGCGCACCTCATGAAAGACGTCCAACGGCATCTTCACTATCCCCGCGAGCTTGCCCACATTCCGATTTTTAGTTGGTCTCTTTCCGGGTTTCTTCTTCCTTTTCGGAATACGCCTGGGTCCGCGGGCATCTGGGGCAGGTTTAGGCGGAAACGTCTTGAGCCAATCTGCAACCACATTCCGTTATCCTCGGGATGCATTCCGTACAGAGAAAATAGATACTGACTTGGGTAGTCGGCTAGACCGAGCATGGACGATGGGGCTTTACAGGCCAAGCGGCCCCTGTCGTTCAAGTGAAAGCGGTGGCCGAACCACCGACCGAGGATTTGCGGGAACAAGAGATCCGTCGCGGGTCACATGACAACCCCGACGGATTTTGACTTCCTAGGATTCCTAAAACGATGGCCATTGGTCGCGCCAAATATTCATGAATCACGGGCTTGCTCCCGCTGCCCGGGATAGATCCTGAAGGTTAAGGGGGGGTATAGTAGGCTTCGTAACAATGCCCCTGTGAAGCCTATCCAAGATAGGTATCCTAAAATATCTCCTGTTAGGATACCTATCTCGGATAGGCTTCACAGGGGCATTTTTACGAAGCCTACTATACCCCCCCTTAACCTTCAGGGAGAATGGGTATAAAGCAAGGTGTGACCCTAGACCGTTTCTTTTGTCCGCTGCTCTTATCGTAACGGCGCAGAGCGCCAGTCCCCGACTCCGGCCTCCTTGGGGTCTCGGCGTTTTAGTATAGTCGTCGAGTGCGGCTGGTAGGTCTCGCAGCCTCCAGATGCCCGGCGTGAGTTTTAATAAAT
>Ga0307517_10001599_pt1 | contig 37690 bp, 28 predicted proteins | sample 23_EM_MG_FD_194515 | JGI IMG/M metagenome (GOLD analysis project Ga0307517, IMG submission 194515) | Populus trichocarpa ectomycorrhiza microbial communities from riparian zone in the Pacific Northwest, United States - 23_EM | ecosystem: Host-associated > Plants > Roots > Unclassified | place...
TTTCAAGATATGTTTAACTGATTGGAACGATGTTTAGAGATTACTACTCCTCTCATTTTCTAGTTGCATATGCGATTAGCTGCATAATGCTTTGATAGCTGGATATCGGAACTGATCACTCTATATATTCCATACTACTATTGGTATGTAGGCATTTGGGCCGCATATTCATTTATAGTCTATCATAACGAAGAGATCGAAGACTGTCTACTGGTGGAGTGGGGACACACTCAGATTAAATAGCAGTTCGGGAGATTCTCTCAGTTGAGCTGGGCAAGTTTTCAGGGTCAAACAGTGTTCGCACTATGTTCTGACGAACTGAATTGTTAAGAAGATACTTCTTAACTAGAGAAGTCAAAGTAGCATGAACATTAGTATAAATAGTAGGCCTCTCCCCTGGTGGTTGAAGAATCATGAAGCAACGGAGAAGAGACCTTAACAATATAACAAGTTATCGAGTTATATTCTAACTCTTTGATATTTGACTATACTTGATTACTTTACCTTTACTAAACAATTATCAACGAGCCTTCCTGACTATTAATCCGTTGTCTCGAATATCCTTGGCCTAGTTAGCTCGGAATCCTACCGTGTTAGCTACCCCGTAACAGCGACACTCTTTTCATCACAACACTCAACATCCACACTCCCAGGCCACAGCTGCAACACTCCACTACAGCCAGACAATCAATCCTGAATCTAACAGCTGTAGGTTCCTGGGCTCGATGCCAGCTATCCAACGGTATAAGATTCATCCCCAGAGGGATATTATTCATGAAGTTACAGGGCTGAATAGGGTGAGATACTGGCAATCCCAGAACTCGATGGCAGATTCCTCCACAACCTCTGCTTTGATCCTGAATCTGATTGCGGGAGATTGTTGGGCTCGACGCCAGCTACGCAGTGGTATAAAGAACGTCTCTGTGGCATCAAGATTCAGGAAATCGCTGACGCTTGTGAGAGTTGTCTTTATCGATACTCTGGCAATCCCAGAACTCGATGGCAGATCCCTCCACAACCACTGCTCCAATCCTGAATCTGATTGCAAGAGATTGTTGGGCTTGACGCCAGCTACGCAATGGTATATGATACATTCCGGTCGTATCAAGACTCATGAAATAGCTGTCTTCTGTGCAGAGTGTATCAGGTATCAAGCTGGCGATATTTTACTTGATAGCAGATATCTCCATAACCAATTGACGGACTTTGATTCCATTTGCAGGAGGTTGTTGGGCTTGACGCCAGCTTTACAACGGTATAAGGTACATCTCTGTCGCATCAAAACTCATAAATTCACTGTCTTCTGTAGAGGGTATATTACTTATCAAGCTAGTGATATTTTACTCGACGGCCAGTATCTCTACGACCAGTAAACAGATTTTGATTCTGTTTGCGGGAGATTGTTGGGCATGATACCAGCTTCCCAATGGTATAAGGTACGTCTCTGTCACATCGAAGGCCATGAATTCGCTGTGTTCCCTGGAGGGTGTATTAGGCATCAAGCTCGCGATATTTTACTCGATAGCAGATTACTCCATATTACCCTAGCGGGCCCGGGAATAGCTTACCTAATAATTAAGAGCGAGGTATATGGCTCAATAGGATGACCATATATCCGAACCTATGCTCCCGAAGTTATGAGCTTCCTAGAGGCATCTGGAAGATAACTCGTACCACTGGATAAGAGCACGTTTCAAGATATGTTTAGCTGATTGGAACGATGGTTGGAGAACACTACTCCTCTTACTCCAGTCGCATATGCATATTGCTGCATAATGCTTTGATAGCTGGATATCGGAACTGATCACTCCATATTCCACATTACTATTGGTATGTAGGCATTTGGACCCCATATTCATATATAGTCTATCATCACGAAGAGATCGAAGACTGTCTACTGGTGGAGTGGGGACACCCTCAAATCAAATAGCAGTTCGGGAGATTCTCTGAGTTGAGCTGGGCAAGTTTTCAGGGTCAAACAGTGTTCGCACTTTGTTCTGACGAACTGAATTGTTAAGAAGATACTTCTTAACTAAAGAAGTCGAAGTAGCATGAACATTAGTATAAATAGTAGGCCTCTCCCCCGGTGGTTGAAGAATCATCAAGCAACGGAGAAGAGACATTAACAATATAACAAGTTAGCGAGTTATATTCTAACTCTTTGATATTTGACTACACTTTATTACTTTACCTTTATCCAACAATTACCAACGAGCCTTCCTGACTATTAATCCGTTGTCTCAAATATCCTTGGCCTAGTTAGCTCGGAATCCTACCGTGTTAGCTACCCCGTAACACTCCAAGACCGCTGGACGGATTCAGATGCTCTTTGTGGGAGGTTGTTGGCCATGATACACGCTTTACAATAATATAAGATATATCTCTCCGCGACCTTTATTCATGAAGTTACAGTACTGAATAGTGTGCTGGCGATCCCAGAACTTGATAGCTGATTCCTCCACAACCAGTTGTCCGATTCTGGATCTGATTGCGGGAGGCTGTTGGACTTGACGCTAGCTACACAGCGGTATAAGGTACGTCTCTGTCACTTCAAAACTCATAAATCTGCCAACTCTTCTGAGGGTGGTCTTTCTCCAGGTCACTCAACTCGATGGCAGATTCCTCCACAACCAGTGGGCCGATTCTGGATCTGATTGAGGGGGATTGTTGGGCTCGAAGCCAACTACATAATGGTATAGGTTTCTTGCTCACGCAATTCCTATTCATGAAGTTACAGTGCTAAATGGCCAGGGTACTAAATGGGGAGATAGGGTGAGGGGGCCAGGGGGATACGGCAAGGGGTTAGAAGGGTTCTTATGACTGAGTGTTTCTCTGTGAATTGGCCTATATATTAGAACAATAGAAGACTACTAGTAGTAAATTTAACAGTTTGATGGTATGAAATCTCTTGTGACCCAGGTGACCAAGGTCAGAAAAAGGAAATGGGGGGACCCTTCGGTTATCTCAAGAGAATGTGGTCCAGCGTCAGGTGGCATCCTGAGTATTAGGTGCTGCGTCGGGTGTGTCCTGACTCTTAGGTGCTGCCTTCAGTTGCATCTGGTATGTTGTGTGGTACCATAGTTGCGTCCTGATTCTCGATTTGCATTCTAGTGTCCTGTGCGTCTGATGCCCAGGATGCTCAGAATGCAAGCTATTATTTTTGCTAATAACTGCATGTAAATCACCAGGAATTAGGATAATTCATCCTCTTCCATATCAGCTCTTATCTTATCTTGCTCATTCTCTAGAGTGCTAATACAATGTGAAAACCCTGGTTCCAATTATCATAATAGAATAACCCTAATAAGAATTCGTTGCACATCTGCCTGGCTGCTACCTAGTCTTTAGTAGTTCAGTCGTAAGGGCAAACTATGGTAGCTTAAGATACTTACTAGTACGAAGTCAGCTCTATGCAAGATAAACCTCAATCTAAGACTCTAGTATATGACACCTTTTTGCATACAAGACTAATAAGTCAACTCACAACGTGGTAGATATAATACCAGACTATTTAGCATTAACTGTAATACCTAACCACAATGCAATTTACACTAATTAAATTAATCATTACAAATCACTATTGACTGTAAATGGTAAGATAGTGCTACTATGATGTATTTAGAAAAATGACGAATTAGAAGTGGTAAAATAGGAATTTTAAATATTAGCAAATAAGGTTATCAACAAAATATAACAGATTTGCCAAACATCTTGAAAATCAACTCAGTTCTACCAGTTAATAGATTAGAATTAAATGTTTGAGTATAAAGTAGGAAGGTAAAAATATATAAAGAAATATGAAAATTCAATCACTTATCATGAAATTCAAAAGTTTTTTAAAATACAAATATATCAAACTTGCAATAAAAATTCTAATATAAATTATTATCTAAAAATAAAAATAAAATAATACTAGCAAGATACAAAATACTTAAGTAATAATTTAGAAAGTAAAGTGGTGACAAGGGTAATAATAATACATATAGCAATTATAATATAAATAATAATATTGATAAAACCTAAGGGGTTTATGAAAACAAAGCAAAATAAAATAAGAACTGAAAAGTAAATATAAACAAACAATTTGAAATAATATTATAAACTAAAGGCTTAAAGTTAAGTATATCTATTATTATCTACTAAAAGTATATCAATCTTAGAAATTAAAAGGCAAGTGGCTCAAGTAACTTGAATGAAATATTATTTTTCAAGAAATAGTAGAAATTATTATTAATATTATTAAATCTAGTAACTATAATATAATATAAATAATATAAATAAAATACTATTTAAACAAGTATAATAATAAATACTTGTTGTAAACTAGAATTGAAAAAACTAGAAAATATTATAAAAAACTAGTCACAAAAGTAAGGTAATAGTTTTTTTAATTTATAAAATAGTAATATTAACTTAAAAGTAAAAATCTAAAGTATTAATATATTTCACCTAAATCATACGATAATAATCTGATGATAATTGATACTTATAATAGAAACAAAAAGCTACTATAGTTCTAACTATTTATAACTTTTACCAAGTCTAATGCAATGAGGACACAAGTTTGACATGCAATTATAAGGTAAACTCTTAGTATTTCACTATTGTAGAGTTTATATTTTAATTTTTGCTATTTAATAATAATATTATTATTATTATTATGATATGTGTGACATTTTACAATAACTTAATATCTTCTCTATGATAAATGACATAAAAAACTCTAAATCCTTCAAATAGGTATATTTTAACCTACTATTTTCTACCAACTTGAAGTCTGCATCCCAATTACTTTAGACTTGATAAATGTTATAGATTGCCAAAATCATACTTAAGTAATCAGATTTTAAATCTCATTCATGCAAATAATCAATATAAGTTAAGTTATTCTTAATTTCCTATTTATATAGTATAATACAAATTGTCTAAAACATCTACTATCATAGTACTATTATTATTTTTATAAATATAATGTTAAATGCATCATAATCAGAATTAGGATAACCATTAATACAAATTAATTTCTAAAGCACTCTCCTTCAAGTCTGATGGGAATTTAGGTTTGTAATCTATATATTTGCTATGATTTTTATTTTCTTATAAACAGCTTACTCTAGTTATTTAATATAAAAGGAAAGCAGGCTGAAATTATATACCAAAGTTTTTCTACTTGAAATGTCTCCATAACCGTTTCTCAATCTCCGGGCTGGATGCCTCTTGCGCGCCAATCTCGACGGATACCTGCAGGTAAGGGTATCAACAAAGGGCGCATGCCAGAAGCTCACTCACGCACCACGTTACACTCAAAGATGTTGCACTTTCCACAAGAAAAGATGTCCCGTTCTTGGCTCCCAAAATCATACCTAACCATTTTTTCCCTCGCTTTGGAACCATCACCAATGATCACTCGAATATAAATATGGTTCAAATGGTGTCCGTGTTTCCAGGATCTGGTAAGTTACAGAGCAGTTATTCAAGGTTCGACAGTCAAATATATCCCTGTCTGTTCCGGTTAATAGGTTCCTACCCTTGTACTGGTGCATGGGGTGCGATGCGAGATGGTGCCGCTCAGTCAATCTCTGTGGAACCACCAGACGCTGCCAATCCAGCTAGTACCGGTACTGTAATAGCTACAAAAGACCTGCAGAAGACCTGGAAGGGTAAAATCAAATATCCACGGGGATGATGAGGGGATTCTGAAACCGGGAATAAGATCTTAGGAGAGGGCGGGGGGGGGTCAACCACTTTCCACCCATGAATTAGCTTACACAGCACGATGGGCCTAAGATTCCAGCGGAGAATTGAGCTATCCCAAGTGTCCTATTTGTCATTGAGTTGTTTGCTCTTGCTCATTCGCAACAGGGATCTCCGACTAACTAACACTAAAGGAAAAACAATTACCATTACTAGCCCACATAGAAAGAAGACCATTGTATTGAGCAATAGCATTATTACTCGAAGCTCATAGCTCGGCCACGAGAGAAATTCCCGGGCAGTCTCACCACCGAACGATCGAGGTATGGAGAATACTTGAGCCCATAAAGTTTTGAGAAAAAATTCTGGAGCCAAGGGCTAAAGGGTCAAGCGGGCGAGTGGACCCCAGTTATGAGCGGGTCAAACCAACTTGACGTGAACTAGCATTGCAAGAGACACCGTATCCGATTTTATAATAATAGGAGATGCCATTTTCCAGTATTATCCCGGTACTCGAGTACTATACCCTACAGCTGTAATTTGCAGTAGTACCGTAGTGCTGTCCCAGTATCGGTCAGTGGTGTACCCTGCAAAATACCTTACCAGACGGGACGTACCGTATTACCGGTATTCAAACACTATCATATTGGATTTAGTATTTATTCGCCACACAGACTAGTCCCCTTTCGCAACAAATCCGTTTCACTACTAGTCTTTCCCCACTACGAGTACGGTACCTTACTCCCTCTGCCGCCCGACCACCCCCGATCCTTTCTCACCAGTATCCCTCCACTGCCCTTCCCCTAACCCTACAACCACACCTTAGTCAACTCTAGTATTCAAGTATGCTTTCTCATCGTTTGTCATCCCTTATCGAGATTCTACTTCATCTCGTACCGTGTGCTCTAGACTTCTACCGGTATGTCAAGAGAAACATCCGTCTATACTCCTTTGAGGCTCCGCTATAAGCTTTTACACGGTCAGAAAACTAGTGGGTGGAGTAGGGATGGGGGCTACCGGTACTTACCGTAGCAAACCAAGCCATGCCGGGAATCAAGACGGCGAGGATCAAACTGCTACCGTACCCTAATGCAAGAAAGTTTGAGAATTAGTTTGGTGGGGCTACCAGTTCTGTCACCCACCTCCCTACTCGTACAGGGTACAAGTACTGGTGCCATACTGTACTCAGGTAGAATGTTACTGTACTAGTACTAGCAAGGCCCCACTCAAGTCCTCAAGTGTTGGTATTCGCCCTCGTGGGCGTTGGCTCACAGCACAGGAATGTTTTTTTTTGCCGGTTGGGGTATTTCGCAGGTACGATATCGTAAAATTTCCTTGCTATTTTCCCGCCTGCTTTTCCGGGGCTGCAGTACTAGTACTTTTTACTGCTAGCGGGGGTTTACTCCCAGCAAGAAAGCGACCGAGAATGAAAGAGTAATGTTAGGTTGCAGTCATAGACTAGGACCGGATGAAAGGATCCAAGAAATGCACTGATAGTACCGGTATAAAGGCCACTCACAATCGAGCGAGTCGTAAACTATTAGCTCCATTTGTGGCTGGTCTAGGAGCTTCAACCCCGCTTGGTACATGTAAGGAGTCCTTCCGAACTTCGGGTTTGGCGTAGAAGCCGGGGAAGAATTCGGTGGAATATGAGACAACGAGATCGACCCTTTTTGGGGGTCTTCCTTCAGCACTAGTGCGTAATAAGATACTCGTACACATTGGATCGTATTTTGGTTTCTTGCGGGTTATCGGCTTCTCCCGCTTGGTTTTTAACCTTTGCCGGTACCGTACTAGGGTATGGATGTGGGTAACCGGACAGCCGGGGGTTAGGGAGGCAAGCATTTGCGATGAGCTCCTAATCCCCGGCTGTCCGGTCACCGACGTCCGTACCCTAGTAGCTTGAAGGCCCCAACCAGTGTTTGGGGTTTTAGCTACCGTACCCCCCCCAACTCATTAAGAGTTGGTATTAGGCTTGGTTTTGTCCCAGGGTGGGCAAGTCGATAGAAAACATCTAGGGATGTCAACGCTAGGGGGTAGTCAACCCCCCTAACACCCAAACAGCCGTTTTCAAGCTAGTAAACACCAAGAAGTTGCGACACCCGCTAAAATTGTAAAATTCGTAACTAGGCCTGTTTACGAGTCACCCGAGTGCTGTGATTCGTTGGAGATTATGGCTGCTACTCGAGTACTCATCCTGGGCAAGAAATATTCGCCCAATGGATAAGCTATTGCTCGTACTTTAGAGGAACTGCGGGGATTCGACTTGGATGAAGGACACTCTGGTTGCGGAAAGAAATAAACTCACCGCACGAACTAAAAGATTGGTGAATTTAGCGCAGGGATAGTGGAGCAACAATGGTAGACAACTGGAAACGGCTAGTCCCAGCAAAGCTGATCACAAATTTTCCAATGTTAGGCTAATATTTTGTCCTCATTCCTTGCATGGGCTTGGGCCACGATACCCTAGTCCCTATTTTCTCGCTACCGGTACCCACTCGAGCACTCGAGTAGTAGGCAACAAGTACTGTGCTACACGACATCCGGCGAAAAATCCGGAGGTACAGTACCTGAGCGCAGATATACACCCACGACCCCTTATATCCAATACTTTTTGCTGAGGGAACCAGTACCCAATGTACCATAGTTTCCTGACCACACAGAAACCCTTCAGTAGAACATGTAAGGAGCGCTGCACCGATGTTCCCCCCCTGCATAGATGCCCAAAGATAATGTGCATGATAGAGCAGAACCTCGCGAAGCTTCTCCTTCTGTCGTCTTGCTCCATATCTCGCCGATCCCCGCTTTCCCTTCGTCTCCTCCCCTTTCATTTTTCGTCCTTTCCCGATTGGGGATATAAACCGACTCCTTATGCATGCATGATACTAGTACCAGCTAGTGTACGAGTAATAGACAAGCAAGTTCTCCCGCTCTAGCCACACACAATTGCGCATGATACCGTATTGCGCCCACTCGGCGATTGATGTTAGTGCTATGATGAACGGGGGTTCGAGATGTCAAAACTTTTTACCCTTCTCAGAACCACACCGACTGGTACTATCATACCAAATTAAATCTCTATTTTATTTTACCTCCAACAGTAATAAGCACGGCGACTTCAAATCCCTGTCTACCCCATCACTGACCTTCCTACCAGAGTATGATACGGGTATGCAGCTCGAATAGTGCGGTAAGTTTGCACAATTCGATAAACTCGCCATACTCGAGTACCATACAATACGGCGTGAGCGCAGTCACCCCCGTGCAAGGGGCTACCGGTATTAGAAGGTCAATCTCATTTAACGTAAGAATTCAATCCGAGAAGCGAGAGCCAGGGATGCTGCGGGCATAGCTGTCATGATGGCGTTTAAGTTGCAGAGCTCGTTTGTGGAATAAGGATAATGTTAAACGTTGATTGTGGTTCATCAACGCGGGCGCTTTTTTTTCTTCCGCCGCATAATAGTCTTATCAGATCGGATTCCGGTTCGAATCGCTGATTGAAACCTGGAATCCACGACACTATTCTGCCTGGGTGAGGGTGAGTGAGGTGAAGAAGTGTGATTGGCTCGGAAACCACTTTGACCACTCGGAGAGACCTAAATCTTAGAGCCGCTGTGGCAGGAGGAGTGTAGTGCGGTAGTACTCGGGTAAGGTTCAGGGTTTGCCGACCTTTTTTCCAACTTTAAAAGCGAGAGAGGAGGTATCATAGTTCGTCTGGTTACTCTCACCAAACCTTGGCCTGTAAAAATTAGGATTGCCGCAGCCTCAAGTACCAGTACGTATGTATCCGTACAGCACTCGAATACTGTATCCGTGTCTTAGGTTTATAATGGTTAGGTTTTAGTTGGAGTGGTTGGGGTAGTAGGAATATGGTGGTGTGATACAGCAGGTCACGGTTAGTTATGTTCTTATTTCCCCGGGTTTTAAGAATGTTGACCATGTCGGGAGCATGCCGCCAGAAGCCCAATGATAGGGGGCGAGTGTGTTACCCCACAGAGTGGCTTGCGCTCAAATCTTCAGTCTACGATATCGTGCATCTAAACCTCAAAAGAGTCTACCGTAGTTTGTTATCGAATTTTTTTTATAAAAAAAATATCAAAATCTCAGAGAGAACCAGGGGTTTGCAAACTTTCCTGCATTGGGAGAAGGGAGCTCATGCATACATCCTCTCGTTATGACAATTTCTACCTTCCCTCCTTACTTTCCTTTTCACACGTCTGAACCTTGTGCTATTATCCCCCCCCTCTACCTACCGACTCCACTACAGGATGCGGATAAGGGCCGTCACAACCAATTGGCCATTCACGCCGAGAGTATCTCGTGCATGCAATTACATACAGGACTCTAACAATAGCACACATCCTGCCCATTGACCCCACAATTGCATCATAAAACGGAATGATCCCTTCTCTCTGTAAGAAAAAACGAGCCCGGTAGGTACCAGATCACTACCCCTTATGTCAAGAGCCATATTTGCGACATTGTGCCAAGGGGATTAATTTCCGGGCCGTTTCAATCAAGACATAGGAGGTTTTCGGCGCATTGATTGGTACGCCGACGCCGTATTGTGCCGTACTAGTGGTAGTCCAGCACTAGTACAGACCATGGTTGAGGCCCAACTGTCAGTGATATCAACCAAGGTTTTTTTTCGCCCCGGACTGTGACTTGCAGTATGGAAACAAACCTTATATTAGACCGTCCCAACAGCCCGATGCATGGGAACTAGGGTCAGTGGAAATATACAGCAGAGGAGATGTACGGTAATTGACATGCTTGGCAGCCGAAATATATACTGTAACTCCTAGGAGCCCCCACACACTGTATTTCTAGGTCAAGTATTTGTAAGAATAAGTGCGAGTCTTTAGGGATAGCGAGGCTACAGAATTAGCCCCTGCCATCCCCTTGGTTGCTTGCTCGCAAGCTTGTTCATCGAGCTATGCTGCTCGAGTACCGCACAGGTACAGTACAAGCCACAGTTTCTGTTTCGTTGCAAAAAGCGATAATGGAAATTTGTTTGTCACTCGAGGTTACTTCTAGCATACCCAAGAAACTTGTGCTAGGAGAGATTCTTTCGTACGGGACGGAGATTATTTTGGAGGTTCATCTAAATTAATAGTTCACTGCAACAGTTTTCTATTGGGTACTTGTGTAGTACGTATGTATTGTCGCGCAGGGTAGTTACTATAAGTTAGATAATTCGAGGAAGGAACTCTGTTGTGTGCGATGCAGTAATATCGGAGCTGTACTGGTAGGAAGTAAGAGTAACAAGTATTGTACTGTACCGTGATTAAATGTTCCTTCCTTCCTTCCTTTTTTTTTCATAGGAGGATGAAAGATGGTAATCGTGCGGCTTTCGTCGACCAAGGAATCGACGTCATACCGGTATGTTAAATAAGGTCACAGCTACTGGAAGGAAGGTGTATAGTTCACAAGATATTTCATCTCGGGACGATGCCCCCCGCATACAGTATAGCTGACAGAATATTACCGAGAAGTGCGCTGGAGTTATTATCAGTACCATGCCTTACCCACTGTGCGTACACAATGTTGACGGCTATCATCAATCAATCAACGCACGGGTTTGATAGGAGGACAAGGGGATGGATAGACGGAAGTTTAACCTCACCCCCGATTATTGTTGCATACCAATCCTTCTCGCTTTCTTGTGCTCCACTCCAATCCCAACTCTCGTGTGTAAGCACCGATCCTCGCAAGAAGGACCTGAAAACGGGGATTCACAGAATATATTGCAAAAGACCAGTGCGTATCTGAGCAAAGACCCACGACCCCCGCCTTCGGATTCCTCTTGCTTCCTCCGATTTAGGCGTGATCCTGGAACAAACAACCCGATTTAAACGTTAACTGACTGTGGCAGTATCAGCACCATAATGGAAGAAAACAAAACATATCCTCGAATCGAATGTGATCTGTTGAATACCGCGGACCCCCAAGATAATACTTGTGCTACACGCACGTTTCACTCCACGCCCTTATTCCAACTGTCCGGTACGGAGAACTGAGATTGCTTTTTTTGCTTTCTTTTTTCTCACACGGGCCGGTAAACAATGCAAGGCACTCGAGAAAGATACGAATTCCAACTGCATTGGGTGCTCGTATGGAGCACCGTCCGCCATGGTACTATTGAGGGGGCAATGGATAAGTGCCGCGATGCTTCTATGGTATCATACTCAGTATGGTGGGGCCAACAGGTCAAGCGCTCAATTGTTTCCTGACAAAGTTCTCACAGCGATGGTGTGTGTGTGTGCGGGAAACACTCCCATTCCCGTATGGTCTCGTATAATCCGCTATCCCCGTCAGGCTTCTAATCTCCGGGCACAGAGACAATACATCTGTAGAGGGGAGGGAATACCTAACGCGGTATAGCTGGAGCGAGCTCAGCTTGCTAGATCTGATTAACCGGTGCTCATAACTTTGTTAACTCGCGACTAAGCCTGTTGAAGTTTGGTTCACTGCTCATCTGGGGAGAGTTGGACGCGTAGGTACGGCAAAAGTACCAACTGCAAGGTTAGTAAACAGTTAATTTAAGTTAACCCCCCAACACAATCCATGGAAAACATCTCCCCTGACACTTGCATCTCATTTCGCCTTTCTTGGCATCGGGTGTTTCCGATTTGGGGATGTGAGTGGTTGTGTGAGTGGGAAAAAGGAGCTTCAAGGGTTGAGTTATCGCGGGTTGGGCAGATGGAGTCAACTCAACTCAACTTACTGTATGCTGCACACCGGTCGCTTAGATGCTGTGCTGTGCTGTGCACTGCGTAACCGAGGAAGGAGGGCTGCGGGGGAAGGAAGTTATTGCTGGGGTGGATACAGATTGTTCTGCAGGCATACGTAGCTGGACGGACGCGCGAGGTCACGCTTTTTGTTTTTTTTCCAACACGTGAAGGGGGCACGATTGGGGTAAAAAAGTGCCGTGATGCTTGAGCGAGTCGTTGTTTCCAGTTGCTCCTTCCGAATGGAATAGAGTACTCGTACTGTATCTGATACAGCACCGGTACGTGGTATTCGTAGAAAGAATACCCGCCGGGAACATGTTGAACCAGTCGTTTGGGACTTTGGCCCAGAACAACCATCTCTCCGGTTGGCTGTAAGCCTTCCTTCTTGGTGGCTGTAACTTGTGAGGGTGGAGGGTTGAGTTTTGGGGTCTGTGGCCCTTTCCTTCCGAGTCTTTCTAAGAATACCGGTAATGTGCTTTTTGCAAGTATCATAAGTTATGATACCGGTACTTCGTTCTCGCTTTCTTTCTTCTCCTCCTTCCACTGCTCTGCACTCCCCCCTTGCCACAATTTATTTCTCACAACTGTACGGTAGGTGAAGATGTTTCGGGAGACGCACATGAGCTGAAGCACAAGTATAAGTGACTTTGCCTTCCTCCCTGACTCCATGACAATCATGATGGTGGATTTACAGTAGGTGATGGAGTCTTGCCACGGCTGCTGCTGCTGATACGCCTGTACTCGAGTAATTAGGGCTGGTTGATTTGGGAGTGGCCCCCTGTTTCGGGTACTATATAACGCCCCAATAGGTCCGTGCGGAATTCGCCAAATTTCGATTCCTGGTCTGTTCGTTTCCCGTTATTCTTTAGCGGTACATGTTTTTGTTTTTTGGTCTTCTCTTTTTCGCCACTGGAGGCACCAGACCGACCGAAGAGAGGGAGAGAGCAGTGAGAATTCGGTAAAGTACCGGTCCGTAATGGAGGGAAAAGACGAAAAGGATGGATGAATGAATGAATGGATAGATGATGGGATGGGATGGGATTGGACGAGAGAAAGTTGAAAAAAAGAATAAGAAAAGAAGCTTCAATCTTCTCTTTCACCCCTTTACGGTACCCATCCATCCCCCTTTCTTTGCTCCCTCTCTCCTTCGGCCTCTCCCCTCCACTCTTTCCTTAGAGGTTGTAGGACTTCGGGGTAGAAGTAAAGAGCGTTTTGACGGAGGTAGTTTATCAGGAAAGAAAGAACATTGTATCGAATAGAGATTGGTGGAGGACAAGAAGAGAAAGAAAAAAAGGAAACATCTCATCACGACCAATCCCTTGAGCTCGGTACGTGCATTCTGATACTCTTCCCCGACCTACCTTCTTTCACTCTTGTCCTATCATTAGAAGCTCCCTCTCCATTTGCTCATCCGTGTCCCATCCCGACGATACGGTATTCACCTTAGCTTTGCTCACCTTACTGACCGAGCATCACTACTGCATGCTCTGTAAAAATTGAATCCTGCCCTTCCTTCCCACCCTTCGTCTCCCTTCTTATCATTATCCCCCTACCTATTCCTACCTCCACTTACCTCCCTGCTCTCCTCACCCAGTCCCTCATTCTGTATACAAGTACACTTCCTGCAAATCTCCAATTCTTGAAACGCTCCTTCGCTTCCGAGCCAATTCTCCCTTCCCCGTTATCCACGCTAATCCGGGGGTCCTTCTGCTGCAGGATCCTACACTGCACACGCACCAGCGTCCACCCCATCCCATCTGACATCCTGTCAACTGTCATCCCTCCAACACGCGCGCGTGTGTTCCGAAACCCCCAGCTATTCTCGACAACTTAGGGACTACCCAGCAGCTTCCCCTCGAACCAGCTCTCCCGGAATACAATAACTTTAATGCAGACGACCCACCCCAGTTAACCTATCTGTGGTGGTTTTAAAAGGATAAATAAAAATAGCTCCGTCGAACCAATTGAACGCGAAATTACAGAGTTACAAATCGTGAGGGGAACAAATCGGAATTGCACCACTTCAAGAGGGCAAAAAAGAGAAAGGAAAAAGAAAAGAAAAGGGTCGTCGATGCAGTGTCTAATTCCGTCGTTGCTGTCAACGACCTTTTAGACACCTTTCCCATCGGAAGGGAGTGAAGGGAGCTTTTTAACGGTACCGATAGTGATAAAAAAGAAAAGGACCCGACGGGTAGCTGCTGCCTTGTCTGTGCTTTTGCCGTTCTCTTCGACGGATTGGCATCGCTACCTGTTTCGTTATCGGTTTCGTTTCCTTCTGCAGCGTTCCGGTTTCTTTCTCGTTGCCTGTTGTATATTTAGGAGATTTTAGTTTGACGGTGCACTCGTAGGGGGAAGGATTCATCCGGAACTGGTTCTGTCCGGCTCTATTCAATCGGTCGTGAAGTTTTTCTGGGCTGCTTGGTTCAATTGACTTGGACATGTAAGTTTCTCCCATGCCCCCCGGGCTATAAGTCCCGGTTGCCCTTACTGACCTGACCTACCCTGGCATAGCTTGTCTGGCATTTGCACTGCATCGATAACTACTACGCGGGAGTTTTTTTTTTTGTCTACTCAGTAGCGAACTGGTCCACCCAATTCAGGAGTTATAAAATAGATCGCTAGAAGAAGACCACTACTTAGACACGACTGCTCGTACCTCTTGCTGTATTCGGGGCGATATTGCGTTCCGTCACCACCGAAGAGCCACCTAGGGAGCCATATACCCTAACTCCCGGATTTCCACTACGGGCAGTTCTTAACTGATCTGCCGTGACTACCCTCCTTCGACAATAGTACATGCCAATCCAATGGACGATCGATTTTTATCTGGGGGAGCTCTCTCCGAGATGGACCTGGATGATACAGACTATGCCACCGAGGCTCCGCTACCGTCACCTGCTGGTACTCCCTACCGGACACCGCTTCTATCAAGGAATACTAGCCGTCATGCGACTCCATCCCCATCCCCATCCCCCTCTCCGTATCCTCTCTCTAGCAGTCCTCCCACGACAAACGGTCGAGCGTCTCCGCTCCATCGTATGAGCATGTCTCATCATCACGATACTTTTGATGACACTATATCAATTCTCGACCCCCGCCGGTTTACGCCCACCCTTCACGCTAACCTTGTTGCTGAGATTTTGTCGTTACGAAGAGACTTGGAATCTAAAACGAATCTTATCGATACATTGGAACATGATTTATCGGCTGCGAGATTAGAGCACGAAACGGCTACCACATCTGCTGCCACTGCGCAGCGGGAAGCAAGGGATGTAAAACGTCAATTGGAAAGAGTTGAGAACGACGGTGCTGTTGAAGCTGTGGCTAAGGAGAGAGACGAAGCGCTTGAAACTGTAGCTGAGCTTAAACGACAAGTGGAGCGACAAACGAAGGCTCGGCGGAGCGCTGAGGCAGACCTTGAAAGAGTTAAGGCGACTGCAGAAGGGGATCGTGAGAAGTTGGAGGATTCAAGGAGGGTTCAAGAGCGGCGAGCTCATGTCGCCGAAGGCCGGTTGAAGGCTCTTCTGGACGAGTTATCGACTGCAAATGCTATGCCACCACCTCCGCTACCTCTGCCTCAGTCTGAACCTGAGAATGAGGATACTGCCCCCTCGGAGGTCGCCATGAGTGATACGGCAAGCATCAGAACCAGCATTCAGGGAAGACCAAGTAGTCTGATGATGGGTGACGATGTTGCTGAGCGCCTGGGGATCCGATTTTCTATGTTGTCTGGGAACCAAGGGTTGAGCTTGGCAGATGAGCTTGATCTGGACGATGTCGAGGGAGAAGATAAAGAATACGAAGGTCATGAAGAAGAGGATGATGACGATGGTAATAGGACAGAGACCGAGGCTGAAGCTACAGGTGATAATGATTCTGGCTCAGACAGTGGCTCGGAAACTGAAGATGAGGGGGATTTTCAACCTATGCGGAAGTATTGTGAAATGGGTGTCCAGGTGGAAGAGGAAGAAGAGTTAGATGAAGAAATGGAGCGGCCAGAGGTTGTTCTCGAAGAGGCCCGTGCAGAACTTGAACGAACCTACTCTGAACTCGACCGAAAATCTTCTGAGTTGGAGAACACCCGCATAGAGCTCGACAGAGCCCAGGAGAGGATTGGGGAGCTTGAGGAGCAGGTCGATGGGCTTGCTGAGGAGGTTGCTGAGAAGAAGCGTGCTTTGGTTGATAAGGAGATTGATCACGGACACAAGATCAAGGTGTTTGAAACTCAAAGCCGTGAAGTCGAAGAGCGGTGGACGTCCGTCGAGTCGAAGGAGAGAGCACTCGAAAAGACGGAAAAGTCTCTTGATGAGAGAGCGAGCAATCTTGACAGGAGGGAGAAAATGCTTGACGACAAGGAAGCCATTGTCACACCCATTCCTGAATCGCCTATCGAGAAAGAGCTTCCTCTCCTCCCCCTTGACGACGATCGTGTTTCTACGGAGAATGATGCTCACACTCAAAGAGAGTACGAAGCCAATCAAGGGCGAAAGCGGGCTGCCGGCGTTACATCCCCTCCTCCTCCGCACCACCCGCCCCCGATATATACCTCTATCGAAACTCAGACTGAGCCTGTTGAGGAGCCCATCAATGAACCTGTTGAACGGCGACCAACACCGCCTCCCAAGTCGCCTACTCGGTCACCTCCAGTGATATATCAGACTATCGGAACTCAGACAGACCCGATGAAGCCGCCGGCTCTACAGATTATCCCAACAATCGCGGTCACTCCTCCACCGCCGACACCGCCCCTCCCTGGGCGACCGAAGGTTCCGATGAGAAATGCTGCCGTTCAGACACGTAGTAGGCAGAGGGCTCGAGGAATGCAGACAGATGAGCCCGCCTTTGAAGATCGTATCATGAAGTTGCCCGCAAGGTTAATGCCTGCGGCGATCCTGGCTAATAACAACCCTGTTCTTCCTGTGGCCCCTTCGACACAGACTGAACGACCGCCGCCAAGTCCTCCTAAGAAGAGTTCTAGGAGGGGCATCAAGAGGATATCTGCCATGGCAACTGCCCCTACGTCAGCTCCTGCACCCACCTCTGCTCCTAGATCCGTTCCAGATAGCCCTGGTCCGCCTGGAACTGCTCTTATATATAGTTCCCCCAAGGCACCTTCTGAGTTCGGGGAAACCTCGGAGAAGGACAAGGATGGCGCTCGAAGACACTTGTTTAATGGGGTTGATTTTTCACACGATCTTCCACAGTCTTCTGGCGATGATGACTTCCACGACGATGCAGATCTCAGTGGTAACGAGTTCAAGACGGCGCTCTCTGCGCCAAGGCCTAAGAAGAGGGATCGGATCAGCAGCCTCGGTAGACCCTCCCCCGTCATTGAGAGTCCAGATGGTACTGTCTATGAAGCCTATAAGAAGCCCATGAATATCCGTCGTAATGCCATGGTATCTAATGGCGTGCACGCACACCAGCGTGCTAGGAGCCCAAGTCTCACTAGCAATCGAACAAGCGAGAGTGGCGGTCCCAAGATTGGACCCCCTTTCCCTGTACCTATTAGACACAGCTCTAGAAAGGTGGGAGGTTATGCTAGTTTTAGGAACGAAAGCCCAACACCCATGTCTGTCGGTTTGCCCAGGCGACCTCTTCCCCCCGGTCGACCTGGGAGGCAACAGTCAATACGTAAGGTTCGTTCTGCAGCTGCTCTCTCAACTCTTCAAACCTCCGGTTCTAGGACCAGGTCACCTCCTCCCCTCAGTGCTTCCTCAGCAGCTCCTGACAGTCCTGTCCTCCCCCCCCTACCCAGGGATGAAGTACTTTCCCATGCGTTTGACAAGCAGAAAATTGGATCTTCCAAGCATAAACATCAGGCTAGCACCAATACCTCCAATACAGGAAATGCTTCAATCGGAAGCTCGATTCAACAGATTAGTGTAGTAGATGCGATCGCGCAAACCATGGTTGGCGAGTGGATGTGGAAGTATGTACGCCGGAGGAGATCCTTTGGAGTTCCGGATTCCCCTCAGGCCTGGGATGGCAGAGATGAGAGCACCACTGGTGGCGGCCAACGGCATAAACGATGGGTCTGGCTCGCGCCTTATGAGAGAGCTGTTATGTGGTCCAGTCGGCAACCCACCAGCGGAAACGCCTTGCTCGGGAAGAGTGGCAGAAAACGTAAGCGATCAATCCTCCAACCCCCCGCCGGCCTCTCCCTGGTTCTGGATAAGGTACTGATGAACAAAGTCCCCATCCAATCTGTTTTGGATGTGAAGGATGATACACCATTACCCAAGGGGGCCAATCCAGCGCAGCCGCTATTCAACCGAAGCATTCTCATATTGACACCTGCAAGGGCTCTCAAATTCACGGCTCCGAACAAGGAGAGGCATTACGTTTGGTTGACGGCTCTGAGCTTTTTGTCCCACTCTGCTCATGAGAGTGAAGGCTTGTTGGCCCTCCCACCTCCCCTACCGTTTGAGTATGATCAGATGCAGCAGCAACGGCCGCAGTCACCACCGCTGACTCGACCGCCCATTCCTCCCGTTCCCGTGAACCGCGACCCACCCTTCAATCCTATTCGAGACTCGATACGGGTGGCCAAGGGCAAAGGCCGTTCGAGAACTAGTAAGTCGGAAGCAAACGGGTACGCGGGAAGCGGCAGTCTGGGGAGGAACCCGCGTAGGGATATTGACCGCCACGGTCGCATGATACCCGACAGCATAGCAGAACCACCCAGCATCCCCCGATTCCCTGGCCACAGTCGCAAACGCAGTAATACGGCTCGACCAAGCACGAACCGCTCGATAAGCCATGGGTATAACCCGAGTCTGCACTCTTCCTTTGGGGGTTCATCAAACGGAGATTACTATCCACCCGGACCAATGGGTGTTGGTGGAATCGGGCTCATAAGCGGAAATAGCTCTTTAAGCCACGGAATTCCAGGACCGGGCCTTGGAGGATGGGAATCTGGACCAATAGGCACTGTGCGAATGGAAGCATTTATAGACCCGAAGCCAAAATTCGAGTTTGACGAAGAGGACGAGCTCCCGGGTAACAGGCCAAGTTCTTATCGCCTTAGGAAGGACAGGAGAAGCAGCAGACAGGAGAGCTACTGGTCCGGAAGCGGAGATTTCTACGCTGGTGGGAGCGAAGCTGGCAAGGGGAGCGTTATTAGCGGGAGCATTGACGACGAGTACTTCCGCGGTGGTGATGATCCCTTTCGTGGATTCTAATCCACATGTACTATAGGTTTACTTTTCTTTTCAACTTTTTTAAACCATTCATTACCAGTTCTCCCTTATCGTCATTTGAAAGTAGCCTTTCCCTATCCGCATCCATCTATACCGCTCCTTTATCTTCTCTATATATCTCGATCTTCCCTCTTTCTCTTTTTTGTCGTCTTTCTGGGCTGGCTGGTTGGGTTGGTTCATCGATCTTTTGAAGTCTTTTTTTCTTTCCCTTTCCTATCGTCACATTTCATTGCAGGTCGGTGTTATGCTGGTAATTTCTCTATCTACAGTAAATATCTGGGGTATTGGGGGGGTTGCGCAGTACAGTTATTAATAAGTATCATGGTCTGGCGAGATGAGGCCTCGAGTTCATCTACGGGTAGCGTAGCAGATCACCCGAGTGTTGGGAATAATTGAGTACCACGGTATCAAATTTCCTAACGTTTTTCTTTATTATGTCCCTCTGACGTATTTCGCATTATTGTGATATCGTAAGTTACAATACTCGAGTACCGGTGGTATGGTGTGGAACAAGCGATGCACCCACCAGCCATTACCAGCCACCACTCACTTGCAAACTGAAATGCTCAAACGCCACACCCGGATGTGCTGTCCGAATCCATTCCTCTCCTTCCATTCCCTCCCAGCCCAGCCTAACCAAATCCAATCCCGCTTGGGTCTTTTTTTTTTTTTGATTGATTCGATATTGCCAGTATTACTCGAGTACGATGTCTCTTTTTTTCCTCTCTCCTTCCCTCCTTTCCCCCCTGCTTCTGCCTCCCATATGATATTATCTTTGCTTTTCTTTTGACTCCTCCGTTTGCAGCTTGGGCTGCTCAGAACCTGGGCTTTGGGAAGCATGGCACGTGCTTTTCGCGTGCGTGCGTGCGTGTGGGCAGGGCGGGCAGACAGCAGGGTGGGGAGGCAAGGGTGGGAAAGGTGGGAAGGGAAGCTTGGGGGGGGGATTGGGGTTTTATTTTATGATTTGGAGATATGATGTGGTAAGTTATGATACATGAAGATATAGGACACATATGAAGCGGTAAGGAAGGGGGGGGAAGGAGAGAAGGAAGAGTTAATGGGATTGGATTCAGGGTGCTGACTAAAGGGAAGTCATGTGATTGATTGATTTTTCCCGAGGGGTCAACTGATGCGTACGGTATCGCGGTAGATGGAGCGAGAGCGTGGCGGTAGCTGTAGAGCAGAGAATGTATTTGCAGCGTTTGGCCATGTTTTATTTTTGTTGAGACAGTAGGGTGCCATCGTACCATATCAATCTGGTCGAGCACGGTGGTGCATCTCGGATCATATCTTTTGCCTGCCCGCCTGCCTGCCTATCTGTCCGTCTCCCCTCCTTGCCCGTCTGTCCTGCTGCCTCGAACACGGCATTCACCTGGCCTGGCCTGGCCTTCCCGGGAGGAACCCTACCTACACTTTCTTTTCTCCCACTCACTTCACTCCTCGCCTTTTTCACCCTCTCACTTACTCTCACTCATTCACTCGCTTCTCTCATCGCTCGTTAGATCCTTCACGCTTCTCCTCCTCCTCCGCCTCTCTCATCCCCATCGTTATCCTCCGCTACGATACGGTTACCACGAGTACAGTACCAGTGTCATACTGTTGTCCAAAGCGTTGATCTTATTTCCCAGCGGATATAAGACAAATCCCTCTCCATCGGGGCGGCTCGGCTGATAGACAAGCGAGCGAACGAACTAACTCACACCCTTCCTCATCCATTCATCCATCTATCACATCACATTACACCTCGCCTTACCTCTGAAGCACTGCCTTTTTTTTCTTTTTTCTTTTTTTCTGCCCTTCTCTCTCTTGACAAAGGTACGTATGTGAACCCTTTATTTATTTTATTTTTATTTATCATTCTTATAGCATCTTCATCTATTCCTTGTCTATGTTTTTGAACGTCTCCGCCTATCTATCTACCTACCTATACCCCCCCTCCTCGCTCTCGGAAGGTAGTTATTCTCATATCCATATCCTCCTCTTTCTCATTTCTTTTTTCATCCCGATTCAGTTTTTATACTTGTAGTTTGTTCGGGTAGAAAGAATTGGAAATTGGGTTCGAGTTTTCCTCTTCTTTTCCTTCTTTCTCTCACTCCTCACTTACACCCCCCCCCCTTGATATCCTTGGCTAGACGTTCTCGTTGGCAACGACAGGCATCTGCTTTTGGGGCTCCGGAGACATCATCGGTTTACTTCTGTCCGCTTCTGTGACCCTACCCATCCTATCTCCTCTACCTGCTTGCTATCTATCTTCCCGCCTTCCTACCTGTCTACCTATCCATCCACCTACCCACCTCCTTCCATCTCTTTATTATCCTCTTAAAAGCAAAAACCTCCTCGATTAGACATAAACTTCTACCGAGCACGCGACCACGACTTACGTTACCACAGCTAGAATTTACCTCCTTTTACATCAATCCCGTAGCTTCCATTCCTCCCTCCATATCCTCCTCGCCATCCCTTGACCGCAATCCAACATCCCAATTGACGATCTATTGGCCGAACATTTCGTCCCTTAGAAACGAGTCCTGTACGTGTCTTGTCTTTCATCCCGTTCTGTTATCTTCTACAATATACTTTCTGTGGTCTAGTTTTAGTTTTTCATTCTTTCCTTTCTCTCTTCCCTTTCCGCTAGCTCTTGGGGAGGCTTTTTTTTCCCCTTTACCTTACCGTGCGGGTTTAGAGTTTTTTTTCGGGCGAATATCTAACGTGAGACATGCGTTTAGGTTATACTCGCTTTTTTTTCCCCCTTCCCTACCCTACACCTCCGCCTCACGTATCACCGACGATAACGTTGCGACGAATTCACTTCGGCCACAGTATAAAAAAGGTATAAAAGTCACTGAAGTGTTCAAGGGCGGTAGAAGTTCCTTTGGCTTTTTTTGTGTTCCCTATATAATCGTCATCGGGGGACAGGGGTTTTATTTTATTTACCTTTTGTTTGGTCGGTCTTTTTCCTTCCATCCCTTCCTTTTGCTTTCCTTCCAGAGGCCGAACCATTTCCTACATTCTTCACTTACCCCCCCCCCTCCCCTCGTTTACCCTCTACCCTATCGACATCAAACGAGATGCTTTTTTTGGTCTGGGGTTCTTGGGAAATTGTGGTTGACTTAGTTTTGTTTCCTCCACGTGTTTCTTAAACTAGCCTGTTCTAACGTGTTCCGGATAATCATAAAGGGGTTTTCAAACGTCCAAAAGCAGCATCGTCCATTACAAACCCTCGGGTTCGGTTCATCAGATTTGCATTGCTGTCCTTGACATCAGTGAGGCTAATTGGTACTATCACATTCTCTCTTAATCTCTTTTGATCCGATTGGCCCTTTTACCGCAGAGTTCGTCGAAAGCCTTTTTCAAGAGAAAGGTTAAATACAGTGGCTCCACTCGCCACGTTGCCTACAGTCGCTAACACCGGTTCGCCACCACAGATTGGATTAAACGACTCTTGACCTGTCGGCCGGCGTTGAGATGGCGACTCGAATGACATTGTACAAGTTAGTTGTATTAGGGGACGGGGGGGTAGGGAAAACTGCCTTGACGATACAGGTTTGTAGGGCCTCGGGGATCCTTGTTCTCCCTTTTTAACCCCTCGCGAAAGAGGATTTGACTCTGACAGATTAACGATAGCTTTGTCTGAATCACTTTGTCGAGACGTACGATCCTACAATCGAAGATTCCTATCGGAAGCAGGTAGTTATCGATAACACGGCTTGTATGTTGGAAGTGCTGGATACCGCCGGTCAAGAAGAGTATACGGCGCTCAGGGATCAATGGATTAGGGATGGCGAAGGATTCGTGCTTGTATACAGCATTTCATCCAGATCAAGCTTTACTAGGATACCACGATTTCATGGACAAATATTACGGGTGAAAGAATCCTCAACAACTGGTGCGTTTATCTGACAAAGGGGGCCTTCCTTTTGCTAACTGGTTCTAGGTGGAAACTACTCCGCTAATAACAACGTTCCGATAATGCTTGTGGGTAACAAATCCGACAGGGTCACCGAACGAGAAGTCTCGACGCAGGAAGGCCACGCGCTGGCTAGGGACCTTGGATGTGAGTTTGTTGAGGCTTCCGCGAAGAATTGCGTGAATGTCGAGCGGGCGTTTTACGACGTTGTGAGGATTCTCCGAAGACAGCGACAGATTTCTGCAAAGAGGACTCAGGGCCCTGGCACCAACGATGGAAACGAACCTCAAAGTGGCAGACCCGGCGGGAAGAGCAGGAGAGGTACTAGAACTGGGAGGAAACCTATTTGTATCATTCTGTGAACGTGTCTCAGTTAGTAACTGATGGGCGTTCGTTCTCTTCTCTTTATTTCCTTCAGTTCGAGATGAGCTTTTGCAAGCATATCAAAATCTGGAACGAACACCTCATTCTACACATCTTGATTTACTTTTGCAAATGGGAGGGCACCTTATCTCGTATGATTTCTCTTTTTCTTTTCTAAATCCTTCCTCCACCTTTTTCATTTCCCAATCTTTCATTGTTTTCATTCCCACGCTGTCCTTATTGAAACCTAGTGTCATGGTTTATGCTTGCCGGGGGTTTTTTCTTTTATTCCTCGTTCGGTGTTGAGATTGGTTCTTTTTATTGTCTACTTTTTTACTACTTTATTTAGGGAGAAAAAAGCCTTTTTTTCATTTTGTCCCTTTCCCCCTTTTTTCTTCAAATTTTCTCCTATAACGTTGGTGTCTAGTGGTGAGAGGAGGAAGTGGTGTGAAGTGAAGTATTTATTGGATTGGAATTAGGGGTCGGTGATGTGGGGCGGTAGATCTGGGCGGGGTTCTTGAGGAGGGGAAGAGTGAATATTACCGATTTATACCCTACGCCTTTGGCAGCGTGTTGCGATAGTGTGCATTCGTGATTGCCAAGTTTGTGGTGTTGTACTGTTTTACAGTTTACCTTGCAATTCGCGCTCTTATTGCGGTGAGACAGATCGACTCTCAGTGGGGCCGGGACGAAATGCGAGGTCTTTATAGGGACAGAATGATGGTCTCGTGCTTTAAGTGTGACACCGAATGCTATGACGTGATGGGCAAATTATTGACCCTGCACCCTACCATCCTTCCAGGCAAACCACTATCAAGGCCCCACACCACCCCTCCCCATAGGTAGCCATGCAGTAGTCTATTCTCTACGTGCCACACTAAAACCCTCCGGAACGCTACTCAGCCTTCTTCCCTACAGGAGCGCCAGAGTAATCGAACGAGTGAGCACTTGTGAGTATGCTCCAGACGCGATCCCACGCCAGGATACTCTTGACCCCGCGCTGCAAATACAACACGGGCCATGCCAGCTCAGCAAGATGGCGACCCAAGACTTTCTTATCTTCCGGTCGTAGGAGGGGGGGTTGGAGGCGGAGGAGGTTATGAGTGAGCATCCAATCCCCCTGCCCAAATTACCTAGAAAGCTACATCCTATCTTTCCTCCTTCTATCGCTTCGTAATGGCACCTACCTACCTAGCTAGCCAGCCAGCTACCCGCCCGTCCACACATCCAAGCCCACCACCCGGGGAAGAAGCGAAGAGAGAGAAACGGTGGGTATTATAGGTGGGTACAGTATCACTTTCCCGATGTTTCGTTGTGTGTTTGTGTGTGCGGTTTATCTGTTTGGTTGGGTATTGGGTATTATAATATATATACAGTATATATCTGTGCCGGGATTGTTTCTACATGGACGGATGGACGGATGGATGAATAGCTGAATAGGTGGAGTCTGTGTGAAAGTGTGGATACGTACAATATATAGGATAGACTTCCGGAATGGTTTTACTTTATCCTTTTGTTTCTTGGGGGGTTTCCTTCAAGTTGTCGTTGTGATGCCCTATCTGCCTGTTGATGTTGGAGGTATTACTTTGGTGTGGTGGTGGTGGTGGTGGTAGGTATGGATATTTTTGGTCAGTTTGCTAGGGATGTGCGGATTTAGGGAATGGTACAATAAGTGGTCATAGTGATGTGTTTATATATTCATGCTGGGCGTTGTTGTAAGTATGGTAGGTAGTCTCGAGCGCGTCTATGGATGAGCAGGTAAGATAGCAATTCTCTCTCTCTCTCCTTCTTTCATTGATCGGTCCCGTCACTTTTACGTATCGATTCTGGCATCTTGGGTGCGACCTCTGATGGTTGACTTGTGTGGATGAGTGAGTGAGTGAGTGAGTGAGTGAGTGATTTTTTGTGATATGGCAGAGTGCTGGGGGAGCTTTACTGAACTGGACTAAACTGAACTGAGCCGAGCCGGTAGGTAGGAAGGGGTGGATGCATTGTTTGCTTGTTTGCCTGGCTGGCTATCGTGGGTGTTGTATACTGTGCGGGTCCTGCGCCGTATGAATCATTTCTTCCACTCTTACGCTCGCTCCCTCCTCGTCCGGCTGGGTATCGAAGGGAGAAGCAGAGCGACCGTAATACGAGAGCATCGCTCCAGTGCGCAAACCCTCACCCGAGAGCCCGGCTGTTGTGGTGGTTACCCGCAGCTTTTTGCGATTCCAGTTGTGTGTCGGATCTGCGCTCTTTGATCGATCGAGTGGCTGGACTCGAGTGATGGCTCGTGATAGACACCTTCCGCACCTGTCTGGGATGGTGGAGGAGGAGGGGCTGGGTTGGAGTGGGTTGAGGATTGGATGTTGAGGTTGGGTCGGGTTAGTTGTTCTTGGGATGGTGGCCGCTACGGTTGGTTGAGGTGAGTGGATGTATTGGTGTAGTGGGGGATTTGGTGGGGTGCTATGTGCATGATGAGCGATAGCACAAGTATCCATGAATATGTTTTCGTACAAGGCGGAGACTATTTTGCTGGTTAATCGTCCTGTCTTGTACGGAAACACATTCCTGGGCACTTGTAGTGGTGAGAGTTAGGGGATGTGGTAGAGGTGGAGGGTTTACTCTGGGACGGCTTTGCTTTTTGGTTTTGTCTTTTGTATCCCGTATTCTGGCCAGGTGGGGATTGTGGAACGGGGATTATTATGTGATGAGAGCAGAGGGGCAGAAGGAAATTGTTTTTATCCAAGTGTGGTATTGTATGTAGTGTGTATTGTATACCGTATTAGTACTTGGGTAACTGTGCTATGTGTATGATATGATACCGGTATTAACAATCCCCCCCCCGACCGAACCCTCCGGAAGCCTGGGACAAGAAGAGCCTTCCCATTCAAACAAAACTTCCCGGCCAAGCCCATTCCATCCCCCCCTCCCATCCGAACCGAGCCAAACCAAACCGAACCAAGAAGAGAAACAAACAAAAAAAGAATAAGGCAAAAAAGCAAAATAAAAAAACGCCAAACCCCGAACACCCCAAACCTAACCCAACCCAATCAAGCCCATCCAGGGGAAAACGCCGAAATAAAAAAAAGAGATCCCCACCGCCACCGTCGTAATGGTATTATATAACCAACTGAACAACACCAAACTCAAACCACCGCTACCAAAACCGCAACCGCAATCCCACCCACTGCCTGCCGCCAATTGTTCACCAGCTTCGTGCCGGCCGTGGAGGAGGTTCGTTGCAGAGATGAAGTCCCATCTTGGCTTTGGATACTGTTTTCGTTGTTAGTGTGGCACGGTAACGTAGCTAAGAGAGGGAGGGGGAGGGACTTTAATTTCTCGGGATCAAATAGCGTGTCCTGTATATCCGTATCCACCGAGGAGGATGATGACGATGACGATGGCGGGGGGTTTGCGATGACTGATATTGGGAGGGAGAGTAGTAGCGCCGCTATTGTTGGGGTTTGCAATTTCATTTTTCTTTTTCTTTCCCTTCTCCTCCAAGTTTGTTTGTTCGTTTGTTTTGTTTTGTGGGGTGATGGTAGTGGAGGCCCGAGGGTAAGTATTGTAGTGTTTGGCCCGGGGAATGGGTAGGTGGATGGTGCGCGCTGGAGAGAGGGAGGGAGGGAGGGAGGGAAGGAAGGAGTAGTCTAAATAAGGCTGGAACGGACGGAGAGATAACTCGCTCCGCATGGTGCTGGTAGCGGGGCTATCATATCACCGTGTGCTTGGACAATTCAGAATACGGATTCGCAAGTCAGTTACGGTAATCCCGGCCCCGCAAGGTAATACGAGAAAATAAGCCGCGAGGAATTTGCTGTCTACGTATGCATGTAAGCAAATGTAGGATAGGGTAATTCCCTGTATGATGTACGATCACAGGAAGTGTATAATCAACGGACAATTTCTTTCCCTCTCTTTCTCTCTTGCACGAACGGGGGGAATTGGTATGAGTCCGCACTAAACCATTAATGTTACCTTATTATTGTTATTATCATCGTATGATACCAGTACCGTATCACTTTCCGCCTGCACCAACGCACACCTACTATTTACCTGCCTGACTCAACGACTTGGTCAAGATGACTTGGGACCCGTTTTGCTGCAATGCTTCGATCCGAGCATTCCAAATACCGGAACAGGCGAAAAAATCCTTGTCGGAGCGGATTTGTTCCGGGTCCGACAGACTGTTATTTGTTTTTTTCTTTCCCGGGGGAGAGAGGATTTACTATACTTCTATCACTCTACCGATACAGGCAGGACCGCGCCATAAAAACTCTATCTCCGCAAGCCCTGTAATCTCCGGGCTCCGGGGCAGGAAGCTCCTGGGAAGGAAAGCGTCCCCCTGGCACGGTACAAGGCCAGCCTACTGGACGTATTGGATCTCGTTAACTGATTTCGTAATCCCGTTGACTGAACCTGGACCCACGGCGGTCGGTGGGGTTGACATCCGTTGATGATCTGATAAATTTAGTTGATTTTAGAGTTTTTACGGTGCTCGAGTACTTTACCTGTATGGGATAAATATAGGCATACTTTGATCATACTTGGGTTTTGTTTGCTCTAGTGGTGATGGGACCTCCGGTGTAGTGTGCTCGTAATTGTCTGACGTATGTAAAAACGACTGCTACCGGGACTGCGTATGGGCAAAATCTTGAGGCTCCGGGAATATATTTTTTTCCCGTATGCAATACGGTAGCAGCCGTTTTTACAAACGTCAAGGCAATTACGGTACGAGTGGAGCAGTGGATAAATTCTCTCCTTTAGGAGTGTGAATGCGGGACTCTCACCGCAAGGCAGCGCAGCTACTGGTGTTGTCGTGACGGTGGATGGAGTTGTGTAGTGAATTCCGTTAGCAGTATGCCATAGCTAGCGTTGGGCTCTACGTCGGCGGCGGACACATTCGATTAAAAAAAAGTAAAAAAAAAGAGTATTCCGCCGACACCGAGTGGATGGGTGAGTGGGCGGATGTCTGACTGTTAGTAAAAACTCTACTGGTAACCGGCGTTCGTTCCTGCGCGAAAACAAAGTTTAAATGACTCGACTGGACATATGGCGACGGTATAGCGAATATAATCCCCATATGGATACTCGTGCGGCCAATTTGAAGCCGAATACCGGCACTGTGTACTTATTCACGAATTGCCATCTCAAGTTGTCCAGCTTTAACTCGGTTGCGCGAGCAGACTACCAGTACAGTATCTGTATGCTGCGACAAGCAAGGCAGGGCAGAGCAAAGGAAACACCCCGAATAGAGCTACCGGTATTTAGCGCACAACCAACATCCCGTAACCGTGGAAGACCCATCCTAGACTATCCTTATCCTTATCCTATCTTATCGAGGTTACTCAACGGACGGACAGGCAGCAGATACCAGCACCATCCCCACAATTCACAGCGGGGTACTGTGAATTGGAACACCAGTAAAAGGACCCGAGGGGATGTTTTCGTGCAGGGCAAGGCAGGGATAGGGAGCCAGCAGGAGATAAATGTGCTTTTGTAGGACGTTGAAGGTTGCCTCTCCTAGTACCGTAAGGCGCTGGGTTATGGGTATACCATTTTGTTTTTATCCGGACTGAGGTCTGGCTTTGCGGTGTTTTTTCGAGGAAACAATTAAAATGCAATTGATGACAGGGATCAACTGGTAGAAGAACTTATCGTCTGCTATTGGTAGAACTATCTTGGGGTCACCCCACACCAAGACTCGTCCACCATTGAAAATGGGGTCCTTTTTTCTTTCCTACCCTCTTTAACCAACGGTACGGGTGGGGTGGTGAGGGGGAAAAAAGAAATGGGGGAAATTTTTTGAGAAATAGGCCCAAATAAGGGATAATTATCTCAATTTTTAACATTAAATTTGTTAATTTTCGGGAGCCTTTGCTGGCCAAGGAGCGCAACCATTGGGGGTATCGTAGGTCGGAGACACATCTGTTGGTTGGCTGTAATGCTTAGTAAGCCACAGAGCTACCGAGTGACAGGGCAGGATGATGATCAATCACACTTTTGTCTCAGGAGGCATATCGGGGGTGTGGTACTCTAAGACTCTCAAGATATGTGTATTATCATAAAGCCTCTTTGCGGATCACTGTGTGTAGGTATTTGTATTTTAGTTCAGCATGGATCTGAAGAGTGAATGTCATTTTCAACTGAGCCTGGACGTGGAGATTGAACTACTATATTGAAAAGGGAAATTATGATACTGGTATGTGGGGAGGGATGAGATATAAAAGGGAAAACGAAAGGGAAGCTAGGTGAAAGAACAAAAAGGGTGCAAAATAGAGCCAATTGAAAGAAAAAAGAAGAAGAAAAGAAAAGAGTGATAGAGGTAGTAACAGCTACGTATCATTGGTGAGGAGGTGCGCATGTCTGTGCGATTTATCTGCTTTTGGGTATTATTTATGCTCTGGTGAGGTGAAAATCGATTTTGCCACGATAGCTTGGATGCACTCTGAGCTCTTCTGATAGAATGGGCGTCTCATAGCATTTGGAACAGAGGAAAGAGCCGTGGGAATAATCTGCCCCAAAGCGTCAATAGTGCAGTCATATCATCTCGTGCGTAAACCTTCAGCAGCACCCTTGTGGTCAGTGAGTGGTGAACGCTTTGACGATAATGCCCTTGTCCGTCCTATCGCTCCCCTATGATAACTTGTGCACTCGGGCAGTTACGCGAGAAGGGAGGGTTTCGAAGGCTAACTTTATTATCATCTTATGCTGTGGCACCGGGGTGTTTCAACTTTTCGGCTGATAAGCTTCTAACTGTTAGGTTGCCTATTGCATGGGGATCCTCAGGGCTGAGAGGGTGTAGGCAACAAGATGTGCCGTCAATGAATGCGTGGTGTGCCATGGTTTGATATGGTATGACACCGGTAATACCGATATTGTGGTGTTCTACAGAGTAATGGGGGGAGCGCCGACGGTTGATTGGGGTACGGTGCCGTATGCACTCGGGGTTAGATAATCCTCCGGATTATCACCGGGTCAGCGTATGCTCCGTTTGAAAAGTTAGCACGGTCTCGGCCGCCGGTTAATAAGATACAACACTTCCATAGCCCTCAGGCCATACCCTGCGAGGCAAAAACCGTTCCTTCTCAGGAAGAGTTGTCTCGAGTGCGGAGAGTGGAAACTCTACTGAAGTAGTGGATTGCACTAGTAAATACACGAGCTTACTGGTACGATAGCGCTGTTTGGATAAGCCTCTCCATGTGGCTTGTTGCACAGTGACCTGTCGAGTCTACTCCCCGATTTTCAGCACCCCTCACTGCCGGTACCAGTGCCGGTAGCTGACCGCTAAGGGCTGAAAGGATGGTTTTATGCGAGGGCAAAACTTAAAAGCCCGTAAGGCATCCGACAGGTTTTCAGGCACCACTCCGGGGCCATACCCAGTAGCTCTCCGAAGAACTGCTCGTGCCGCAAGCGCTGGTCCTCTGCTGGTTGCTGTGCGTCTTGCGCAGCGATTAACTGTGAGTCACGACTAATTGCTTGAATTCTCTGGGCTGTCACGGGCTAGATGGGTCAGGCCTAGCCAATAATATCTACAGCATCGTAAACTCAGCTCTACCGGTATTGACGCGGTACTTCGTGATATCTACCGTACGAGTACAAAGTACAACCAACAGTTGGTCGTGCTCAAGTATGCGCGGTGTAGTACTGCACAGCCCGCATCAAGGAGCCTCCTCTTCAACCCAGGGGCGCCGCGATTTTTCTTCTCATTTGTACCCCGCCTTCTACTTCTTAATACTATACTTTTGTCTCCATTCCTCCGTCACCTCCATCCAAGAATTCCTCTCCAGTCTTTGCATCTCGAACCCCTCTCCTGGATCACGAGGTAACGAAAATAACCGACATGAGCTCAAGCTCTCCTCCACCAAATCACCCCACCCTCACCTTGCTCGTGGAACCTGAAGGTGTTGGCGATCCCGAGAAACACAGCGTGGAGTAATCACCCCTCCTCTAGCCATTTAGTGATATAGCTGCTAAATAAGATAGTGTGGTTGTGGTTCACGGGCTGAATGGAGATTACAAGAAAACTTGGGCTGATGGTCAGGAACCACCGTGGATCTCCACAGTTCTCCCGAAGGCGGTGCCCAAGGCAAGGGTTATGTCGTTCGATTACGGCGCAACTGCAGAGCCTGGAACCGGGATTGTTGATCCGGAGGGCCTTCGTCGGGTTGCCTATGAGCTGCTTTCACAGATAAAGGGACTCCGGCAATACCCTAGCGTGTTTGACGAGGTTTGCCAGATGCCACTCGAATCGGAGAAGATGGAGGATGTCTAATGGTGATATCTGCAGAACGTCCCTATTATCTTTATTGGGCATTGTCTCGGCGGCCTTTTGATCCAGGAGGTGAGTGTCTCTGACTGCCGCGATGTCAACGGGTATTAGCTTATTGATGCTGTGGCTCAGCTACTTTGGGTCGCAAACCATGACATGGACTATTTAAGAATCGCCGCCCGTACGAGGCTGTTGGTAAGTGAATCGTGTGGGGAGAGGTCCCTTATCCCTCATAACTGACTTATTTATAGGTGCTTTTCGGTACTCCAGAGGTGTCGGGGAAGGAATGGGATGACGTAGTTTTAAAGATCTCCCTAGCAACCACCGAATCCGAAGACTCTATTCCCCAGCGATGTGATGGAATGAGGAAGGCGCTCGCAAATGTTTCGCCTTCCCTAATAACAACAACTGAGCGGTTTCGAACCTTTGGCGATCAGTATGAGGTCCTTGCTATCTGCGAAGGAAAGCCCGTCCCGAATTTGGGTTATATAGTTAGTTAAGGCCCTGGAGGAAAGAGGATCTTTTCTGGTTCTGACATGTTCTTTAGGGTACCAAATTTTCTCCAGGGTTGGGCGCACGTAAGGGCTGGTATACTACCCTAGGGCGCGACGAGGATCACAGGAAACTTTCTCGATTCACTAACGAGGACGACCCGGTACTTGTGGAGATTTGTAAAAAGATCGGGTCTGTGGCAGAGGAGCCTTGTCAAGGTGGGTATTCTTCTCCTGGATTATTTACTTGGTTTGATATAGTGACAGGCGGCTTATAGATAAACAAATTGAATATCTGGAGAGCCGACTGACTGTGGCGACACTGTATCCCGAGCTTCACAAACGCCCTATACCCCGGCAAGAGGCTCTAATCCCTTGCTCTTCCTGGGTTTCGGAGCTGCTGAGTATTTCATCTCCTGTGATTCAGATTTCTGGTCGGCCCGGGAATGGAAAAACCATCCTTGCAGCCCAAATCGCAGAAGAGGCGAGTGATAGTGGTGCGTTTGTACTTTCGTTCTATTTCAGTCAGCACGACAAACGGCGCAGTACTTCAAATGATCTGTATCTGTCCTTCCTAGGGCAGCTGCTCTTCAGGGAGCGGTCGGTTAGTCTAAACAAATATGTGCGTAGTCTATATGAAACCATCTCACCGCGTCCCACACGGACCCCAGAGAGTTTGTGGGGGTTGCTCAGGGCTATGTTTGCATCGATCCCTAGCGATCGGAGACTTGTGGCAGTCATTGACGCCATCGATGAGTGTGATGAAACGAGAGATCAGGTTCTCGGATACATTGGTGTGCTTAAAGACCAAATCAATACAAATATCCAATTTATCGTTACAAGCCGTGAGATCGACAAAGCCCTCTCTGAAAAGTATCCGGCAGGCACTATCGATTTGGATACGGCAGCCGGTATGAAACTTGGGAAGGAGCGGTTCGTGGAACAAGAAGCTAAACGGATGGGTCTTGAAAAGAGAGCGGAGGAACTGCGTGGCCGAGATGCTACGTTTCGCGAGATTGAATTGAATATGGTCATACAGAAGAATTCACCTTCTGCTGCTTTTGAGTCTGGGTCCCCTCAGCTATACGATCGCCTCATTCGCAGCTTGGCTATTCCGGAGGAGCATCAGCGTTGGTGTGGCAGAGCAATTTCGTGGATTTTGTTTGCCGCTCGGCCACTGACAGTAAATGAACTTGTGGTGGCCATCGCTATGGACTTTGATACCGATTCCAATTCAATAGATGAAATCCTCAAGGTTTGCCCTGAAACGGGCCCGGACTTATTACGCTATCTTGGCCCATTGATTACAGTACATGATAATGAAGTGCTTCTCACCGATCGCAGTTTGAGAGATTTCCTTTTCAGTTGCGGTAATAATTCAACAGAATTCGAGTTACTGTTTGACTTGGCGAAGCCGGAAACTGCCCATGAACGAATGGGAGCTGTCTGTATTCGCTATATGCAATTGGTTTTTGAAGGGTTTGAAGGACAGTCGTTCGAAGAGAAATATTCCCGTATATTCCCCAAACTCTGGCCTCAGCACCATCCCCTGTGGATCAAGAGACTCGATTTCCTGCAGTACGCGGCGATGAATTGGGCGATGCACGTTGAGAAGGCGCCAATCGATGCGGAAGAGCTTCACAGCCAGGCCCTTGCCTTCGTTGAAGATATCACAGCAATGAATCATTTTGCGAGGGTTTATTCAACAGTTAGGGTGCCGCTTCAAATGAATGAGGCTTTGACAATTAGGTCAGCCATAGATTCAAACGTGAACACTGAATCTCCTTTGGAGATTCTGTCGTACCTCGGAGTATCGAGAGTTCTCGAGAATCTTTTGGAAACGAACACTGCCTCTGTCGAGGATCTTGGTGGGGCTTTCAACTTGGCTCTCTACGAGGGGCACGAAGATGCTCTACTGAAGATACTAGAGTCGTGTCTCAAACAGCCTAAACCGGATGACTTACCCCAACCGGGGCATGCAATGTTTCCTGCGGCTCTCGATAGAGCATGCTGTCGTGGTTATTTCTCGGTGATGGAAAAATTGCTTAATCTTGCGAAAGCGCATGAGCTTGATCACTTAGAGTTGGACAATCTTATCCGAGTAGCGGCAGAATATGGTCACACAAGGATTGTTCGTCTACTCATTAAGACTGGATGTGATGTTAATCCTGTCACCACCGGTTATCAGAAAACGCCCATGGCCCTAGCAGCTAAGGGGGGATACGAGCTAAGTATTATAGAGTTACTAAATGGGAAGGCTAACGTAGAGGGTGCCGATGTGTCGCCGCTACAATGTGCCGCGGGCTCTGGCCACCTTATCGCTCTCAAAGTGCTTTTAGATGTTGGAAAATGTATGGTTGATGCGAAGGATAGTTTGGGCCGGACAGCTCTCTCGCTTGCTGCAGAGGAGGGTCATTCGGAAACTATCCAGGAATTACTTGATAGGGGAGCTGATAAAGAGACAACTAGCAAGAGATGGCTTTTTACCCCACTTCACTTTGCTGCCTGGAGTATGTTTCCTCGCGTATTGTTTTGGCCTGAGTATTTGGCTGACTTTTTAGATGGGAAAACCGAAGCCGTAACGACTCTTATTGGTGCCAATGTCAAGTTATCCCCCCGCGATGACGAAGGCTTTACACCTCTTGCCCTTGCTTGTTATGTCAATAGACTAGACTCCGTGAAGCTCTTACTTAAGGCAGGTGCAGACGCTGAGGTTCCGGTGACAAATAGAGGGTGGCGAAGAGCTCTCCATTTTGCTGTGGGTGAAGGTTCGGTCAAAGTGATACGCGCACTGCTCGAGGCGGGAGTGTCGGAAGACCCGGTGACAAAGCCGGATAACGAAACTCCTTTGCATATTGCTTCTGCACAGGTCGCAACGGAAGCTCTTGAGATTGTTAGGGAGCTTCTTGAATATGGGGCAGATGTTAACAGAAAGCGGTCCGATGTGGATAGCGATGGAGCTTCTCCGCTTCATATTGCCGCACGGACGGGAGATCTTGCCGTTGTGGAAATGCTTCTTAGGGCTGGGGCTGATTTCACTAGCTTAGACAAGGACGGGAAAACCCCGTTACAAATCTCCATGGAGAGTGGTGCATCTACTGAGGAAGTGTCGAACCTGCTTGCGGACTCGTTTCTTAACTCCAAGGGGTTTGACTTGTCTGGACTAGCTGACCAAGGAAAATCGTTGTTCGCCGCTGCAATATCAGGCCATAAACCCGGTGCTCTCAAACGTCTTCTTGCCAAGGGTATCAAACCGGATCTGGTTGGGGGATATTCTGAATTACGAGCGTGCATCAAAAATGCAGTTTCAAAACAAGATACTTCGGTCTTTTGGGGTCTGTTAAACTACAATCCGAAGATATTTGCAGATGAGGTGGATACCGATGGGTGCTCACTGTTATTCCACGCTGTTGCATTGGGCCCTCCGGCCGCTGGTGTGGTGCGACTTTTGCTTTCATCCGGTTGTGATCCTTCTCTTCCCGATAAATATGGACGAATCCCGCTCGATGTTGCCCATTGGCCAGCGATCCGAGGTATACTCGCAGACCCAAAAATCCCGGATCCCGAGGATGTATGCCCACTGTTCACCGACAAGGACGAGAATTACTGGACATGGTTCAACTGTGATGTTTGCCGAGTGCGTAGGAATGAAAAGATTTTTTTCCGTATGGATCGCTCTGTTTCTTGGAATTGTTTTCACTTTAGAAATAGCTAATAGTTTGAAGATTGCTGTGTATGCAGTGATAGCTGTACTGGTAGCCGAACTTTTGACTGGTGCGAAAGTTGTTATTCTACCTCGGAATGTAAACAACAAGGTCACAAGGCTCGTGCTCGGTTTCTCGGTGGGACAATGCTCTCCTTTGAAGAGTGGACACCGCATATTCGCGAATTTGAGCTGCCTGCCGCGGAGGAGGCGACGGCGGAAGGGGCAGCAGGAGGGGCAGCAGGAGGGGCGGCGGAAGGGACGGCGGAAGGGACAGCGGAAGTGGCGGTAGAAGGAGCGGTAGAAGGAGCGGTAGAAGGGGCAGTAGATGTGGCAGTAGATGTGGCAATAGATGGGGCAGTAGAAGGGGCGATAGAAGGTGCTGCGGGAGGTGCGGTGAATGAAGTAGTGGCTGGAGGGGCGACAGGAGGCGCTGCTGATGGTGTACCGCAAGCGGAGGCACCGGCGGAGGGAGTAGGGGAAGCAGGAGACGGTGCTGCAAACGCAGTTGCAACTGATGACGCCCCTGGTCTGGTGCAGGGCGGGCAACCTGGTGTAAGTGGGGATGCGGTGCCGACCGATGCGGTAGTAGACTCTGCCGACACCAATGAACCCAATTCTATCGGGAACACGCCAACTCCCGCGGCGACGCCGACAGGGGGTGCTTAGTGGAGAGTAGTTGTCATGGGGTGGAGTGGGGGAGGTCATAGAAAATAGGTGTATTTGTATTTTTTTTTCCTTTTTTCAAAACAGGGTCTTCTTTTTATGGCGGGGGTTTATACGTCTGTCCGCGGGCTGGAGAGTAAAAGGCGGAGGGAAAATTCTGGTTATGTTACGTCTTGCCTGTTGGATTAAGTTAGTTTATAATGGATCCCGGAAGTATGCCGCAGTGTATCGGTTTAAGCACGGTGTTTGGTTGGATATGCGGGTACCGGTATCAGGCGTTAGCACCTGGTGAACTTGGCGGATTAAATTATCCTGGTTGAGCACTCTGTGAGGTGCCGGAAGGGAAGAAAAAAGAGAGCACCCCCAACGGAGCTCGGTGAAGCCATCATACAAATGCAGACATAGATTTTTTTAAGATGGGAAGCAAGGTGAAATAAGTGAAAGTGCTCCGATCACTCGCATGCCTTGATTCAACCCCCTCTTGCCCTAGACGGTGCAATTGAAAGCGTGAATGGACCTACAGCGACCAGCGCAAACACTCGCAATCGTTTACATACTGCGCTGTTTATCCATCATGAATTCAAATAACCATTCTTGATACAGTAGAATCGCAGTATTTAGAGATTGGGGGTCGGGGGGGGGGGGGGGGGGGGGGAAAACCAGAAACACCCCA
>Ga0307517_10001600_pt1 | contig 37685 bp, 35 predicted proteins | sample 23_EM_MG_FD_194515 | JGI IMG/M metagenome (GOLD analysis project Ga0307517, IMG submission 194515) | Populus trichocarpa ectomycorrhiza microbial communities from riparian zone in the Pacific Northwest, United States - 23_EM | ecosystem: Host-associated > Plants > Roots > Unclassified | place...
CGCCCCCGTCATCGTGTGCGCCGACGCCGACCCGGCCACCGCCGCGCGCCGGGCCGCGCAGGCGAAGTTCGTCAACGCCGGGCAGGTGTGCACCTCGCCGAGCCGCTTCCTGGTCCACGAGAGCCTCTACGAGGACTTCACCGCCGAGTTCGTCAAGGCCGCCGAGGCCGTGGTGGTCGGTGACGGGCTGACCGAGGGCGTCACGATGGGGCCGCTCGCCAACGAGCGCCGGCTCGCGGCGATCGAGCGCCTGACCGCCGACGCCGTCGGCCGGGGCGCCACCGTCCGCACCGGCGGCGAACGCCTGGACCGGGCGGGCTACTTCTTCGCGCCGACCGTCCTGACCGGCGTACCGGCGGACGCGGAGCTGATGCACGAGGAGCCCTTCGGCCCGATCGCCCCCATCGCCGCCTTCACCGACCTGGACGAGGCGCTCGCAGTCGCGAACGCGCTGCCGTACGGCCTCGCTGCGTACGGCTTCACGCAGTCCGCCGCCACCGCCGAGCGCCTCGTGAGTGAGCTGGAGGCCGGGATCCTGTCCGTCAATCACTGCGGGGGCTCGGTCAGCGAGGCCCCCTCCGGCGGCGTCAAGGACAGCGGCTACGGCAGGGAGGGCGGGCCCGAGGCCCTGGACGCCTACCTGATCACCAAGCGCGTCTCCCACCTGCTGGCGGGCTGAGGCGGCCATGCGATACACCCGCGTATCCGTCGGCGGCCGGGCGGTCTGGGGCCGCGTAGGGGAGGACGACGCCTCGGACATCGAGCTGCTGTCCGAGTCCCCCATCGAGGGCGATCCGACCGTCATCGGCTCGGTGCCGCTCGACGGGGCGGCCTGGCTGCCGGTCGTCGTCCCGCCGGTGTTCTACGCGGTCGGCTACAACTACCCGCGGCACATCGAGCACGCCGGCGCCGAGACCCCCACCCGCCCCGAGGTGGGCTACCGGGCCAACAACGCGCTGACCGGCCACCGGTCGCCCATCGTGAAACCGGTGGGCGTGCAGGGCCGGTTCGAGGCCGAGCCGGAGCTCGTCGCGGTCATCGGGCGGACGCTGCGCCGGGCCACGTACAAGGAGGCGCAGGAGGCGGTCTTCGGCTGGACGATCGGCAACGACATCAGCGCCCGCACCTGGCAGCACCAGGACCGCACCTTCTGGCGCAGCAAGAACAGCGACACCTTCAAGCCCATGGGCCCCTGGATCGAGACCGACGTGGACGCGCTGGAGCAGACCACCACGCTGCGCGTCAACGGGGAGGTCCGCGCGTCGTTCCCGACCGGCGACATGGTGTTCGACCCCTTCGACTACATCGTCGAGATCACCCGGCACATCACCATGCGGCCCGGCGATGTCCTGTGGATGGGCGCCGAGTCCACCTGCCAGATCGAACCCGGTGACACCGTCGACGTCGAGATCAGCGGCATCGGTGTCCTGTCCAACCCCGTAGAACTCGAAGGGAATGAATCATGAGCAGCGCACCCCGCTACATCCACCACGTCAACTTCCCCACCACCGACCCCGACCGGACCGCCGAGTGGTACACGAAGGTCTTCGGGATGAAGCGGATCATGCCCAAGTCCAATACCCGCGTGGTGCTGATGACCCGCGGCAACTTCGATCTGCACTTCACCCCGGTCGAGGAGATGGACCGGATGGCGCCCTACCACTTCGCCGTCGAGGTCGACGACTGGGACGACTTCCTCGGGCACCTCAAGGACCTGGGCATCCGCTACACCCGGCCCATCGAGCGCCCCGAGAACCAGTCCAAGTTCTGCTACATCCACGACCCCGACCACACCATGATCGAGCTGGTCTGGCACGGCAAGCGCCCCAACTAGGAGTTACCGCAATGCCTTTCGCCGACTCCGACGGTACCTCCATCTACTACGAGCGCCACGGCAGCGGTCCCGCGATCCTGTTCGTGCACGGCTCCGGCGGGCACCACGCCGCCTGGTGGCAGCAAGTGGCCGCGCTGCGCGACGAGTTCACGATCGTCACCGTGGACCTGCGCGGCTTCGGCAAGTCCGACTCCTCGATGGCCGAGTTCGACGGGCAGGACTTCCCGGGCGACCTGGTCGCCGTCCTCGACCGGGAGGACCTGACCGACGTCATGCTCGTCGGCCAGTCCATCGGGTCGGTGGCCGCGCTGCGCGCCGCCCTGCTGCGGCCCGAGCGGGTCTCCTCGGTGGCGCTGGGCCACTCCCTCGGCGGGATCGCCCACCCCGAGCTCAAGGAACTGGCCGCCGCCGACCGCGCCGAGGCCGTCAAGCTGCCGGTGATCGACCGGCTGCTCACCAAGCGCTTCCAGCAGGAGCGGGCCGACCTGACCTTCCTCTTCCAGCAGATGGGCACCTTCAACGTCGCGAAGATGGCCGACCTGCGCAACCTCGACACCAACGGCCCGACGCTGGAGGAGATCCAGGAATCGGGCGTCAGGGTCGCCTTCCTGGCCGGCGAGAAGGACGCGGTCCTCAGCGTGAAGACCGTGACCCGCGCCCACGAACTGCTGTCCGGCTCGCACCTGGAGATCGTCCCGGACGCCCCGCACTCCATGTACTGGGAGACGCCGGAACCGTACAACCAGGCCGTCGCCCACCTGCGGCGCACCCTCACTGCACAGAAAGGCCCCGCATGAGCAACCTCACGCTCGACGCCGCCGACGAGATCGTCGACGCCGTCCTGAAACGCGCCCAGTCGCTCGGCAAGGCGGTGAGCGTCGCCGTGGTGGACGCGGGCGGATTCGTGGTCAGCGTCCGCCGCTCGGACGGGGCCCGGCCGCTCACGCCCGACATCGCGCGGGCGAAGGCGTACACCGCGGCCGTGATGCAGCGGCCCGGCAAGATGCTCAAGAAGTGGCAGGAGAGCCAGCCGGTCTTCTTCTCCCAGCTCTCCCAGCTGCCCGGCGCGGCCCTGCCGATCATGGCCACCGAGGGCAGCATGACGATCAAGAAGGACGGCGAGATCATCGGCGGCCTCGGCGTCGCCGGTGGCACCGCCGACGAGGACCAGCAGGTCGCCGACGAGGTGCTCGCCGCCCTCGGCTACGAGCTGGAGTTCGCGGCGTGGGGCGTCGCGGGCAAGCCTGCCGGACAGGAGAACTGAACCATGGCGGATACGTTCAACTACCGCATCGACCACCACGGCAGCCTGGTCCGCCCCGCCGCCTTCCACGCCGCCGACGCCTCGCCCGAGGCGGTCTCGGAGGCCGTCAAGGAGGCGGTGGCCTTCCAGCGCAAGCTGCGCTCCACGGTCGTCACCGACGGGGACTTCCCCCGCGAGGACTTCCGCAGCGCCGTCTTCGACGCCGTCTCCGGCTTCCGCCGTACGGAGGAGGTGGGCCCGGACGGCCTGACCCGCTGGGTGGCCGAGTCCCTGCCCAAGGCCAACGGCCCGCTGCTCGCCGACTGGGCCGGCCGGCTCGCCGAGCTGACGGTCATCGCGCCCAAGGCCTCCCTGCCGTCCCCGGCCTACCTCGCCGCCACCTGCTTCGACCCCGGGTCGGCGGCCTCCGGCGGCCCCGCCTCGGCCCGCGAACTCGGCGAGGCCCTGGCGGAGATCATCCACGCGGAGATCGAACTGCTGGTCTCCCGGGGCGTCCGCCTCATCCAGCTCAACAACCCGCTCCTCCTCGCCCACACCGCCGCCGAGCCTCCGGCCCCCGGCGCGCTCTCCTTCGAGGACGCGCTCGCCATAGAAGCCCTCGCCGTACGCCTCGACGAGCGCCCCGAGGGCGTCCGCATCGGCCTCTGCCCCGGATGGACAGCCCCCGCCGAGGTCGACCGGGCCCGCGCCGAGCGGCTGTACGGCGACATCCCCGTCGACCGGTGGATCCTGCCGTACCTCAACGGCACCGCCGCCGAGCTCGACCTGCTCCGGTCCCTCCCCGAGGACCGGGACGTCTGCCTGGGCGTCGTGGACCCGGCCGCGTCCGGCGTGGACGACATCGACACCGTCATGGCCCGCATCGACGCCGCCGCCGCGCTCAAGGACCTTGAGGACATGGCCCTGTCCCCGTCCCGGGGCTTCGCCGACTCGGCCGCCCACCCCCTGTCGAACGCCGAGGCGCAGCGCCTCAAGCTGATCCACATCGAGACGCTGGCCCGCTACTGCTGGGGCAACGAGTTCTGACGCCGAAGTGACGCCGGAATTCAGCAGCGCTCGATCCGTAACCGATCTGGAGACCGTTCCATGGCATTCGCCGTCATCGCCCGATACCGCTGCGAGCCCGCCGACGAGGCCACGGTGCGCGCCGCGACGCTGAAAATGCGCGAGCACACGCTCTCGGAGCCGGGCAACCTCGCGTATGTGGTGCACGCGGAGGCCGACCAGCCCGGCGTGATCGTGCTCTACGAGCAGTACACGGACCGCGCGGCCTTCGAGGCGCACACGGCCGCCGACTACTTCGACGAGCTGATCGTGAAGACGGTGCGGCCCCTGCTGGTCGACCGGACGGTCACTTTCGCCGAGGTGTTGTAGGGCCTGTCCGGTCGTGCGCGGCGCGCAAACAATGTTCGCCGCCGAAGGGCTGGTGGGCGCGCCGGTCTTCCTGTGTTGTCGGTCCGACCACACACTCCACCTCATCGGAAGTGATGCTCAATGCGAACGATGGAAACCCTCTCAGGCGGACAGTGGGTGGCGTCCGGCGAGTGGCTGGACGTCCACGACCCGTCCGACGTCCGAACCCCCGTCGCTCGTGTGCCGGCGCTGAGCGCCGAGGACGTCACCCGTGCCTACGACCACGCCGAGCGGGGCTTCGCCGTCTGGAAGCGCACCAGCCCCTTCGAGCGGGCCAGGATCCTGAACGGGGCCGCCCGCCTGCTGCGCGAGCGCGCCGAGGACATCGCCGCCGACCTGGTCGCCGAGATGGGCAAGACCCGCGCCGAGGCGACGGGCGAGGTGGGCAAGGCGGCCGACTTCCTGGAGTACTACGCCGGGATCGCCCGCGAGGGCTACGGCACGCTGCTGCACGACGTACGCCCCGACACCCGCACCAGCTTCCAGCGCGAGCCGATCGGCGTCGTCCTGGCGATCACCCCGTGGAACGACCCGCTGCTCACCCCGGCCCGCAAGCTGGCGCCCTGCCTCGCGGCCGGCAACGCGGCCGTCCTCAAGCCCGCGACCGAGACCCCGATCGTGGCCCTGCACTTCGCCCGCGCCCTGCACGACGCGGGGCTGCCCGCAGGCGTGCTCAACGTGGTCACCGGCCGGGGCTCGGTGATCGGCGACGCGCTCATCGCCGACCCGAGGATCGCCGCCGTCACCTTCACCGGCAGCAACGAGGTCGGCGAGGGGCTGCGGGCCTCCCTCGCCGCGGGCAACGTCCGCTTCCAGGGCGAGCTGGGCGGCAAGAACGCCACCGCCGTGCTCGCCGACGCGGATCTGCCGGCCGCCGCCAAGGCCGTCGCCGCCGCCTCGTTCGGGCAGGCCGGGCAGCGCTGCACCGCCACCAGCCGGGTGATCGTCGAGGCCGCCGTCATCGAGCGCTTCACCGAGCTGCTGCTCGCCGAGGTCGCCGTGCTGCGCACCGGCCCCGGCGCCGCCGCCGGCACCACGATGGGCCCGCTGGTCAGCCCCCGGCAGCGGGACGGCGTACTCGCCGACATCGACCTGGCCGTCAAGCAGGGCGCGGCCGTCCTCACCGGCGGCGACCGTCCCGAGGACGAGGCCCGCCGGCACGGCTGCTACGTCAACGCCACCGTCCTGGCGGACGTGACCCCCGAGATGAACGTCTGGCGGGACGAGGTCTTCGGCCCGGTCATCGCGCTGCGTACGGTCGGCTCCTTCGAGGAGGCGGTGGAGGCCGTCAACGACTCGGCGTACGGGCTGGCCGCCGCCGTGTTCACCCAGAACCTGACCTGCGCGTACCGCTTCGTCGAGGAGGTGGAGTGCGGCCAGGTCGCGGTGAACACCACCACCTCCGGCTGGGACGTCCACCACCCCTTCGGCGGTTTCCGGGACTCCGGCTCGGCCTTCAAGGAGCAGGGCACCGAGGCCCTGCGCTTCTACACCCGCGTCAAGACCGTCGCCTTCCACTTCGGAGCGTGATCCATGGCTGACGAGACGATCGGCATCGTCGGCGCCGGCATCGTCGGCCTCGCCACCGCCCGCGAGATCGCCCTGCGACGCCCCGGTACGCGGGTCGTGGTCCTGGACAAGGAACAGGACGTGGCCGTCCACCAGACCGGCCACAACTCGGGCGTCGTGCACGCGGGCATCTACTACCCGCCCGGCAGCCTCAAGGCGCGGCTGTGCACGCGCGGCATGGGACTGCTGCGCGAGTACTGCGCCGACCGGGCGCTGCCGTACGACGAGTGCGGCAAGCTCGTCGTCGCGGTGACCGGCGACGAACTGCCGCGCATGGAGGCCCTGTACGCAAAGGCCCTGGAGAACCGGGTCCCGGGGCTGCGCAGGCTCACCGCCGGGGAGATCGGCGAGATCGAGCCGCACGCCGCCGGAAAGGCGGCCCTGCACTCCCCGCGCACCGCGATCACCGACTACACGTGGATCGCGCGGGAGTTCGCCAAGGACATCGCGGACAGCGGGGGAGAGGTACGCCTCGGCTTCGAGGTCACCGGCGTCACCCGGGTCCCGAACGGTGTCGAGGTGACCTCGGGCGCGGACACCGTACGCGTGGACCGGCTGATCCTGTGCGCGGGGCTCCAGTCGGACGCCGTCGCCCGGCTCGCCGAGGACGGGGCCGAGCCGCGCATCATCCCCTTCCGCGGCGAGTACATGACGGTCCGCCCCGCGAAGACCCATATGGTGCGCGGCCTCATCTACCCCGTGCCCGACCCGCGCTACCCGTTCCTGGGCGTGCACTTCACCCGCCGCGTCAGCGGGGACGTGGAGGTGGGGCCCAACGCCGTCCTGGCGTACGCCCGCGAGGGCTACCGCCGCACCAGGATCTCCCCCCGTGACCTGGCCGGCATCGTGTCCTGGCCCGGCACCTGGCACATGGCCCGGCAGCACTGGCGGACCGGCCTGAAGGAGATGTACGGCTCGCTGTCCAAGTCCGCGTACATGAAGGCCGCGCGGCTGTACGTGCCGGAGATCGGCGCCGCCGACGTGATGCGGGCCGGAGCGGGCGTACGGGCCCAGGCCCTGGACCGGGACGGCACGCTCGTCGACGACTTCCGTATCCACCGGGTGGGCCGGGTGACCTCCGTGCGCAACGCGCCCTCCCCTGCCGCGACCTCTTCCATGGCCATCGCGGAGCACCTCGTGGACGCGGTTTTCGGCGATCCGTCCCGGCCCTGAACACCCCCGCCAACAGGGCCTTTTCGCGCAACAAGTGCTTGCGCGTACGGGTCTCGGCAGAAGCTCCCGTCCCGCATAGCGTCTGAATCCGCAAGTAATCCGAAAGAAAGAGGCACCGGCATGTTCGTTGTCGACACCCAGATCCACATCTGGAAGGAAGAGACCCCGGACCGCCCGTGGGTGCCGGGCGCGCGGGAGCGCATCCGCCTCAACGGCCACCGCGAGGAGGCCTTCTCGTACGAGGAGGCCCTGGAGCTGATGGACGAGGCGGGCATCAACCGGGCGCTGATCCTGCCTCCCTCCTGGGAGGGCAACCGCATCGACTACGCCCTTGAGGCCTGCGAGGCCTTCCCGGACCGCTTCGGCATCATGGCCCGCGTCCCGCAGGACAACGAGGCCGAGGGCACCGCGATGCTGCGGGACTTCGCGCAGAACCCGTACATCAAGGGCACCCGGCTCACCTTCCACCGGCCGCAGGACCGCAACTGGATGATCGACGGCACCAACGACTGGTACTGGCCGATCGCCGAGGAGCTGCGCATCCCGACGATGGTCCACGCGCCGATCTGGAAGCGCGAGCTCGGCGAGATCGCCGGCAAGCACCCCGAGCTGAAGATCATCATCGACCACATGGGCATCATGGCCCGCTGCGTGGACGACGCGATCGGCTACTGGGTCCAGGAGACCGCCGACCTGCACAAGCACCCCAACATCTACGTCAAGGTCTCCGCCCTGCCGGGCTACTCGACCGAGCCGTTCCCCAACAAGAACATCGAGAAGTACGTGCGGGAGATGGTCGACAAGATGGGGCCGCAGCGCTGCTTCTACGGCACCGACATCACCCGGCTGCTCGGCCACGGCATCACCTACACCGACACGGTCGAGCAGTTCACCAAGCACTGGGACTTCACGCCCGAGGAGCTTGAATGGATCATGGGCCGCGGTATCTCCGAGGTCCTGAACTGGCCGATCGAGGGCTGAGGAAGCACCGGAAATGACGGACACGGACATCAACAACAGCACGTCAGGCGCAGACGGCGGTGATGCCGTCGTATCCGCCTTCAACGCCGTCGGCGCCGACTACATCTTCTGCTCGTCGGGCTCCGAATGGGCCCCGGTGTGGGAGTCGCTGGCCCGCCGCCACCGCGACGGCGAGCCCGCGCCGACGTACGTGGACCTCACCCACGAGACGGTGGCCGTCGGCATGGCCACCGGCTACGGCCTGGTCACCCGCCGCCCGCAGGGCGTGCTGCTGCACGCGGCCCCCGGCCTGCTGCAGGGCTCGATGGCGGTGCACGGCGCGCTGCTCGCCGGCGTACCGATGGTGGTCGCCTCCTCGGAGTCCACCACGTACGGCGACGGCCCCGGGCAGGACCCGGGCGGCCAGTGGTACCGCAACCTGTCGATCGTGGGCGGCCCGCACGGCATCGCCCAGCCGTTCACCAAGTGGTCGAACGAGGTGGGGAGCGTCCACACCCTGCCCACGATGATCACCCGGGCGGCCGAGCTGGCCTGGCGGGCCCCGGCGGGCCCGGCGTACCTCAACATCCCGCTGGAGATCCTGCTGGAGGACTGGGACGGCCGCGAGGCCAAGCCCATCGTGCCGCCGGGCTCCACGCACAGCTCGCCCGAAGAGGTCGACCCCGTCGCGCAGATGATCCGCGAGGCCGCCAACCCCGTCATCGTCACGGAGACCTCCGGCCGCGAGGCGGGCGGCTTCGAGGCCCTGATCGCCTTCGCCGAGGCATGGAACATCCCCGTCGTCGAGCCCGACTCGGCGGTGTGCGGCAACTTCCCGCGCACCCACCCGCTGCACGCGGGCAGCGACATCGGGCCGTGGATGGACGAGGCCGACCTGATCCTCCTCGTCAACTGCCGCGCCCCCTTCTACCCGCCGAGCCGGCGCCCCTCCAAGGCGCGGATCGTCGTCATCGACGAGGTGCCGCAGCGCCCGCACGTCGTCTACCAGGTGCTCTTCGCCGACCGCTACCTGGAGGGCAACACCGCCAACACGCTGCGCCAGCTCACCAAGCGGGCCAAGGACCTCGACGAGGCCGCCGTCGCCGTACGCCGCACGGCACAGGACGAGCGGCACACCGCCGAGCGGACCGCCATCGGCCGCGCTGAGGCGAAGGCCGCCGGGGACGCCGAGGGCATCGACCCGGTCCTCGTCGCCGCGACCCTGCGCAGGCTGCTCGACGGCCACGAGGCGATCGTCGTCGACGAGACCATCACCCACAGCCGGGTCGTCAAGCGTCATGTCGAGACCTCCCGCCCCGACTCGTACTTCTACGTCCAGGGCGGCCTCGGCCAGGGCATCGCGGTCGCACTCGGCGTCAAACTCGCCGCCGGGCCGCGGCCGGTCGTCCTCACGATCGGCGACGGGGCGTTCGCGTACAACCCGGTGATCCAGTCGTACGACGCGGCGAGCGCCTACGATCTGCCGCTGCTGATCGTGATCTTCAACAACCGCGTCTACAAGTCCATGAACCTCAACCACCGCAGGTTCTACCCCGACGGCGCCGCCGCCGAGACCGGCGAATGGCTCGGCACCGACCTGCACCGGCTGCCCCGGCTGGCCGCCTTCGCCGAGCCGTTCGGGATGCACACCGAGACGGTCGATGCCCCCGACGCCCTCGCCCCCGCCTTTGAGCGTGCGCTCAAAGCCGTGGCGGACGGCACCACCGCCGTCGTCGACGTCCTCGTCACCCGCTGACCCAGGAGGCCCCCGCCACCATGACCGCCACCAAGGTACTCGTCCCCGCCGACGACCTGCGCACCTTCGCCGCCGCCCTCCTGGAGAAGGGCGGCCTCAGCCCCGAGCACGCCCGCACCACCGCCGACGTGTTCGTCTGGGCCGCGCTGCGCGGCGTCGACTCCCACGGCATCGCCCGCGTCCCCGCCTACCTGGAACTGCTCGCCAAGGGCGTGGCCAACGCCAACCCCGACATCACGGTCGAGTCCAGCACCCCCGCCGCCGCCGTCCTCGACGCCGACCGCGCCCCCGGCCCCGTGGCCCTCACCGCGGCCGCCCAGGAGGCCGTGACCCGGGCCAGGGCGACCGGCATCGCCGCGGTCGGCGTACGCCGCACCGTCCACACCGGTGCCATCGGCTACTACGTGTCCAAGATCGCCGAACAGGGCCTGGTCGGCATCGGCTTCGTCTCCGGCATGCCCAACATGGGCTACACCGGCGTCAAGGGCCCCGCCGTCGCCACCAGCCCCCTCGCCATCGCCGTACCCGCCGACAGCCACGCCCCCCTCCTCCTCGACATGGCCACCGCCACCATCGCCCTCGGCAAGATCCGCCAGGCCAAAGCCACCGGCACCCCCCTCCCCGAAGGCGCCGCCGCCACCGCCGACGGCACCCCCACCACCGACCCCGACCAGGCCGTCATGCCCCTCCCCCTCGGCGGCGCCAAGGGCTCCGGCATGTCCCTCGCCTTCGAACTCCTCACCAGCGTCCTCGTCGGCGCCCCCATCTTCTCCGCCTTCCACTCCGACGACCCCCAAGGCCGCAAACACCGCCAGAACGCCCTCCTCATCGCCCTCGACCCCGCCGCCTTCGGCGACGCCGACGGCTTCACCTCTGCCGTCGACGCCACCCTCACCACCCTCAAACACCTCCCGCCGGCCGACGGCGCCCCCGGCGTCTTCTACCCCGGCGAGCGCAGCGCCGAGGTCGCCGTCACGCGTACGGCCAAGGGGATCCCGGTGGCCCCCAAGGTCTGGCGCGAACTGACCGAAAGCGCCGCCAAGTTCGGCATCACGCCGCCGGGGGCCGCTTGACCGTCCCGCGTCGGCCAGGATCGACAGCGTGGAACGATGGCCGTCATGGCTGGTCAGGTTTCGGTGTCACTCATATCGCTGGGCGGCGTCGTGCTCGGTGGCATGCTGTCCTTCCTCGTTCAGTTCGCGACGCAGCGGTCGGCTGAGCGGGCGGAACTGCGGCGGCAGCAGGCCGAGTTGTCGGAGGCCCGGCGCGCGGAGCGGTTCGCGCTGCTGGAGCGGTTCGTCGAGGTGGGGGCCGAGGCGGAGCGCGCCGCCTTCAGCAGGCCGCCGCACGGCTGGGACGACACCAGCGCCTGGAAGCTCGCGACCCAGGACGTCATGAACAGGCTGTGGGTCGCGGAGCGACTGATCCGCATCCAGTTCCCCCTGCCTGTGCATGACGCGGCACGCAAGTACTTCCTCGACCTCAACCGGACCGTGTGGGAAGGCCTGCCCGACGGCGAGAGCATGCGTGACTACCTGGAGGACAACAGACTGGCCTTTCTCGACGCGGCCCGGGCGGTCATGGGTGAGTGAAGTGTCCGGCGCGATGCCGCCACCGACGGCACCAACACAGCTCAGCTGACCCCAACCGAAACGCGGAGGCCAGAGGCTGCCCGGTGGGGATCTGTGGAACGGCGGTGGACATGAGCCCAGAAGCGTAAAGTCACGAGCGTTCGCACCGCGTCACCCTGGGGGGCACAGACATGCACAACCGCCGCATCGGCAACGCCATGGTCAGCGCCATCGGGCTCGGCGGGATGCCACTGTCCATCGAAGGGCGGCCGGATGAGGAGCGCGCGGTCGCGACCATCCATGCCGCGCTCGACGCCGGGATCTCGTTCATCGACACGGCCATGTCGTACTGCCTGAACGCCTCCGAGACCGGGCACAACGAGTCGCTGATCGCCCGGGCACTCGCGGCATACGGCGCCGACACCTCCGCAGTGCTGGTCGGCACGAAGGGCGGGGCCGCACGAGAAGCCGACGGAGCATGGTCCTTCAAGGGGGATCCCGCGACCCTGCGGGAGGCGTGCGAGGGCTCGCTCAGGCGATTGGGCGTGGACGCCATCGGGCTCTACCAGCTGCACGTGCCGGACCCGAATGTGCCGTACGCCGACTCTGTGGGGGCGCTGCGTGATCTGCACGACGCGGGAAAGATCCGCGCGGTGGGCATCTCGAATGTGAACTCCGACCAGCTGCGCGAAGCCCACGGGATCCTGGGCGAGCGGCTGGTGTCCGTACAGAACAACTTCTCGCCGGCCACCCGCGACAGCGAGCCGCAGCTGCGGCTGTGCGCAGAGCTGGGGATCGCCTTCCTGCCGTACAGCCCGCTGGGCGGCATCTCCCGGGCGGGCGGCCTGGGTTCATCGCACGTCGCGTTTGCCCGGATTGCCGGGGAACGCGGCGTGAGTCCGCAGCAAGTCTGCCTGGCCTGGGAGTTGGCCAAGTCCCCCGTCGTCATCCCGATCCCGGGGTCGACCCGGCCGACCACCGTTCGCGACTCGGCGGAAGCGGCGGACCTGAAGCTCACCGAAGCGGAGTTCGCCGAACTCGACGCGGCCTAGCCAACGCGGGGTGGAGGAGCCGCCGCTCCTCCACCCCGCGCGGTGATCGGTGGGCGGTGCCTTACGGCAGCTTCACCAGGGTGTAGTCGTCGCAGTATCCGGCCGCGGAGCCGGAGTTCTTGTAGCAGTAGACGGAGGCAGAAGTGGTGGAGTTGCCCGTGGTGAAGAAGATGGGCTGCTGGGTGTAGGAGGTGGTGGAGGCCCGGAGGTAGGTCTCCGTGCCGCCGAAGGACTTGACGCCGACGGCGACTTCTTCGCCGGCGGTGGCGACCTTGGCCCAGGCGGCCAGGAGGTAGGTGCCGCTGGAGGTGAGGCCGGTGACGGTCTGGATGCCGCCGCTGGCGGAGACTCCGGTCTGGAGGGAGTAGGTGCCGGTGCGGGCGTTGGAGGCGACGACGCCGGCGGCGGTGCCGGCGCTCTGGATCCAGGGGGTGAGGGCGCCGGTTTCGAAGCCGGGGTTGGTGACGGCGTTGGTGGCGGAGGTCAGGGGCTCGACGGAGAGGTCGTCGCAGTAGCCCGCGCCGGTGCCGCCGGCGTTCTTCCAGCAGTAGACGGTGGCCGTGGTGCTGGAGGAGCCGGTGGTGAACAGGACGGCGGCCTGGGAGTAGGCGGTGGTGGCGATGTTGGTGTACGTCTCCGTGCCGCCGAAGTTCTTGACGCCGATGGCGAGGGTCTCACCGGCGGTGGCGACCTTGGCCCAGCCGGTCAGGAGGTAGGTGGTGGAGGGGCTGAGGCCGGTCAGGGCCTGGTTGGCGCCGCTGCCGCTGGCGGCGGTGGTCAGGGCGTAGGAGCCGGTGCGGGCGTTGGCGGCGGGCACGGAGGACGCGCTGCCGCTGGCCTGGGTCCAGGGGGAGAGGGCGCCGGTCTCGAAGCCGGCGTTGGTGAGCAGGTTGCCGCCGGTGCTGTTGTCGGCGCCGATGTTGGGCGCGGCGGTGGCGGAGACGGCGGTGCCGAAGGCGTCGAAGCCGCCGTTGGAGCTGATCACGGCCCCGGCTCGGATCACGGGCGAGGACGGGTGCACCTTGTAGGCGTTCTTGCCGGTGTACGCGGAGGCGGTGTTGAGGTTGCCCGCGTTACGGAACTCGGGGTCGGCGGTCACCTTCGCGGCGTCGGTGGGCTCGCGGGAGGGGTGGTTGCCGTAGAAGAGGTTGTTGGAGTAGGTGGAGGTGCCGGTGGTGGTGAAGTAGTTGCCGGAGCCGTAGTTGAAGACCGCGTTGTTCTTGAAGGACAGGGCGCCGCTGATGGAGGTCCCGGCGCGGGAGTACAGGATCGGGGTGCTCAGGCCGTCCCGGACGGAGAAGGTGTTGTTGTAGAACAGGGGGACCGCCGATGAGCTGCCGCTCTGGTTCGGGACTCCGCCTACGAAGTGCAGGACGCCGCCGCCGTGGGTCTGGGTGCCGGAGGTGGGGCAGCCGGAGTTGCTGCCGTCGTTCTCGCTGATGTTGTAGCGGACCACCGTGCCGTCGCTGGGCACCGTCGAGGTGGGTTCGTTGGCGATGGTGAAGGGCGGCATGACCAGCAGGAAGCCGCCGAGGTTCTGGTGGCTGTAGTTGTACTGGAACGTGGTGTTGTGGTTGCCCCAGTCCACGTCGAAGCCGGTGCCGTCGGCGCCGTTGATGTGGCAGTAGACCTCGTTGTTCTGGACCACGGTGTTGCTGCTGCCGGACATCCAGATGCCGGCGGAGGCGCCGTTGCAGTACTGGCCGGACGGCGGGCAGGTGGCCTTGGCCCCGCCGTAGCCGGCCTTGTTGCCGTCGATGAGGGCGCCGTCGTTCTTGACGACGAGGACGTCGTCCGCGCCGTCGTAGGTCATCGTGTTGTTGCGGATGACCGTCCCCGTGGTGAGGCCGGTGCCCTGGCCGTCGGCGTCGGGGGTCACGGCCACCGCGATGCGGTCGACGTGGTCGAAGGTGTTGTTCTCGACCACGACGTCGTCCCAGGTGGAGACCGGGGTGGTGTGGTCGGTCTGGACGCCGACGCCCGCGTTGGTGGAGTACCAGCCGCCGCCGTAGCCGAGGATGTCGTGGATGTACATGTCGTGCACCCGGATGTGGTGCAGGATGCCGCCGGAGCTGTTTTCGGCCAGGACGCCGGAGCGGTAGGCGGGGGAGGAGGCGGTGTCGATGAGCTCCAGGCCGCCGATGTCCCAGTACTGCTGGTTGAGCAGGTGGATGACGGAGCCGGTGGCGCCGGCCGCGTTGATGATCGGCTTGTTGCCGGTGCCGTAGGCGCCCATCGAGATGTTGCTGCCCGAGGCTCCCGAGCCGCCCGGGGAGAGCTGGCCGGTGCAGGTGGTACCGGCCTTGAACAGGATGCTGTCGCCGGCGCCGAAGGTGGTGGCGTTGACGCTGCTGACGGCGTTCCAGGGGCTGGCACTGGTGCCGGTGCCGTTGGAGGCGGCGGAGCAGTCCACGTAGTAACTGGTGTTGGCCGCCGAGGCGGTGGTGGCCGTGACGGGGACGAGGAGTGCGCCCGCCATCGCGGCGAGCAGCGCGAGGACCCGTGACGTTCGAGGTATGGCAAGAACTGATCTGTTGGGAGAGCTGAGTCTGCGACGCTTCATTGCGCGCTCCTTGGATGGGTGGATGTGTCCCTTGCCGCGACGTGCGGCGAGATTCCCCTCTTCGCCAGGCGCGTGACCGGTTGCAGCCGGTGCGCCTGGAGCGTGTGTTGCCGCCCCGGCGTTGTTTCAGCAGCGCCGGGGCAGCGCGAATGCGCTGACCGTGTCGGGTGCAGCGAGTTCCGGGCAGAGCCCGGTTATCTACCAGCTGGCCAGCGAACCGTCCGCGTTCCGCCAGACCGGGTTACGCCACCGGTGCCCCCGCGAAGCGGCTTCACGGACGACCGCCTCGTCGATGGTGACGCCGAGGCCGGGGGCGGTCAGGCGGTCGATGTAGCCGTCGCGGACCTCGAACGGGGAGGAGTCCAGCAGGTAGCCGAGCAGGCCGCTGCTGTCGCCGTAGCCGATGCCCAACGACTGTTCCTGGATGAGGAAGTTGGGGACGGCGAAGTCGAGCTGGAGGCTGGCGGCCAGCGCGATCGGGCCGAGCGGGCAGTGCGGGGCGACCAGGACGTCGTAGGTCTCGGCGAGGGCGGCGATGCGGCGGGTCTCGGAGATGCCGCCCGCGTGGCTGATGTCGGGCTGGGCGACGGCGATGCCGTCGGCGAGGACGTCGCGGAAGTCCCAGCGGGAGAAGAGCCGTTCACCGGTGGCGATGGGGATCGAGGTGGAGCGGACCACCGAGCCGAGGTCGCGGGTGAACTCCGGCAGGACCGGCTCCTCGACGAACATCGGCAGCAGCGGCTCCAGGTACGGCAGTACGCGACGGGACATGGCCCCGCTGAAGCGCCCGTGGAAGTCCAGCGCCAGGTCCCGGTCCGGGCCGATGGCCTCGCGCACGGCGGTCACCCGGTCCACGATGGCGGCGATGGCGGCCGGGGTGGCCAGCGGTTCGAGCTGCTCGCAGGGGTTCATCTTGACGGCGGTCAGCCCCTTGGCGACCTGCCCGGCGGCCGATTCGGCCAGCTCCTCGGGGGTCGACCCGTAGAGCCAGCCGTAGATCCGGACCCGGTCGCGGACGTGGCCGCCGAGGAGCTGGTGCACCGGTACGCCGTGGGTCTTGCCGGCGATGTCCCACAGGGCCTGGTCGATGCCGGCCAGGGCGCTGGAGAGCACCGGACCGCCCCGGTAGAAGCCGCCCTTGGCGAGCATCTGCCAGTGCTCCTCGATCCGGGCGGGGTCCTGGCCCGTCAGGTAGTCGAACATCTCCTCGACGGCCTTGGCGACGGTGTGCGCCTTGCCCTCGACGATGGGCTCGCCCCAGCCGGATATGCCTTCGTCGGTGTCCACGCGGAGGAAGAGCCAGCGGGGTTCGACGAAGAAGAGCTCGTATCCGGTGATTTTCACGGCGGATCTCCTGGTGTCGCTGCGGGTTGGTGGTGCTGTTCTTTATTCGTGCGAGCTGATGCTGCGGCCGCCGTCCACCGTCAGGTTCTGGCCGGTGATGAAGGAGGCGTCGTCGGAGGCGAGGAAGGCCACGGCAGAGGCGATGTCCTCGGGTTCGCCGAGCCTGCCGACGGGCGTACGGGAGACGGTCTGGGCGCGGTACTGCGGTGAGGCGCCGGCCCAGTGGGCGGTGACCACGGCTCCGGGCAGGACGGCGTTGAAGCGGATCTGCCCGGCGTACTCGACGGCGAGCTGGCGGACCAGCGCCCCGATGCCGCCCTTGGCGGCGGCGTACGCGGGGAAGCCGCTGAAGCCGATGGTGGCGTGGACGGAGGAGGTGATCACGACGGCGCCGCCGCAGGCCCGGAGCCGGGGGACGGCGGCGCGGACGCCGAAGAACACCGAGTCGAGGGCGAGGCGGAGCTGGCTGTGCCAGGAGTCGTCGTCGAGTTCGTGGATGGCGCCGGGGAAGTTGTGGCCGGCGTTGAGGTGCAGTACGTCGATGCGGCCGGTCCAGGCCTCGGCGTCGGCGACGGCCTCGGCCCAGTGGGCGGGGTCGGTGGCGTCGAGCTCGCGGTGGCGGGCGTTGCCGCCCTTGGCGCCGATCTCCTCGGCGACCCGGCGGGCGCCTTCCGGGTCCACGTCGGTGACCAGGACGGCGGCGCCCTCCGAGGCGAGGCGGTGGGCGGTGGCCCGGCCGATGCCGGAGGCGGCGGCGGAGAGCAGGGCGGTACGCCCCTCGAAGCGGTTCACGACGATCCTCCCGGGCTCGCCGTGGAGTCGCGCAGCACCAGACGCGGCTCGGTCGGCACGACGACATCGGCCTGCGGCTGTCCGTTGATGGCGCCCACCAGGGCGTCCACGGCGGCGGTGCCCAGCTCGTACAGGGGCATGGCGACCGTGGTGAGCGGGGGAGAGAGGTACGCCGCCACCGGCAGGTCGTCGTTCCCGACCAGGGAGATGTCCTCGGGGATCCGCAGGCCCAGCGAGCGCACCGCGCGCATCGCGCCGATCGCCTGGGCGAGGGAGCTGGCGTACAGCGCGGTGACCGGCGGCCCGGAGGCGGGAGTCCCCGTCGCGCCGGGGTCCAGCAGCTCCAGGGCGGCGGCCTGGCCGCCCTCCTCGGTGAAGTCCCCGTGGGCGACGGGGGTCGCCGACATGCCCAGCTCGGCGGCGTGCCGCAGGAAGGCCTGCTCACGCACCTGGCTGGGGACGATGCCGTACGGGCCGGCGATGTGGCCGACGGCCCGGTGGCCGAGCCCGTGCAGATGGTCCAGGGCGGTGACGCTGGCCCGGGCGACGTCCATGGTGACGTTGCGCCCGGAGCCCTCGACCGCCCGGTTGAGGAAGACGTGCGGGACGGAGCTGCGGCGCAGGCCCTCGATCAGCGGGTGTCCGGGGCGGGCGGAGGCGATGAGCAGTCCGTCGACGCGGCCTTCGCGGGCCAGGTCGTTGAAGGCCTCGTCGGCCTCCTGCCCGTCGAAGTCCTCCGCCAGAAGTGACAGATAGCCCAGCTCACGGGCCCGGCGGTAGGCGCCCCGGGCGATGGTCACGTACGTGGGGTTGGCCAGCGCCGGGACCAGGAGGGCGAGGGCGTGGGTGCTGGCGCCGGCCAGTGCGCGGGCCCCGGAGTGCGGCCGGTAGCCCAGCGCCTCGGCGACCTGGTGGACGCGCTGCCGGGTCTCGGGGCGGACGGAGAGATCGGTCCGTCCGTTGAGGACTTTGGAGACGGTGGCCTTGGAGACTCCCGCCTCCCGGGCGACGTCCACCAGCCTGGCCCGCACGGGTGTCCCGGACACCGGTGGCTCGGACAACTCGGACACCTCAACGCCTCCGCTCTCCGCCGCGGCTTCCTTGCCGCTGTCGCTGTCCCGAGGGTCCCACGTTCCGTCGACCCGTTCGCGGGATCCCTTGACACCCTCTGGCGCCGCAACCTAACGTTCGCCGCAGCTTGAAGTCAACCGGTTTCCTTCAGCGGTCTCACCGCTGTATACCTACGCAGACCGGTTGGAATCCCCAACGAAGCCGACAGTCGACGAGGGTCGACGATTGGGTGAGGTGTGCAATGAAGCGCTCCCGCAGACTGCTGGCAGCCGCCAGCACGGTGGCTGCCCTGGCTGCGTCCCTGGCCGCGTGCGGCGGGTCCTCGGACTCCGCCTCCGCAGACGGCACGGTGACCATCCACGTGCAGGGCTGGAAGGGCGGCGGCAGTGAGCCCGCGAACGTCGCAGCGATCAACAAGGCGTTCGAGAAGGCAAACCCGAAGATCAAGGTCGACTTCGAGTACATCACCGCGAACGACACCTACCTGCAGAAACTGCAGCCGCAGCTCCTCGCGGGCAAGGCCGGTGACGTGATCATGGTGGACTCCGACAAGGTGAAGAAGTGGGGCGACTCGGGCTACCTCGCCGATCTCTCCAACCAGTCCTGGGCCTCGAAGATAGCCACCGACGCCCAGCCGTTCACGCAGAACAACGGCAAGACGTTCGCCATGCCGATGGAGCTCATCGGCATCGGCATGTACGCCAACATGGACCTGCTGAAGAAGGCGGGCATCACCGAGGTCCCGTCGGACTGGCCGACCTTCCTGGCCGACCTCGGCAAGCTCAAGAAGGCCGGCATCAACCCGCTCGCCCTGCCCGACAAGAGCGGCTGGACCGCGCAGTCGGTCCTCCAGGCGGCCGGATCCAGCCTGGTCTACCAGAAGAACAAGACCTGGGACGCCGACTTCCTGGCCGGCAAGACCACCATCAACAACGACTGGAAGACCTCGCTGGAGCAGCTCAAGGAGCTCGGCGACAAGGGTTATGTGAACTGGAAGAGCGAGCTCGGCGTCGACGAGTGGTCGCAGGGCTCGGCGGACTTCACCGCCGGCAAGAGCGCCTTCTGGTACCAGGGCGCCTGGCAGGTCTCCAGCGTCAAGAAGGCCGTCAAGTTCCCGATCTCCTTCGCACCCTGGCCGGCCACCGCCGCGGGCACCGCGCCCAACGCGATGTTCTTCACCGGCACGATGTGGGGCGTCAACTCGCAGTCCAAGAACTCCGACGCCGCCAAGAAGTACGTGGACTTCTGGTCGCAGAGCGAGAACCTCGGCAAGTTCCTGACCGCCGAGAACGCCGCGTCGCCCTTCACCGGCGGCGTCACCCCGCAGGCCGAGGAGACCACGGCATTCAACACGGCCTTCAAGGACGGCCGTTACCGGCTGATGCCCTCCAACACCTGGCTGACCGGCACCGCCGAGACCACCATCGGCTCCAAGCTCCAGGCGTACCTGCTGGGTTCGGCGTCCGAGAGCCAGACGCTGAAGGACATCCAGACCGCGGCCACGGCCAAGTAGCTCGCCTCGCAGCGGTGAGGGCGGCAGCGCCCCCGCGCACTCCGCGCGGCTCACGCCACCCGCCCTCACCGCGGCCCATCACGAGAGGAAGGATCCTCGTGATCCACCGCAGGCGCGCCACCATGGCCGCTTTCCTGCTCCCCGCGATCGTCGTGTACGGCGTCTTCATGCTGTACCCGCTGGCCAAGGGGGTGTACCTCAGCTTCACCGACAGCCTCGGCGGTCCGGTCTCCAACTTCGTCGGCGTGGACCAGTACAAGGCGATGGCCGACCAGCCCGACGTCGGCGACGCCCTGTGGCACACCGTGCTGTACGCGGCCGTGGTCGTGGTCGTCCAGAACGCGATCGGGCTGCTGTTCGCGAACATGCTGTTCCGCCGCCCCAAGGTCCGCAAGGTGCTCAGCGTCGTCCTGCTGACCCCGACCCTGATCTCGCCGGTCATGGCCGCGTTCATCTGGTCGTACCTGTTCGCCCCCACCGGCGGCATCAACGCCCTGCTCGGCACGCTCGGCCTGGGCAGTCTGGAACACATCTGGCTCGGCGACCCCTCCACCGCCCTGTACTCGGTGGCCACGGTCAACATCTGGATGTTCGCCGGCTACTCCTGCGCGATCTTCCTGGCCAGCTACATGAACCTGCCGACCGAACTCCTGGACGCCGCCGCAGTGGACGGCGCCAGCGGATGGCGGCGGTTCCGCAGCATCGAGTGGCCGCTGCTCGCCCCGGCCCTGACCGTCAATGTGACGCTCAGCCTGATCGGCTCGCTGAAGGTCTTCGAGTTCCCGCTGGTGCTCACCAACGGCGGCCCGGCCGGCGCGACCGACACCCTGACCCTGCTCGTGTACCGCAATGTCTTCGGCGGCGGGAAGTTCGCCTTCGGCGTCGCGATCTCCGTACTGCTGCTCGTGACCGTGGTCGTACTCTCCAGCGCGACCTCCTCCCTGCTCCGGCTTCGCGAGCGACGAGTCTGACGGATCGAAACCATGACCTCTAACTCACAGATACCCGCCATAAAGCGGTTCGGCAGCGGCCTCGGCACCACCCTGCTCTGCCTGGGCACGGTCGCGTTCATCCTGCCCTTCCTGTTCACCGTCGTGACCTCGCTGCGCACCGCCGCCGACGTGGCCAAGTCCCCACTGGGCTTCCCGCACTCGCTGACGCTGAGCAACTTCACCGGGGTGTTCAGCCAGATCCACTACGGGCGCAGCGCCCTGAACACCCTGCTCATCACGGTGCTTTCGTGCCTGTGCATCACCATCCTCGGCTCGCTCGCCAGCTACCCGCTCGCCCGCATCACCCAGGGCTGGTCCACGGCCATGTACCGGCTGTTCATCCTGGGCACGTCCGTGCCGGTGTTCGTGGTGGTGGCGCCGCTGTACCTGCTGATGCGCGACCTGAACCTGCTGGACTCGTACACCGGTCTGATCATCATCTACACCGCGGTGAATCTCCCGGTGGCGGTGTTCTTCTACACCAGCTTCATCCGCTCGATCCCGGTCGACCTGGAGGAAGCCGCCGCGCTCGACGGCTGCGGCGCCTTCCGTACGTTCTTCGTCATCATCCTGCCGCTGCTGCGCCCGGTCACCAGCACCCTGCTGACCTTCATCTCCCTGCAGATCTGGAACGACCTGCTGGTGCCGCTGGTCTTCCTCCAGGACCCGGACAAGCGCACGGTGATGGTCAACGCGTACTCCTTCATCGACCCGCACACCGTGCAGCCCACCACCTTGTTCCCGGCCGCGCTGCTGGGCGTGCTGCCGCTGTTCCTGATCTTCATCTTCCTGCAGCGCTACGTCGTCGCCGGGATGTCGGCCGGGGCGGTGAAGTCATGACGCGAATGACGCAACGCCCGCCGATCAACGAGCAGTTGAGCCACACCCGGGTGATGGCCATCCTGCGCTCCGCCGACGCGGCGGGACTGCCCGCCGTGGCCCGCGCCCTCGTGGCGGGCGGCGTCACCTGCCTGGAGGTCACCCTCACCACGGCCGGCGCGCTCGACGCGATCGCCCGGATCCGCGACGAGCTCGGCCCGGAGGTGTCGGTCGGCGCGGGCACCGTGGTCGGCCTGGACGACGTACGGGACGCCCTGGCGGCCGGCGCCCAGTTCCTGGTGGCCCCGGTCGTGGACACCGAGGTCATCCGCGCCTCCGCCGAGCACGGCACCCCCTTCTACCCCGGCGCCCAGACCGCGACCGAGGTGCTCACCGCCTGGCGGGCGGGCGCGGCGGCGGTCAAGCTCTTCCCGGCCAGTACGGGAGGCCCGGGGCACCTGAGGCAACTGCGGGCCCCGCTTCCGCAGATCCCGCTGGTCGCGGTGGGCGGAGTGGGCATCGACGAGGCGCGGGACTACCTCGACGCCGGGGCCGTCGCCGTAGGCATCGGCTCCCCGCTGCTGCGCGGAGCGGACCGCGACGCCGACGCCGAAGCGCTGGCCGCCCTCACGGCGCGGGCGCGCACACTACTCGACAGGGTCAATGGCCCTCTGCCGACCGAGGAGGTCAGTTCTTGAGCAGCTCCACGCGGGAGCCTTACCTGGTGACGGTCGGCGAGGTCCTGGGGGTCCTGTCCGCACCGGAACCCGGGCCGCTCGGGCTGGGCTCCGCGCTGCGCCTGGGGATCGCCGGGGCCGAGTCGAACGTCGCCGTCGGCGTCAGCCGGCTCGGCGGGGCGGTCACCTGGATCGGCCGCGTCAGCGAGGACGACCTGGGCGAAGTCATCCTGCGCGAACTGCGGGCCGAGGGCGTCACCACGCTCGCCGTACGGGATCCCGCCCCCACCTCGCTGCTGCTCAAGGAACGGCGCACCGCGACCCACAGCCGCGTCACGTACTACCGCACCGGCACCGCCGGCGGCCGGCTCAGCCCGCGGGACATCCCCGAGGACGTCATCGCCGGGGCGGCCGTCCTGCACGTCACCGGCATCACCCCGGCCCTCGGCGACGGCCCCGCCGAAGCGGTCCGCCGGGCGGTGGACATCGCCGCCGACGCCGGAGTGACGGTCTCCCTCGACATCAACTTCCGCTCCCTGCTGTGGAGCGAGGAGGAGGCCACCGCCGTTCTTCTGCCGCTGCTCGCCCGCAGCGACCTGGTCTTCGCCGGACCGCACGAGGCCCGCCTCGTCACCGGCGGGCAGGACGCCCTCGGCCTGGCCAAGGGCATCTGCGCCCTCGGCCCCCGCGACGCAGTCATCAAGCTCGGCGCGGAAGGGGCGCTCGCCCTCCTGGACGGACAGCAGTACCGGCAGCCGGCCGTACCGGTCCGCGTGGAGGACTCCGTCGGCGCGGGCGACGCCTTCGTCGCGGGCTACCTCGCCGAACTCATCGCCGGCGAGCCTCCGGAGCGCCGCCTCAAGACCGCCGCCCTCCTCGGCGCCTTCGCCGTCAGCACCACCGGCGACTGGGAGGGCCTCCCCCGCCGGGCCGAACTGGCGCTGCTGGACCACCACGACGACGTGGTCCGTTAGCGCATGACCCGCTTACACCCCGAAGAACCCGAGGACATCCCCATGCCCGCGCACATACTCGTTCACGCCGGCTCCTACACCCCGGACACCGGCGGGGACGGGACCGGACTCACCGCCCTGCGGCTGGACCCGGCCACCGGGGCCATGACCGCAGACCCGGGGCTGCCGGACGTACCGGTCAGCGGGCCGTCGTTTCTGGCGGCGCATCCCTCGGGTCGGGTCGTGTACTGCACGAACGAGGCCGAGTCCGGCACCGTCAGCGCTTTCGCGCGGCAGCCGGACGGGGGTCTGGTGGCGCTGGGTGAGCCGCTGCCCAGTGGCGGGGCCAACCCGTGCCATGTGAGCGTCCACCCGAGCGGGGAGTGGCTGCTTACCGCGAACTACGGGACGGACACGGCCCCCGGCACGATCGGCGTGCACCGGCTGGACGCGGACGGGGTCCCGGTCGAGCTCACGGATGTCGTGGTGCACGAGGGCTCGGGTCCGGTGACTGGCCGTCAGGAGGGCACGCACGCACACCAGGTGGTGACCGATCCGGAGGGGCGGTTCGTGCTGGCGGTGGACCTGGGGGCGGACGCGGTGTTCGCGTACCGTCTGGACACCGCCGCCGGCACGCTGGAGCAGGCCGCCGTCACCCGCGTCACGCCCGGGTCCGGGCCCCGGCACCTCGCGTTCGCGCCCGCCGGGGACGTGGTGTGGATCGCGGACGAGCTGTCCTCCAGCGTGTCCGGCCTGCGCTACGACACCGCCACCGGCACCCTCAACCCGGTCTCCCGCACACCGGCGACCATGGCGATGGGCACGCCCAACCAGCCGGGCGGCATCGTCGCGTCACCGTGCGGGCGCTTCGTGTGGGTGACCAACCGGGGCGCCGACACGGTGGCCGCGTTCCGCGTCTCCGGCGCCGGGGACATCCTCTACCCGATCGCCGAGACCCCCAGCGGCGGCGAGTGGCCGCGCGGCCTGTCCCTGGCCGCAGGCCATCTCCTGGTGTCCAACCAGCGCAGCGGCACGCTCGCCGCGCTGCGGATCCTGGACACCGGGGCCCTCGAACAGCGGGCTCCGGCGGCGGCGGTCCCGTCGGTCATCTGCACCGTCACCGTCAGCTGACCTTGACGGTCCAGGTCAGCCGAGCGACGCGCCGAGCCGGAAGGAACTGTCGTCGCGGAAGCCGGAGCTGTCCTGGTACGGGTCGATCCACAGCTCGAACTGACGGTGACGCAGGTAGTAGCCCGGGTAGTTGTAGGACGTGTACGAGACGGAGCCGCTGACCGATCCGTTGTGGGGGCAGAAGGTCGCGTCCTGCTCGAAGAGTGCCGAGCCGTCATCGGCCATGAGACGGATCCGGAAGTCCTTGTGCCGCAGGAATTCGCCGTCCTCCGCCATGAAGGAGTAGCAGCTCGGGTCGGCGAGTCCGGCCACCAGGGTGAAGCTCGCGTTCTGGCGGGTCTGCGCGGAGTCGGTGCTCTTCACCTTGTCGAGGTAGCCGAGGCCGTCGCTGTGGACGGTGAGGTATCTGTCGGGGTAGTTGACCGACTCCAGCGAGCGCGCGGCGGACGCCTGCGGGGTGGTGGCGCTGCCGGTGGGCGAGCTCGTGCCCCCGGTGCCCGCGCCCGCGCCCGCGGTTGCGGTGGCCTTCGCCGAGGCGCTGCCCTGCGCGCTGTTCGTACCGGAGGGGCTGCTGTCGGCCGATGGGCTCGCCGAGGCGGTCCCGGACGGGCCGGGCGACCTGCTGCCGCGCCCGCTGGGAGCGGAGGCGCTGACGAGGGGGCCGCGGTTGCCGTGGCTGGGGCCGCCCTGGATGTCGACGTACCGGCTGGCGCCCTTGGACTCGCTGCCCGAGGTCATGCCCCAGGCCACCAGGGCCAGGGCGGCGGCGCCCGCGGCGGCCAGGGCGACGGCGACCAGGCGGCGGGTCCGGCCCCCTCCGGCGCGGGCCGGTAGCGGGGTCACCTGCCCGGGGCGGGGGACGTACGGAACGGGCGGGAAGGGCGGCTTGAGGACGAGCTCCCGGCTGTCCGGTGCGGACGCGTGCACGAGGTGTGTGTTCGGCCGGGGGGCGATCTCGCCGGTGAAGGTGACGTACGGCCGGACCCCCATCGGATCGGGGTCGTTGCTCTCCTCAGCGGCCACCGGTCGGGTCCTCCTGGTTGTGACACTGCCGAAGTCAGCTCTTAGTGGCCATATATGTACTACAAATGGCTACTTCACGGCTAGACAGTCTGTGAGAGCGGGAGGCGGGCGACGATGCGGGCGCCGTCGGGGCGGGGCTCGGCGGTGAGGGTGCCCTGGTGGTGGCCGGCGATGTCGCGGGCGATGGCCAGGCCGAGGCCGGCTCCGCCGAAGTCGCGGCTGCGGGCGTCGTCCAGGCGCGTGAAGCGCTCGAAGACCCGGTCGCGGTCGGCGTCCGGAATGCCGGGTCCGTCGTCGATCACCTCCAGTACGGCGGTGCGGCCGTCCGGGTCGGCGCGAAGGGTCAGTTCGATGTGCTGGTCGGCATGCCGCTGGGCGTTGTCGAGCAGGTTGGTGAGGAGCCTGGTGAGCCAGCTGCGGTTGCCCTCGACGATGATGCCGGGTTGCAGCGTGGCGTCGATCGGGAGCCGGTCGGCGTGGCGGGCGTCGATGGCCGTACGGCAGAGTTCGGCCAGGTCGAGGGGGTGGGCCCGGACGGCCTCGGCCGCGTCCAGGCGGGCCAGGAGCAGCAGGTCGGTGGCGAGGTCCTGGAGCCGTACGGTGTCCTCCAGCGCATCGCTGACCAGGTCCGGCCACAGCGCGGGGTCCGGGTGGGCGAGGGCGACCTCCAGTTGGGTGCGCAGGACGGTGATGGGGCTGCGCAGTTCGTGCGAGGCGTCGGCGATGAAGCGGCGCTGCCGGACGACCGCGTCCTCCAGGCGGTCGAGGGTGGCGTTCATGGTGCGGGCCAGGCGGGCGACCTCGTCCTGAGCGGCCGGGACCGGGACCCGGCGGTGCAGGGCGTGCCCGGTGATCTCGGCGACCTCGGACCGGATGGCCTCCACAGGGCGCAGGGCCCGGCCGGTCACCCACCAGGTGACCAGCGCGACCGTCGCCAGCAGCAGCGGCGTGCCGATGCCGAGGGCGGCCTCGGTGATCGCGTCGGCCGCGTCCGCGTCCCGCAGCGACGTGCCCGCGTACACGGTGACCGTCCCGCTGGGGGACTGGGCGGAGACGGCGACGATCCGCTGCCGGTGCCCGTCGTCGAACGGCTCCCCGGACCAGGTGTCGTGCAGCTTTCCGCCGTGCGGGCGGGCGCGGGCGACGGCCGGGCGGCCGGTGAGGTTCTGGCTGGCGGCCACCACGTCGCCGTCGGCGTCGACGACCTGGATGAAGTCCGCGCCGTGGGCCAGCGGCAGCAGATCCGGCAGCTTGCCCTGCTCGGCCAGCCCGGCCACGGTGTCCGCCTGCTGGGTGGCCGCTTCATTGGCGTTGCGCTGGAGGTCGGCGTGCAGGATCGCGAACAGCGCGAGCGAGGACGCGGTCAGCGCGACGGCGACGACCGCGGTCGCCCCGAGCGTCGCCCGCGCCCGCACCGACCCCGGCCACAGGCATCGCGCGAGACGCAGCGCTCGGCGCGAGATCCGGCGCGCGATCCGGTACGCGATCCGGTACGCGACCCCGTCAGCCACCGTCGGCCGCCAGCCGGTAACCCGCGCCCCGTACGGTCTCCAGGGCGGAACGCCCGAACGAGGTGTCGATCTTGCGGCGGACGGCGCTGACGTGGACCTCGACGAGATTGAGGTCCGCCTCGAAGGCGGAGTCCCAGACGTGCTGGAGGATCTCGCGCTTGGGCACCACCTCGCCCGCGCGCCGGGCCAGGTACTCCAGGATGGCGAACTCCCGTGTGGTGAGCCGTACTTCGGTGCCGCCGCGAGTACAACGGCGGCGGGCCGGGTCGATCACCAGGTCGCCGAGTTCGAGCGTCGCGGGGAGCCGGTGGCCGGTGCGGCGGTGCAGTGCGCGGAGCCGGGCCACCAGGACGACGTAGGAGAACGGCTTGGACAGGAAGTCGTCGGCGCCGGTGTCCAGCGCCTCCGCCTCGTCGTACTCGCCGTCCTTGGCGGTGAGCATCAGGATCGGCGTATCGCTGCCGGCCGCGCGCAGCCTGGCGCAGACCCGGTAGCCGTTGAGGCCGGGCAGCATGATGTCGAGCACGATGACGTCATAGCTGTGCTCCAGGGCGAGCCACAGCCCGTGGTTCCCGTCGTGGGCGGTGTCGACGGTGAACCCCTCGGCCGTGAGCCCCCGCTGCAGGGCGGCGGCCAGCCGCTTCTCGTCCTCGACCACCAATATGCGCACGGTGTACAGCCTCGCACGCCGTCCGGGGCGGTGGCTGAAGACGTCTTCAGCCACCTTCAGCCTGGCTTCAGCAACGGCACTTCAAGCTGACCGCAGCAGCCGGCGCAGGACCGGCCCATGCGATTCAGGAGCCGAGCATGTCCCAGTCCGTCCCGCCGGAGCAGCCCGAGTCCACCCCCGAGTCCACGCCTGCCGCGCCCGCCACTGCGGCCAAGCCGGCCAAATCGGCCAAGTCGTTCCGGCAGCGCCTCCCGAGGGTGAGCCGACGTCGTGGAGTGGCCCTCGGCGCCGCGGTCGTGCTGGTGGGCGGAGCCGCGGTCGGTGTCGTCGCGGTCGCACACCACGACCACGGCGGGAGGGGCGACCAGGGCCGCTTCGCGGCAGAGCGCGGCCGGGCGGGCGGGACGGAAGGCGACGACGGCATGCAGCACACCCGCGGCGAGGCGCGGGGCAACGGCGGCCGCCAGAACGATCAGAAGGCTCAGGGCGGTCAGGGCGGTCCTGGCAGCCAGGGCGGCCAGGGCGGCACTACGGGCGGCCAGAGTGCGCAACCGACCGCCGCGCCCTTGCCGGTGCCGGCGGTTTCGGCCGCCACCGCGATCGCCACGGCAGGCAAGGCGGTCTCCGGCGGCAAGCCGGACGCGCTGCGAGTGGTCGCGCAGCAGGGCGGCGGAAGCGCCTGGGAGGTCGAGGTGCTGGGCGCCGACGGCGTCCGGCACCTGGTGACCATCGACGGCGCGACCGGCGCGGTGACCGGCAACACCGTCGCGTCCGCCGGGAGCTGAGGACAACCGGGGCGGCACCTCATGCCGGTGGAACCTCGTCGGTGGAACCTTACGGGCCCAACTCACCTCTACACGATGGAGTGGAGGTCCCCGGAGGGACCAGAGGGAGGGGAAGCCCGGCATGGAAGACGGCACCCGCCTACGGCAGCGCGACGCGCCGGTTCCGGCGGCGCCGCCCCGAGCCGAGGCCCTGGCGGCGGTCCCGGGGGCAGTCGGCGGCGGTGCGGCGCAGCAGCTCCACCGGGCGCTGACGCTGGTCGCCGTGATCAGCCTGTTCATCGGCACCCGGTCCGCGTGGACGGACGCGGTTACCTCGCGCCTGCCCGTCGCCGGGATCATCACCGCCTGCTACGCGGGGATCCTGCTCTGCGGCGTGCTCGCACTCGCCGTGCGTAGCGGTCGGTCCCTGGCCCGGGTCGACCTGGGAGTGCTGGTGCTGGCGGTCGTCCTGGTGCTCTGCGGCTACTGGCTCCACCACGCGGGCAGCGACGAGGGCGTACTGACCGCCAAGGCCGCACACGAGATCCTGCGCGGCCACCTGATCTACGGACAGCCCTGGCCCCAACTGTTCGGCCCCCACGGCATCCCCGTCACCAAGACCATGTCCGGCGGCGCCGACTACACCTACGCCTACCCGCCACTGACCGCGCTGCTCGCGGCCCCGGTGTACGCCGTCGCGCACTCCGCGGCCGCCGCCACCCTGGTGACCACCGGCGCCCTGATCGCCGGTTCGGTGCTGCTGTGGATCATGCTGCCGGCGCCCTGGCGCCCAGCCGCCACCGCCGTGTGCCTCGGCTTCGGCCTGCTGCCCGCCTACGCCCGCGACGGCTACCCCGCCATCGTCGCCCTCGCCCTGCTCGTCCCGGTGGTGGTCCGGTGGCCCGCCACCGGCTCCGGCGGCCGGCTCGGGCGCGCCGGGGTGCTGCGGGCGGTCTGCCTCGGCGCGGCCTGCGCCACCCAGCAACTCGCCTGGTTCCTGACCCCGTTCCTGCTCATCGGCCTGTACGCCGTCCGGCGCGGCGAACTCACACCCCGGGCCGCCCTGATGGTGCTCGCCCGCTACACCGGCGTCGCCGCCCTGACCTGGGCGGCCGTCAACGCCTACTTCGCCGCCCAGAACCCCCACGACTGGCTGGCCGGGCTGCTGCTCCCGTTCACCCAGAAGGGGATCCTGCACGGACAGGGCGTCATGGACATCTCCTACTACTTCACCGACGGCAGCCGCCGGCTGGACTACTACTCCTACGGCAGCGTCCTGCTGCTCCTCGGCCTGCTGGCCGCCACCTTCCTGTTCGTCCGGCGGCTCGGCCCGGCGCTGACCGTCCTGCCCTGGCTGGCCTTCTACTTCGCCGTCCGCTCCCAGGACGGCTACTTCATTCTGATGACCCCGCTGTGGCTGGCGGCCGCCGCCACGGTCCCCACCACCGCGCTCGCCACCGCCTGGCAGCCCCGGCTGCCCCGCCCGCTGACCGGCCGCCGCGCCGCAGCGGCGCTGTCGGCGGCGCTGCTCGCGCCCGCCGTTGTCTGCGTCGGTGTCGCCGCCGCCGCGCCGCCGCCGCTGCGCATGAGCGTCACGGCACGCTTCACCGACCGGCCCCACCACGCCCGTGCGATCACCGCCGTCACCGTACGGGCCGTCAACACCACCGGCACGGCGCTGCCCCCGCACTTCGCAAGCCGCACCGGCCAGGGCGCCTCCGGCTGGTGGACCGTCACCTCCGGTCCCGCCACCCTCGCCCCGCACGCCGTGGCCACCTACGTCCTCAAGCCACCGGACGGCCCCTACCGGCCGCCCGGCGGCCGGCACCCCCGCCTCCACCTCATCGCGGTCACCGGCACGCCGATGACGATCACCACCGCCGACATCCCGCTCACGGCCTCCTAGGGCTGGGGCAGGTGGGCCTTGGCGTCCTCGTAGCCGGCGTCGGCGGCCGGCTCGGCCGGGGCGTAGATCAGGTTCAGTACGCCGGTCCGGAAGGTCTCGGACGAGAGCAGCCGCAGCGGGACCGCGGTGTCGCCCTCGTCGAACAGCCGCATGCCCTTGCGGACGGCGATCGGGTGCACCAGCAGCTGCAGCTCGTCCAGCAGACCGGCGGCCAGCAGCTGGCGGACGACGGAGATCGAGCCGCTCAGGGCGATGTTGCCGCCCGGCTCGTTCTTCAGGGCGGTGACGGCCTCGACGAAGTCGCCCTGGAGCTGTTCGGAGTTGCGCCAGGTGAATTCGAGCTTCCGCGTCGACACGACGATCTTGCGCGCGTCGCCGAGCTTCTTGGCGAAACCGGCGTCCTCCTCGCCCGCCGCCTCACGCTCGGGCCACGCCCCGGCGAAGCTGTCGTAGGTCTTGCGGCCGAACAGGACGGTGTCCGCGGCGCCGAGGGTCGCGTCGACGGCGGCGCCCATCTCGTCGCTGAAGTAAGGGAAGTGCCACTGGTCGGGCGCCTCCACGACCCCGTCGAGCGAGATGAACACACCGGCGGTGATCTTCCTCATGATGTCCTCCAGGAGCGGTGATCGGTGAACTCTGTCTCTTGGCAGACGACGCGAGTCCGCGGAACTCATCGCGGTCCGCAGGGTTAGGGTTCCGGTGGAGAGGACGATGCCATGACCGAGAAGCTCACCGTCAGTGTCCTGGGTACCGGGATCATGGGGGCCGCGATGGCCCGCAACCTGGTCCGCGCCGGGCACACCGTCCGCGCCTGGAACCGCAGCCCGGCCAAGGCCGAGCCGCTGGCCGCCGACGGCGCGCAGATCGCCGCCACCCCCGCCGAGGCGGTGCGGGACGCCGATGTGGTCCTCACCATGCTGTACGACGGCCCCGCCGTCCTGGAGGTCATGCGGGACGCCGTCCCGGGCCTGCGCCCCGGCATCGTCTGGGCGCAGACCACGACCGCCGGGATCGAGGCCGTCGGCGAGCTGGCGGGCTTCGCCCGTGAACACGGGCTGGTCTTCTTCGACGCCCCGGTGCTCGGCACCCGCGAGCCGGCCGAGGCCGGGCAGCTGACGATCCTGGCGGCGGGCCCGGAGCAGGGCCGGGAGGCGGTGACGCCGGTCTTCGACGCCGTCGGCGCGCGCACCCTGTGGACGGGCGAGGACGGCGCGGCGGCCGGCGCCACCCGCCTCAAGCTGGTCGCCAACAGCTGGGTCCTGGCCGCCACCAACGCGGCCGGTGAGGTCCTGGCCCTGGCACAGGCCCTCGGCGTTGACCCGCAGAGCTTCTTCGGCGTCATCGCCGGCGGCCCGCTCGACATGGGCTACCTGCACGCCAAGACCGCCCTCATCCTGGAGGACCGCCTGTCACCGGCGTCCTTCGCCGTCGCCACCGCCGCCAAGGACGCCCACCTGATCGTCCGCACCGGGCAGCAGCACGGCGTCCGCCTCGACGGAGCCGCCGCCACCGCCGACCGCCTCACCCGCGCCGCCGCCCAGGGCCACGCGGACGAGGACATGGCCGCCGGGTACTACGCCAGCTTCGACTGAGGCCTACTTCGCCTTGTGGCCCGTGACCTTGGCGATGCGCATGATGAAGTCGCCCGGGTCGATCGCCGGCCGGACGGGTCGCGGTCTGGTGCGCGGCCCGTCCCGCGGACCAGGATGATTCCCATGCCTGAATCACCTGGATCACCTGGATCACCTGAATCAAGCGCCTTCAGCGACCTGACCGAGTTCGTCGCGCTGCCCAGGATCTCCTCACTGGCCCTGTCGCCGGACGGAACACGGCTGGTGACGGTCGTCTCGGAGCTCTCCGCCGACCGCACCAGGTTCGTCGGTGCCCTGTGGGAGGTCGACCCGGCCGGGGAGCGTCCCGCCCGGCGGCTCACCCGCTCCGGCCGGGGCGAGTCCGCCCCCGCCTTTCTGCCCGACGGCACCCTGCTCTTCCTGTCCTCCCGCCCCGTCGCGGACCCCGGCGAGGACGAGGACGACAAGCGGGAGGCGGCGCTGTGGAGCCTCCCGGCGGACGGCGGCGAGGCGTCGCGGCTGCTGACCGGACCCGGCGGGATCGGCGAGTACGCCACCGCCACCGGGGCGTCCCGCATCGCCTTAGCTGCCGCCCTCCTCCCCGGCGCGGCCGACGCCGAGCAGGACGCACAGTTGCGCGAGGCCCGCGAGAAGGCCAAGGTCACGGCGATCCTCCACGAGTCGGTTCCGGTGCGGTACTGGGACCACGACCTCGGCCCCGGCGTCCCACGGGTGTTCACCGTCGCGGACCCCGCCGCCGCGTCCGAGCCGCCCGCCGTGGTGGACTGCGGGGAGCGCCGGATCTCCTTGTACGAGGGGATGGCACTGTCCCCCGACGGCTCGCTGGTCGCCTACGCGGCGGGCGTCGGCACGCTCCCCGACGAGCTGCGCGGCGTCATCGTGATCGCGGACGCCGTCACGGGCAAGCAGCTACGGGTCCTGGAGTCCCCCGAGGCGGAGTTCGCCGAACCGGCCTTCACGCCCGACGGCCGCCATCTGGTCTGCGTACGCGAGCGACGGATCACCTGGGACGAGCCCGGCGACCTGACGCTGTGGCTGGTGGACGCCACCGATCCCGCCGACCCCGGACACGACCTGCTGCCCGACTTCGACAACTGGCCGCACTCGCCGGTCGTCTCCCCGGTGCCCGGCGAGGACGGCACGCCGGTGGTGTACTTCACCGCCGACGAGGGCGGGCACGCCCCGGTCTTCCGGCTCTCGGCCGGCAGCGGCGCCCTGGTCAGGCTGACCACCTCGGGCGCTCACACCGACCTGGCCGTCAGCCCCGACGGCGACACCCTGTACGCGCTGCGCTCGGCGGTCGACAGCCCGCCCGCCCCCGTACGCCTCGATCCCGCCGCGCCCGGCGGCGAGCCGGTGCCGCTGCCGTGCCCCGGGCAGGTGGGCGAGCTGCCCGGCAGCCTCACCGAGGTCCACACCACCGCCGAGGACGGCACCGCCCTGCGCGCCTGGCTGGTCCTGCCCTCCGCCGCCGGCGCCGACACCCCCGCGCCCCTGCTGCTCTGGGTCCACGGCGGCCCCCAGACCAGCTGGAACGCCTGGCACTGGCGCTGGAACCCCTGGGTGGCCGCCGCCGCCGGCTACGCGGTCCTGCTGCCCGACCCGGCCCTGTCCACCGGCTACGGGCAGGAGATGCACGAGCGCGGCTGGGCGCACTGGGGCGGGGCTCCGTACCAGGACGTCATGGCGCTCACCGACGCCGCCCTGCTGCGCGGCGACCTCGACCCCGCGCGCACCGCGATGATGGGCGGCTCGTACGGCGGCTACATGGCCAACTGGATCGCCGGCCACACCGACCGCTTCAAGGCGATCGTCACCCACGCGAGCCTGTGGAACATGTCCGCCTTCGGCGGCGTCACCGACTTCCCGGCCTACTGGATGCGCCGCGCGGGCGACCCCCTGGTCAACACCGAGCGCTACGACCTCGAGTCCCCGCACCTCAGCGCCGCGAAGATCAGCACCCCGATGCTGGTGATCCACGGCGACAAGGACTACCGCGTACCTATCGGCGAGGCCCTCGCCCTCTGGAACGACCTCGCGCGCTTCGAAGTCCCGGCGAAGTTCCTGTACTTCCCCGACGAGGGCCACTGGATCACCAAGCCGAACAACATCCGCCTCTGGTACGCCACGGTGCTCGGCTTCCTCGCCCACCACGTGCTGGGCGAGCAGTGGCAGCGCCCCGAGCTGCTCTGACCGCTCTGACGCAACCGGCCGGTACGCGCGCTACATGCGCGTACCGGTCACCTTCCCCAGGAAACCGTCGAGGTTGCGCACCGTACGGGCGATCTGCTCCTCCAGCGTGAGCGTCTCCTCCAGCCGCTTGGCCGCGCCTGCCTTCTTCTTGCCGCGCATATAGAGCGAGCACGCCAGATCCGCGCACATATAGAGGGCCACCGTATTGCCCTGCCGCCCCGCCGCCCCCGCCAGCGGCGCCGCCAGCAGGTCCACCCCGCCGCCCGGATGCCCGGTCAGGCACAGCGAGCACAGACTGCTCCGCATCAGGTTCCGCCGCGCCCCCGCCGCGATCCGCATCGTGATCCCGACCGCCCCCGCGCCCTCCCCCGTCCCCGCCCGCACCAAATACGCCCGGTCCGGCGCCCCCGCATCCCGCCACCCCAGAAAGTCCAGATCCCCCCACGGCAGCTCCCCCAGCTCCCGGGGCAGACTGATCCGCTTCGCCTCCCCCTTCGAGCAGTTCACGAACGAGCTGCGGATCTGCGTCTCACCGAGGGGGTCCATGCGCGCGAAGCTAACAGCGCGGGCGCGCGGCTGTCGCCGCATTTTCGCGTACGTGGTCACCGGCGGCGGCGCCTCTTCTTGGGCCGCGTCACCCACCGTCGCAGCTGGGCGACGGCGGCTTCCTTGGCCTCCGAGGTCCGCACGGGTTCTCTGGAACTGGTCATGAAGGCGGAGATCGGCGTCCAGCGCTTTCTCCCGTTGGGCGCGGTCCAGCGCACTGCGGGAAAGTCCGTGATCCCGGTGATGCTGGCCCGTGGAATCACGCGGGTACGCAGGTAGCCGCGAACCGTCACGTCCGTGTTGACGCAGGTGACGCCGAGCCGGTAGCCCCGTACCGCGACGGCTGCTGAGGCGAGGAAGGCCAGGAGGGCGGCGACTCGTGGCCACGGGCCGGTGGCCGAGACCGCGTAGGCGGTGCAGACGACGGCGGGCACCACGCCGAGGCAGCTGTTCGCCAGCCGTGTTCCTCTGCTCGGTGACAGCTCCATGTGGCCGAGCATACAAACCGGCCGTTCAGCTCGTTTCAGGCCGTGCGCGGAACGCGTCGGCGTTACGCGCGCACCTGGAAACAACGTGCATACCAAGCCGCCAACTCCGCAGCCCTCTCTAAGCTGTCCGTCATGCACCCGACAATCAAAGGGGCGCTCCGCGTCTCGGCGGCTCTCGCCGCGCTGGCCGCCTTGGCGACCGGATGCAGCAAGGACTCGCACACTGACTCTGCCGGCAAGTCCTCGGCCGAACCCACCTCGCCGTCTTCGTCACACCCTGGCCTGGGCGACATCTTCGTCGGGGGGAAGGCCGTCACGGGCTCGACGCCCACGGGCAACACGAAGGTCCCCTACCAGCGCACCTATTCCGACGGCAGCCTCTACGCGTCAGTCACGGGCTACCGGTCGATGTTGTACGGCAATGCAGGGCTGGAAGCCCTGTACGACGATGTCCTGGCCCCCGGTACGTCCGGCACCGCATCGGGTGACGTCGTGACGACGATCGACCCCGCGGCCCAGAAAGCCGCTTTCGATGCGCTCGGCGACCGGCAGGGCGCGGCAGTGGCCCTCGACGCGGAGTCCGGGAAGCTGCTGGCCGTGGTCAGTACGCCCTCGTACGACCCGGCGACATTCAGCGGCGGGCAGCCCAAGGATGCGGAGGCGTGGAAGACGACCAACGCCCATGGGGGTTCGCCCATGCTCAATCGGGCTCTGCATCGGGCCGACGCCCCGGGCGCGACATTCAGTGTCGTCGTCGCAGCAGCTGCCTTGGAGCAGGGGCTCTACACAACGGTGGACGGCGCCACGAGCAGCCCCCTCACCTTCGTGCTCCCCGCGACGCAGACAAGCGTGACCGGCACGTCCCCACAGTGCAAGAACGCTTCGATCAAGCTGGCCCTGCGCTACTCCTGCGACAACGTGTTCACCAAGATGGCCGCCGATCTCGGTTCGGCCCAACTCAGTTCAATGGCAGCGAAGTTCGGCTTTAACGACGGCACCTTGAAGGTGCCCCTGCCGGTCTCCGAGAGCAGCTACCCCGAGGCCGGCCTGTCATCTGCCCAGGCGGCTCTGACGGGGATCGGGGGCGGAGAGGTCCGGGCGACTCCGCTGGAGATGGCGAGGATCGCGGCGGTCATCGCCAACGGGGGGCGGCTGCTGACCCCGCAGTTGGTAGAACGAGTGACGAACGCTGACGGCAGCACCCAACACCCCAACGCCACGGCCTCTGGTGGTCATGCTGAGCAAGTGATCTCCCGCCGCACGGCCGATGCGCTGCAATCGGCACTCAAAACGACAGAGTCCAAGATCAGCGGAAAGACGGGATGGGTCACGGACACTCAGTCCGACTCTGCCACCTCGTGGTTCACCGGGTACGCGGACCGGACCGACGGACGACGAATCGCCGTAGCCGTCTGTATCGAGGGCCTTCCATCCTCCGCGGGAGTCGGGAGCGGCAGCGAGCAGGCGGTCCAGGTCGCCGAAGAGATCCTCACAAGCGTCGCATGACCGCCCATGGATGAGGTCGAAGTCGTCGTCGCCCATTCCGAGCGCGCGACTCTGCGCGTCGGTGACGTGTTCTTGAAGGTGGACGCCGATCAGGCGCGCATCGACGTCGAGGTCGAGGCGATGGCCCTGGCGCCGGTCCCGACCCCGGAGGTCCTGTGGCACAAGCCGCACGTGCTCGCGGTCGCCGCGGTCCCGGGGACGACGCTCGGGCGCCTCGGCGGGCCGTCGACCGGGTCGCCGGCGGCGTGGGCCGCGGCGGGCGCCGCCATCGGGAAGCTGCATGACGCGCCCCTGCCGCCCCGACCCGGCGGGGCCGGCCGGAGCGTCGTCGCGCTGGCGGCGGAACTCGACGACGAGTGCGGGTTGCTCGTGACGAGCGGCCTCCTGCCCGCCGACCTGGTCACCCGTAACCGCCAGGTCGCCGAGGCCGCGCTCCGGCCGTGGACTCCGGCGTTCACGCACGGCGACCTGCAGATCGAGCACGTCTTCGTCGACGCCGACGAGGTCACCGGCATCATCGACTGGTCCGAGGCGGGCCAGGGTGATGCCCTGTACGACCTCGCCACCTTCACGCTCGGACACGAGGAGCACCTCGCCGACGTCGTCGCCGGCTACGGCACCGACATCGACCTCGACGTCATCCGCGCGTGGTGGTCGTTGCGAAGCCTGCTGGTGGTTCGCTGGCTCACCGAGCACGGCTTCGACCCGTTCGCACCGGGCTGTGAGGTCGACGTGCTGAGATCCCGCATGTGAGGCTGTGCGGGCCCGATTGCTACGTAGGCGTGCTTGAGCCGGGCGCGGCCAGGTGGAGCGCTGAGGACAGTTCCCATGCTTCGGGGATGCGGGTCACGCACTGAGCGAAGGGACAACACATGGGACAGCCGTTCGGCTCCTACCAGAATGAAATCTACTTCAACGGGCTGAGCGGTGTCGTGCCGCAGTTCCCGATGGGCTTCGCGGAGCTGGAGGCCGGGGCGCAGGCGGCGCTGCCGCCCTCCGTGTGGTCGTACGTCGCGGGTGGCGCGGGCGACGAGCGCAC
>Ga0307517_10001601_pt1 | contig 37643 bp, 10 predicted proteins | sample 23_EM_MG_FD_194515 | JGI IMG/M metagenome (GOLD analysis project Ga0307517, IMG submission 194515) | Populus trichocarpa ectomycorrhiza microbial communities from riparian zone in the Pacific Northwest, United States - 23_EM | ecosystem: Host-associated > Plants > Roots > Unclassified | place...
CTTTTTCTTGAAATAATCTTTAACTTATATTTCAATTAATATCCTTTCTCAATGATTTTATTTTTTGGCTTATTTAGTCTTTTTAAATAGCAATTATTTTTAAATTATGTTGTATGTATTTAATTTTTAAACATGTTATAATGATTCATCTATATTTTTTATATATTATATATATATATGAATTTTTTTAAGAAAATAAAAAAATATTTATTTTTGAATAATATTTCTAATATGTGCAAACCTGCATACTAGTTTTTTTTTTGTTTAATTTTATTCAAGAAATTTTATGCGTCATTTTTATTATCATTTAGTTTAATAAAAAGTATTTTTAGTAATAAAATTCATTAAATACAACCAAGTAAATGATATATGTTGTGAAATTAAATATCTTGATATATCTATATATTAATTTCTTAATTTTTTAATTTTTGTTTTTAGTTATCTTTAATGATTTTTTTTCATTTATTTATATATATGATTCTTGATTTACTTAATTAGAGATATGCATAAACTTTTTTATTTATATTTAGGAATTTGTTTTATGTGAAAAAACATGTTGGAAAAGTCAATATGTTCAATTTTTTTTATTGCTAAAGGAAAATTTTGACACGCGATAGAATACAAGCATTGAATTATTGAAAAAGGGCGTTGAATCCACATGAATAATGAGAAATGGTTTTGGATGATGGAAAAAATAGACTTTAGCCCTTTTCTTAAAATAAATCTTGTAAATAGAGAAATTTTTTACTATTATTTATTTATTATTTTTGTTGTCTCTGTTGTTGTTATTTTTTTTTTATTATTTAAAAAAAAACATGAGTTTTTTATATTTTTGTATTTGTAGACCAAGATCCATAGGACAAATAAACTTGTCGTGAAGTCTAAAAATACATGGAACAAAATATATTTTTTGTTTTTAACAAATTCCAAAAACATAGTTTTTATAATGCTGAAAAAACATGCAAAATGATTTTTTTTTGTTTTTATGTTAAAAATGGTTTTTTTTTAAAAAGATATTTTTATGATGATTTTTTTTAAAACTTTGCCATATTTTTTGTCATTGTTTTTTCCTTTTCTCTTGCTGCCAGACCTCTCTTGTCATTTTTTTTTTTCCTTTTCTTACATGCCAGGGCAGTCTCGAGTTTCTACTGTGTTATTTGCTCTTTATTTGTCTCTCTTTTTTTTTTTCCCTCTATTTCTACCACTGGTTGGTTTGTGTTGTTTGGAGGCAGAAGTGCACACAAAGGCTGTCCTCAATTGGAAAGGCAGTTAGGCCTATCGCTGAACGTGAAATTGCAACCAAGCAATACAAAGCATGATGGGAGTGCAGAAGAAGCCCGAAGGCAATAGAAGGGTAAAAGAAACAATTTCGATGCATATACCAGTAGAAAAAAACCAGAGAGAAAGAACCATAGCACGGTAAGCAAAAGGCGAAGGCGTAAAAGACAATTTGGCTATAGATATGCTTGAGGTTTTTTTTTTGTTTTATTTTTCAATTCCTTTCCGTTACGTCTGTGGATATGATTTTTATCTTATTTGATTTTTCATTTACATCTGTTTTTCAATCTCAAGCGGTGTCCTCTTCCTTTGACACTAAACCCAGGTTCCGTTCTTCTCTGGGTTTTTCATATATTCCACAGCTTTTTTAAACTCTTACAAAACAATTTTTTTTAGGTAGAATAGAGGATTTTGATGATCAAGTTTGCAAATTACGGAGAGAAATATAATGTAAAGAAAGAGGAGATTGTACGTGTGTTATGATTCGTTGTTTAGTTTTTTTCATGCCCGGTGGTGTTCTTGAGTATTTATATACCTTGAGAGATCACATGGATTTTGTCCTTTGCTGTCTGGTTGGGCTTGTCAGCTTGGGTTTTTCTATGTTTTTTCTCCTTCTTTCTCTTTTTTCCTTTACTGGCCCGTTGGGCTTGTTTGGTTAAGGTTGTCTAGCGAGGCTTCTGTTCTCTGTCTTTGGTTGGGCTTTTCTCTCTTTCTTTTTTGTTCCTCTTCGTTTGGGCCCTTCCTATGTGGTTGGGCTTCTCCTTTTATTTTTCTTCTTCATTCCTCTCTTCTCTCCTCCACGGTGAGGCCCTTCCTCTTCAGTTGAGCTTCCCCTTCTTTTTTTATTCTCCCTTTGGTCTGTTTTGGCCATCTTCTTTCTCCTCTTCCCGCTATCCGGTCAGGCCTCCCCTCCTTATTTTTAATCTTTATTATTACATAATTTGACAGGTTGATTTGGGAAAAATCCGAATTAGATTCTTTAATTTATTTGAATGTAGAGTATGCTTTGAATATAATTTTTTCTTCAGGTCCTAACTTTCTCCTTGGTTTCAATGGCTCAATATTATTTTATCTGAGAGATTGATTTTTTTTAAAGTATTCAAGTCACCTTTTTCTAGGATTTGTTAGGAAATACTCAATAATCAACTTGCAAGCTAAGTTAAAAAAAGTGGCACATAAATAATGGATTTGCATGAGAAATTCATGAGCAGTGAAATTTTTTTTAGTTAGAAAAAATCTCTTTTAGTTAGAAACTTTTGAAATCAATGCGTTTTCTTTTTTTAAGTCCAATCGGGTTTATAACATGAGTTATTGATTTAACATGTTTGCTAGGATTAACATGAATAATCAAAGATGTCATAATTCAAAATTTTGAGAAAAAAAACATTAAATTTATATACATTAAATTTCAAGTTAATAATCAAAATTTACTTGAAAATAAAAAATAAATTAGCAATGCATGCACTACTTTTTATGTCTTAGAAAATTTAGAACTGGGCCGGAGCCGAGCACGGACCAATTACTCTGGTCATCATAAAAAAAGATTGAGGGCACAAAAATGTATTTTGTTATAATTATCAAAAGTAAATTTTGATAAAAATAAAAGAGGGTATACAAGTAAAATTTGTATAGTTATACTATATCATTTACCTATTTATAATTTATCTTATAGTTATCAAATTTTATTTTAATCATTAAAGCAAAAAAGAAAAATACACAATAGACTAATGTATTTCCACAATAGATAGTTATGGGCATGAGTCATCTTTCCTCCTCGTGGTCCTAATAATTAAAGCAAAAACTAACTAATACTGGGGCGCCTGGTGCCTTCCCGAGGAGGATCATACACGTGGCAAATTATAAATTTGGGGCCCTGCATATTGAAACCTTTGGCAATTAAGCATCAAATATGTCACTCTCTTCAGTCAACATATGAGAAACAGAAGACTACTAAATTTACATAATTTCAGCTAGCTTGCTGAAAATCACCCCTATAATGATATATTGGTACTTACATGTTGTTTTTTTAAATATTTTTTATTTTAAAATAATATTATTTTTATTTTTTAAAATTTATTTTTAATATCAACATATTAAAATAATATAAAATTATAAAGAATTAATTTAAAGTTAAAAAATCTTAAAACAGATTTTAAACGAAAAATCAATCACACTCGTTATGTTTGAATGGGACCGAACATCTTACTAGACAGCATTACATTATGTACTATGCTAAGCGCACGCATTCTTGACTAATGACTACAGATTATTGTTCTTGAAAATGACAAACAGAAAGACTGACAACTGACACGTGTAACTTCTCCTACAGCAGGCTGACACGACCAACAGAAAGACTTTTGACAAAATAAGTGTTAATAAACACATCTTTTATATATATATATATATATATATATATTACGTGGAAATGATTCATGAAATGTTTTACGGAGCATGCAATGTTTTGCACATAACTTATTTAATAATAATAAAAAAGGTTTGCCCCATGTTTTCTATAAAGTTTCATTTCCAACAAGTAGTTAGATAGTTTGCTCTTAAATAAATTAAGAATTTTATAAATAAAATTATATTGGACCATCAAATAGTGACCTAGGATTTTGAATTTAAAAAGAATAGCAATTACTTATTATGATATCTTATAATCTAAGATATATAAATAAAGAGTTATTTAGTGTTTGGGGCAATAGTTAATCAATATATTTAAGTGCTTGGATTTCTTCTTCTTAATATAAAAAACTTCAGGCTTATGATAGAAGTTTGAGTACCAATCGGAGTAAATTAAAGACCCTCCAATGATAAAGTCAGTATATTTATGGAAAAAATATTAAATGACTTATAACAATAAATGACTTAAAAGAACCTTAAATTCAAGGAACAAATATCTTTGTTCCTAAGTTTTAAGTTGATTAATATTATGAAATCTATATATCTTTATCTTAAAAGATGAAAAGTTTTGACATTTTACTTGGATTGTTCGAAGATATTTATATACATGAACCTTGTTGTTTTTAGATAAAAAAAAGAACTGGAAAGTCCTCTGCTTTCAACGATACTAATGAAAAAAAAATATCTCTTATATATCATTAATGAGATAATAAGTATGGTAGGTCTCTAAAAGACCTTATATACACCTATGAGTATAGACATAACGGTTTATTATGTCTTTAATATTTTTATTGTAGAGGATTGTCTAGAATCAAGCATATATAGCCTTAGAATTTGATAATGTCTAAGTTCTTTGGGTGTGATATGTTTGTCAGACTCACGTTACCTTGGGTTGACTAAATACTAAGCCCAAATATTTTGGGTTTGGCGAATTTGCAAACCTACGTTACTTTGGACTTGGCTGACTGCCTAGTCCAAGTTCAGCCAAGTCAAAGTTCCTTGGGTTTGGCATCCTTGCGAAACTCACATTACCTTGAACTTGACTATCTGCTAAATCCAAATTCTTTGAGTCTGGCATGCTTGCTAGACTCACGTTACCTTGAACTTGGCTAATTGCCAAGCCCTAATACATTGGGTATCACATGTTCACCAGACTCATGTTAACTTAGACTTGACATACCTTAGACTTGACAGACCGCCAAGTACAAGTTTTTTATGTCTGACATGTTCGCCAGACCCACGTTACCTTGGACTTAGCTTACCGTCAAGTTCAAGTTTTTTAGGTCTGGCATGTTCGCCAAATCCACGATATAATTTTATTTATAAAAATCTTAACCAGAAAGTTAACTTATTAACTTAAAATTATTATTTATTGAAGAGAATTACATAGAGCTATGAATCGTTTTGATATATATAATATATTTGTCAGTGAGTCCATTATTCAATCCGTTAGTGAGACAAAATATATTATTGATGGGTACTCTGTTAATGAACCGTCAGTAATATTTACTGAAGTGTTAGAGAATAATATAAATCATATTCTGGAACCTCACCTAACAGCTTAAGCTATTGGGTTGAGATGGTTCTTTAACATGGTATCAGAGCCTTGATGACCAAGCGGTCACGAGTTTGAATCTCACCATTCCTATTTATTTGATAAAAATTAAGCACAAGGTAATGTGGCCCTGTGCAAGTTTCAAGCCCAAAGGGCTTTCACTTGAGGGAGTGTGTTAGAGAATAATATAAATCATATTCTGGGACCTCACTTAACAGCTTAAACTATTGGGTTGAGATGGTTCTTTGACATGAAGGATAGACTGACAAAAAATAGTTGATATCTATTTTTATCACTGGCACTAATATTTTGTCGGTCTATCCGTTAATATTTAAATCATTGACTGCATTATCATTGAATCTGAAATCCCTAATGAGACAATCATTAACCACATCATTTCATTATAAAATCCATGGTGTAAATTAATTTTCTATCATGATAGTTCTCTCATGTATTAAAGAACTCATGTCCTCCAAAGATTTTAAACACTAAGATGTTCGTATATGACAAAGTTACAACATTTCAAATTCAAGAAAAAAATAATCAGTACTTGAAGAATTAGGAAATTTGTACTCACCATAGAATGCTTTTATAATCATTCCCGCGAAGCAATATCAGACCTAATTAACAAACCAAGAGTCCAAGTGTAATTGGGAACTGTTGTAACACAGCAATAATTGAAATAAAGAACTATAGAGGACTTCACTATCATGGGTCATTTTCTTGACTTCGCCATCGTAAGTCGTGTTCAATTTTCGGTCTGGCCAATGTCATGTAAAGGTCTGCACAGCACTGGTTTCAACCAAAGTTATGTCCTTACTGCCACAAGTTTCAAATAGAGGGACCCCAAATTTATAACAAAGCCAACTGCCACTTGATTCTCTTCCGTTGAGATATCGGTAAAAGTTTGCTTTCATCAGAAAAAAAAAAAAAAAAGTAATAGTTTTTTTCTTCTTTTTTTTGGGTGTAATTTGAATTTTGAAGGTTTAATTGCAAAATTGGTAAAGATAATAAGGTTAATATGAAAATGTTACATAATTATGATGGTATATATATAGTGGGTAGAGTTTCGAGTTAATTTTTAACGTAAAAGTTGAAGGCAACAACATTATACACACATTTTCAATCATAATAAAATTTTAATTAAGAAATAAAAATATAATGTATTTGTTTAAACAAAATAGATTGAAAAATATAAAAACGTCTAATAAATTAAACAAGAGTTGTTACTGTTGATTAAAGATCGAAGAGAGGAGTTGATATTTTTTTATAATAGATAAAAGAAAGATATACATGCAAGTATTTTATCTTAACTATCCTTTTTATTTTATATGTTTTATTTTATTTATTTTCAAGGTTAATTATAGTAACTAAGTATATGTGATTGATTTTTTGGTATAAACAAACCATGCGAAAACAATTTATTTATCTAAAATTTGAGATGAAAAAAAATTTAAAAAAAATTCAAATAATCTCTTTAGCCTATAAGGAAAAGCCTAGTGTCAAATAGAACTTGAATGCTATGCTTATGCAACTAGCTTTTCTTATTATTTTTTATTTTTTTTTTAAGATTGGATAATGCAATTGTGTTTTAATTTTATTTTAAAAGATGTACTTCTATCTTAGCAAACAATGTATCATCTCTTTTTATATTTTCCATTCACTTTCAGTGACCAAAAAATTAGAACCCAAGTATTTGAAATTTAAAATCATCCTAAAAATCTTAATAAACACATTTAAAGCTTAAAACACTCTCTAATTAGTTTAAAAACCCATAAACCATTCAAATAATAAATAAATTACTATAAAATATCAAAACACTGTTTTAACAATGCTTTATAGGTAAGTGAATAATGAATTCACCTTTTATTCAACTTTTTTTTTTAATTTATGCAACTATGTTCTTAATTAGTAATTGCATTCTTCTAATTAAAAAAAAGGCTCAAATTTGATATATGTTTTTCTTAAAGAAGGGCACATATATAATAATTATATGATCTGCATAATCATAATTAACTTCAAAGCATTGGCATCATTTAAATAATAAATCATTTGACTAGTTTTCAAATATCAACTATATATAAAGTCTACGCATCAGTAATTGAGGCAGAGCACTACTATTATATTAAATGAAAAATGAAGCATAACATTATATAGAAGACCGGTGACACAAAGAGTTTTGAGATGGCTAAGATTTGGTCATATAAGAACTTTCTTCTTCTCTTTTTATTTTTATTTTTCTATCAACTTTCTCTCTTTTCTCTAAACATTCGAGAACTGCAATGTACAAAAAAAAAAAAACTCACAAACCACAATATAAAAAGGCCAAAGAAGAAGGATTGAATATGAGAAAGTAAAACTTGAGGGATCAAACCGAACATTTTTGTGCCCTTAGAAATTAAATGTGTGAAAAAAACTGAACTTTTTTAAAATATCAAGTAAAACTTGAGGGATCAAACCAAACATTTTTGCATCCTTAGAAAATAAATGTGTGAAAAAATTGAACTTTTTTAAAATATCAATTTTGATCATTGAATTTTTAATTTTAATATTAAGAACAACATAAAATTGGTCTTTGATTCAACGTAAGAATATTTAATGACAATAAATAAAAGATAAAAATGAAAAAAAAAACTATTTTGTAAAGATGTAATTAAAAATAAATAAAATTAAGTGATCAGGACAAAAAAATAAAAATTTTAGAGACTGAGGATCAGATATTTGATTAGCTAGAGTAGATGAACACATAGTTATCAAACCTGACTTGGGAGTTGACCCGGCCAAGAGGTCGGGTCCTGTGTTACACGGGTTGACCTAGGTCAACCCGAATCAACCCGGAAAAATTAAAAAAAATATTTGAATTTTTAATATTTCGGCCCTGTTTGTTTGCTGGAAAGTAGTTTCATTTTGCAAAGTGAATTCTAGGAAAGTGAATTATTTTCCGATGTTTGGTAGTGTAATGAAAAATAAGTTGGAAAACACTTTCCAGTGTTTGGTTATGTCATGGAAAATGAGCTGAAAAATAACTTATTAATGTTTTATTTTTTCCAAGTTTATTAAAATAATGAGGAACAAATCTTACAAATTAAAAAGTTGAATGAGAATAAAATTGAAAAAAAATATAATTTCATAAATTATCTCAAATAAAATAAATAATAATTAAAATAATAGAGATCAAATTTAACAAATAAAAAAAATTCAAAGATGAAGAAATTAAAATAATAATAATTATAATTTCATAAATTATCTCAAATAAAATAAGTAACAATCAAAAGAATGAGGACCGAATTTGATAGATAAAAAATTTCAATTAAAAAATGATAAGGGAAAAGCAAATAACAATTAGAAAAATGAGGACTAAAGTTAATATAAAAATCAAATTCTAAGGGATGAAATTGAAAAAAAAATTCAAAACAAAATATATATAGCAATCAAAAGTTTGAGGATCAAATTTGATATAATCAGCAAATAATATGATATTTCTAATTATTTCACAAATTTCATAAAGTGTTTTTCGCCCAAAATAAAAGGAAAACACTTTCCTGGAAATCAAGTCAAATTTTTCTTTGACTGGAAAGTGTTTTATGTTGACCAACTTTTCTAATGACAAACAAACGCATGAAAGTTTAGAAAGTGGTTTCCAGAAAACTACTTTCTGTCAAACAAACGAGGCCTTCATATGAAAAAATTAAGAAACAATCCATGTGAATATAAGTTATACATGATATAAATAATGAAGTTTAAATGATTATTTCAAAAGGTTTTTTATTCCACATTGAAAAAATATTATCTTATCTTTTTAAGTTGAAGTATTTAAACCAAAAGGATTTTTTATCCCACATTGAAAAAACTTAATTTTTTTCTTGTGAACATAGAGCATATTTACTAAAGGTCTTCAAATCTCACATTAAAAAAATAAAACATTCTTCTAGTATTTATATAGTAAACCTTGAAATGGGTTAACACCTAATTGAAAAATATGAAAAAAGAGAGACCTTTAACTAAGAGAAAAAACACATTTTAAAAAAGAAAAACGGGTTTCTACCGGCTTTTGCCGAGTCACCCGGGTTCCAGGTTGACTCGGTGGGTCGAATGGTTCATCATGATTTTCCCAATTATTTTAATTATTTTAATTTTCCCAATTATATATATATATATATATATATATATAATCGTTTTAGATTTGTTTTTTTAACAAATCTTATGAAAATAATTCTTATGAAAATATAAAAACCTTAAAATGGTACAACCAGTGTATTAATACCATTAAAAAAATAAGTTTTTTGATAAATAATATTAAATCATTTTATAAAATTCAACAGTACTCCTATATTAGACATTTAAAGTCAATATTAAAAAACTAAACTAAATTAAATTATATATATCAGTAGATGATTTTTTGAATCTCAATAGACACTTGTAGTATCTTATAAGGCTCTATACTCATAAATAACAAGTAGTGACAATATATAAATTTGATGACTTTGTATTCATAAAATTAACAGACACTGACAATATATATATATAATCGTTTTAGATTTGTTTTTTTAAAATTAAAAATTTGAGATTTTTTATCATCACTAAAGGTTTAGATGATCATTAAATTTAGAGCTTATAAAATTAATCGAGTTATGTGTGAGTTGGCTCGGATACTTACGATAATTAAAAAAAAACTGTTTTAATATTATGCCAATAGATAAACGTAATTAGGTTTAAATCACCTTTGGGATAATTTTTTTTAATATAATTTACTGTTTATAGATAGTCCGTTTTGGCTTGACAAAACATGTGAATTTAATCTTTATACATGAAAGCTGGTATGTTGATAGATATATTCAGCCGTCAAAAAACTTTTGAAAAAAATATTGCACATCATATTTAATAACAAGGAGTTTTAGACACACTCTCGTTCATTTTACTTTGGCATACAGAGAGAAATTAAACAATAATTGCACTACAGGGTTGCTTTTACATTTATGATATATGGTGTCCCATAAGAGGATTGAGGAAATTTTTTTAATATGGTTACAATTTATTTGGATTTGATCTCCTAAAGCCGTGATGGAAATAGAGAAATTGTGCTTCAATTTCCCATCACTGGACTGTATGTGGGGATCTAAGAGCTGAAACAGCTCTTTCAATTTTTATCTTCAGATGCTCTTTCTCTTCTTCATCGACCTGCAAGACACGAGCTGCTGTCAACTTTCCCGATCAAATTTCTTGTGCTAAGATTGAAATTTTTTTTATGGAACAAATTCCATCAATATTTTCTTTTAATAAATCACTGAACCCGTTTTACTTTCTAAAATATAGCTCTTCTTATGCACTTTTATATCCGTACAACCATTTCATATTTTTGGTTTTACATTTGTGTGACTTGGAGAGATCAAGGAAAGAGAAGGGAGCCTGACCTCTATCACGACTGTCTTCTTTATCATCCCTGAGAGAACTGTGGCATTTGCTGTGATAATTTTTAGCTTCAAAGATTCAAAAACCTCACAGATCCTAGTCATTGCGTCTGTTGTTTTATTACATGCTAAGCTCACTAACAATGTATTCTCTCCCATAGACGTAATAGCAAGCTGAAAAACATCACCAGACTCATCATAAGTAACATATTAATCATTTGAGATACACAGTGGCATGTTTTACGTACAGGCAGAGAGTAACTCACTTCATGAACTTGAATTGGACAAGTACTTCTGCCCAAACTGTGATGATAAATTTTGTCATATCTTGTTCTCTTGGATCTTAACAAGTCTGGTAGCTCTTGCTCAAAGCCAGAATCAGGATGTTTCTTCAATCTTTTGGATTCATGCTCCCTTATCTCCGCTTGGAGTATCCTCTCTTGTTCTTGCAAGTCTTGGATGTACCCAATAGCATCTTTGATTATGGAAGCCTTGTCCAACTAAATTTGGTCAACAAAAAAATGAAAAAAAAAACAATTCAAATTCAAATCCAAAACAAAACAAATTACAAACATTAACATTATTAATTAATTAATTAATGTAGCATTAAATTTAGAATTATCTGTGTATCGCATGTATTAATTTGTTAGTGGTTGCCGATAAGCATATCACTCAACCAGCATTCATGTCTTCCTTCCATGAAAAGATATCAAGTTCGAGACTACCTGTAACAAAATAAATAAATAAATAAATAAATAAATAAATAAAATTCTGGGTTACCTTGCTGATTTTGGGGACTGCTTCTCTAAGTGCCAAGAGCTTGTCATTGAGCTCCTTCCTCTTGTTCGTCTCCAAAGCAATATTTTTAGTTCTTATTGGTGAAGCAGTTCCCTCCGGCAAACTTGAAGCATAGTACCCGAGATTAGATTGCTGATTCGTTGCCCAACTGTCTCGAAATTAAAGCACTTTTATACGTAAAAGCTTTGGACATGGTTAAGCAGCATAAATTATATAGTAAAATAAAAATTTGGGCACCGAAAGAAAATATATATGAAGGGGTACCTATAATTAAGCTCTTCGTTCCAAAACAAGCTAGTTTCCCAGTAATTTTGGTACTCTCCAATATTTTCAATGATATCCATGAATTGAGACAGAGAAAAACCGAATGGTTCTTGCTTAAGATATAGAGTGGTTTTGTCATCTCAATCATGCACTTTATATATATATATATATATATATATATTACACGGAAATGTGTGGCGCACAAATCTTCCACTGGGTATTTTGTCTTTCTCTTCCAACTATTTCCAGAAAGCGCCCACATCCAACGGTATGGTACTCCCAGTGTCTCTTAAATCACAAATAATACTACTTTTTTTTTCCACAAAAGCTAATGAATGTTTTTCAGTACATCTATCACATGTCCTTCAAAATATTTACCAAAAATGACTAAAAAACTTGTTATCTCAATCAAAAGTAATGATGTTCAATAACTCATACAAATGAACCACCTTTTAAAAAATAATTTGAGTTGCAGAAGCATCATTGTTTTTTTGCAAAGGATAAAATATACCAATATTTAAGAACATATTAACTAGAATAAATACAAAACCCATTTCCCCAATCAAAATCAGGGGGAGTTTTGATTCAGGAGGAAGCTAAAGACAATAACAAACAAAAAAAAACAAGGGAATTTTATTGAGCGAAAAAAACTGCAGATGTAAACCCCAAGTTCGTAGGTTTTATTTTCTCTAGAATAACAATCCTCTAGTCCTTCTTTTTAGGAGATTTATAAAGCCTTAAATAGGTCAGAAACTCTATCTCAACTATGAAACAAAATAAAAATTCAAAATTACAAAGAAAAAAAGAATGAAATCCGTAAATAACAAGGAAAATTACAAAAATTACCAAAACCGAAGCCTAGAGCGAGATTTTCAAAATCTAAAGATCTGACAGTCAAAGTAGCGATTTCATGCTTCTTTGAGCGTCTCTTAGATTTACTTTAAGAAAAATAAAATCTGGAAACTTCTGTAAAAATTTGAACGCGATCTAATGGTTGAATAAAAAATTATGATTTTTTTGAGCTGTTATTCTAGTATGACACAACCAAACCTCTTTTTGGGTTTAGACCTGTTCCACTGGTTCATAAATATATTTGTTAGGTCATCCATATAATTTGTCTGTAGCAGATTCTCATCTAGTTATGGCAGACCATACCTGCTCAAAATCACTTATTATTACAAGTCTAACCACATCAAGTTTTAGCTACGTGGAATGAAGAGAATTTTCAGGTATAATCGGTAGATTACGGTGGTCAATGGGTAGCCATTTTTGGTGTGTATGTTAAAACATCTTTCCATTGTGCTGTTGTGGGAATTTATGCATCAATTCAACATATGACCGAAAGACATTATGGTTTGATTTAAAAATTCTGAAATCTACTTTTGACCTCCCCATGATCCTTGTAGGAGATTTTAATGAAACACTTCGTGCGAGTGAAGCAAGTTGTGGGTACTTAAACCGGCAAGGTTCATGGGCTTTCAGAAATCTTATTTTCGAATGTGATCTTATGGAATATCCTCTCCGGGGGCATCGATTTACTTGATTTAGAGGCAAATCTAAGAGTCGCATAGATCGCGCTTTTGCATCTCCGGCAGTACACCAGCAATTTTCATCTCATTGATTCGGTTCTATTGAGGTCTATCTGATCATTGCCAACTAGTCCTTGGGCAATCATTACAAAACTAGGGGTAGAGGCCTTTTCGCTTCATAAATTGCTGGACTTCTCACCCTCAATTTTTGAATGATCTTAAAGGATTCTAGAATGAAAGTTGTATAACATTTCCAGGCAGGTACAACCTAGTACGAAAGTTGAGTTTCATGGCAAAAAAATCCAGAATCTGGAATCATGCAGTATTTGGTAATCAAGACAAAAAGCTTCTAGATGTACAGAATCAGATTCAAAAGCTTGAAGGGAAAGGAGAGGTTACTCAGCTTACAGAAATAGAGATGTCTGATCTTAGTAATCTGATTTCTCAACAGTGGCAGATTAGTAAGAATGTTTAGGTTATTTGGAAGCTAAAGTCTAGGAAGCTCTGGTGTAGACTTGGAGACAGGAATAAAAAATCCTTCCATCGAGCATCCACTGTTAGAAAATCTCGTAATTTTATTTCAAGAATTACACATGAAAGCTCTCTACATTCAACTCCAGATAGTAGTCGCTGCAGTTTTTTTTCCTCTCAAGTTTGTTCTCTAAGTGTCGGCTTCAAAGGGTCAGTATTGGAGCTTTAAGGTTTAAAAAGCTTTCTCCTCTATAATCAAGCTGGTTAGAAAAAGAAATAACACTGGAAGAAGTCAAACGACAACGACAACGCCATTCCAGCTGAGCCCAACAACAAAAGAGGCCGCCTACCAAACCGGTCCAGAAAAAGAGCTGAGAGCAACACAAAAGAAGTTTTGGCAGATCCCATGATGACATTAACACCAAAGAGCATTTTCTTGCTGTGAATTCCTGCATCCTTGAACTGAGCACAATTTAGTTTCATGTCCAACACTCTTGTTTTCATTCTAAATGATGACAACATGCTAATTCATATATATGAAGTGCATCCTTAAATGGTTTGAATTAGCATCAGGACTCTGGGCTAATTTTCATAAGAGCTCGTTGAATGGAGTTAATCTAGATGATGATTACACATATGGTATGGCTAGCTCTATTCTCAGAAGATGGGACAGGTTACCTGTTAGGTACCTAGGACTTCCTTTGGGAGCAAATCCTAAAAGACTTTCTACCTAGAAACCAATTTTATCAAGGATTCGGGCTAGATTATGTTTATGGAAAGGGAGGTTACTCAGCATGACAGGACGGGTAAGTCAGTGTTTTGAATTGGTTGCCATTATATCACATGACAGTGTTTCGAATGCCTACGGAGGTAAAGCATTCTATAACGTCAATTAAAATATGTTTTTTGAGGGAGCGTCAACACTGATGGAAGGAAAATATGCAAGCTGAAAAGGAATGCTGTAGTAAAAGAGAAGAGTAAAGGAGGGTTAGGAGTTCATTGCAAGGCAAAAACATAGCCATGTTGTTTAATTGGTTGTGGAGATTAGGAGAACAAAATAATGGAGGATGACAAGATGTAATCATCAAGAAGTAGAATCCTGAATTTCAGAATGGGATCCCTATTTTTCATGCCTCTCTTCCGGCTATATGGCAAGGGATTTAATCCATTATAGCTACCGAGGGTCCGATGTCTAAAAAGTTGCTCGCTAGTTGTTGCTTCATGGTGGGAAATGGAAATGGTGTCAGGTTCTAGACTAATTGCTAGATAGGAAATACTATACTGAGATCAGAATTTCCTGAGCTGTTTGCTCTGTCTATAAAGCTGGCTGCCATGATTGCGGAAATGGGAGAATTTGGGAGGGGATGTTGGTCTTGGAAGCTAAAGTGGAAGAAAATATTGAGTACCAGTGAGTTGGAACAAGCTAATCAGTCATGCATAATAATTTGTGAGGTCCATCTAAAGCAATCCGCTTCAGATAAAAGGAGGTGGAATTGTGAAGCAGATGGTAACTATTCTACTAAGTCAGCCAAAACAGTCATTGACATAATTCTTCTCTCACGTAATCTTTCTCTCTTCTAAGATCATCTGGACAGGAAAATCACCTCCAAAAATTGAGGTTTTTATCTGGTTGTTGCTTCATAGAAGACTTGATACTAAGGCTTTTTAAGGTAGAAGACATGAAATCAGGTTGGAGGATGCGAACTGTCCATTTTGTAATAATGTTGTAGAATCAGTATAGCACCTCTTTATTCACTGTACTGTAGTTTGGAAACTGTGGAATAAATTTATAAACCTGCTCGGCCTGCAATGGAGCATGCCCAACACTATCCCAAAAGTATTGACCCGGTGGATTTATTTAACAAAAGGAAAATTTCAGCAAACATCATTCCTTTTTTTTTTTCAATTTGTTTTTTATGGAGTTATATATCTTGATCTCATTGATTTGGTTTTTATTTTTTTCAATTTCAACCTTTAATATTTTAATTATTTTTATTTGTTTTTTATGAAATTATCTTAGTTTTATGACCCATGTTTCAGGTTCAACAAGTTAGCTTTGGTTGACTTGGATAATTTTTATTTATTTATTTTAATTTCATCCTTTAACATTAAGTTGAATTTTATTATGAGTTTTACTAAAGGGAACGAAGATGTTCCTATATGGATAAACTAACATTGTTAAGTACTTATACTTGTTGAGAAAATTGTTAGATACCTGGGAGAACTAGAGTCTTTATAGAAAGATCAGTTACTCTTCTATGTACTAGAGTCTCGTCAACCACATAATTTATTTTATAGAAGTTAAAAGGGAAATTTTTTGTTCACGTTCCCATAGACAGTACTGCCATGATAAAGTCATAGAAAAAATTCACACAAAAATAGATCTTCCCTAAGAGAGTTCCGGACCTAAGTTATAGTTGTAGAAAAACTTCATACAAAAATTGGATTTTTCCTCGTTGAGTTCTGGGCTTGAGTTATACTTGACAAACAAGTCTTTAGTGGAATGAAAGAAACTATATATGATGCTTAAATAAGTTTTTGAGTTTGGTTACTCTCGAGTGACAAACAAAGGTAAGAAATTAAGAAAATGAAAATCGTGTTTTATAGAGAAGAGATCTCTATGTGAAGAGATATGTTTATTTTGTAGTGGAGAGGTGATCCTGAGTATTGTTGAGATAAATCATCCTCCTTCTCTCTATTTAAACCTGAGAATATATAGCCTACATTCTTATAATAATATTTATAAAAGAATCTAAAATGATATTATTCAAGGATAATGAGCCCAAAACAATCCTATTCAAGGATGAATTTCACAGATAAGTCTGATAAAATACTATTTACTAATAGTTATAGCCTGAAACGGTTTTCTTGAAGTGTTATAAAACTGAGATTGTTGACATTAATCTGAAAGGACACAAGACGTCTTGCAGGGCAGTATGTGTCCATTTCGGTCCAGGCACTGGTCCATTCTATTTTGAGTAGAAAACGTGAGGCAAACAGCGTTAGAGTCGAGAGAGTGGTCCCTTTGTTCACCTCGAAGGATACAGATCTTCAAAGGTTTGGTAATGTTTATTGAATCTTAATAATTAAATTGAAAATGAATGTATCTTATTTTAATAATATAGTTAATGATAAACAATATTAATACATGATTGATAGTGTTCTGTTCCTAACATGTATAGGAGAACCGAACCGAACCTAACAAGAGTTCTCCTGTTAGTATTATTGACACAAACTTGAATTGTTACTCAACCTAAAAGCAGCTTAAGATGTTACACAAACTTGACTTTGCTGTTTTTTTTTTATCTTTTTTTTTCAATTTTTTTTTTTATATTTGATAAATTGGGAATTGATCTTCATGTTTTTTTTTTTAATTTTCTTTCTATCCCAATCTTATGTTTATGATCACAAGATTAGCGAGTTAACCCGGGTTGACTCAAATATTTTTTTTTATTTCTCCCTTCAACATTTTTTTTATATAAGTAAAATTAACATTAATACGCCACAAATATAGGTGAGAAAAACAAAGACCAGTTTGCAGTAAACCAATTTTTACAAATGAAACAAAACAAGACTAGGAGGTCGCATTGTCCTCATGCAGCCCTTATTCAGAGCAAAACTCAAGGGTGTTATGTTACTATTAGGGAAGTCGACACTTGAGGTATGTTTTTCTGATCAGCTTGAATTCCATGCTCTTCTGACTCAGGAATAAAACACCTAAAACCTAAAAGCATAATCCCTAAATTCAGCCATAATAAAAACAACATATATAGAGATAAGAATCCCCCAGCATCTTTATTTGAGCACCAAATCACTAGAAACTTATCTGAGTAAATCACAGCTATGCCATAAAATCACAAATCTTCTCTCTCGAAGATAATTCTAGAGCTTCAACTATAGCTAACAATTATGCTTCATAGTCAGGTTGCTTGTGATCAAGAAGGAACTCATTTCATAGAGAGAGAGAGAGAGAGAGAGAGAGAGAGTTCTGGAGACACTATAATTCCAAAACTCCTCCTTAAACAGAGATTACAACTGCCAACCAATTATTTTGCAATATCAAAAGAGGACCAAGAAAATGTTATTAAAAAGGCAAGACAGAATGAAATTGTGCTTCGATTTCCCATTAGTTACATCATCCTGGTACCATGTGTGGATCTTAGAACTGAAAAGGCTCTTTCAATTTTTATCTTTACATGCTCTTTCTCTTCTTCATCTACCTGCAAGACAAATATCGTAGTTAACTTTCATGATGATGACGACCAAATTTTACTAGGTGCATGGCTTTTTGGCAGCATTTTTTGAGCTCCAATTTTTTTCTTGAAACAAATTCTATCAATTTTCTTTTGTATGAATAGCTATTCCCTAGAGCAGTGGCCCCCCCTTTTACTTTCTAAGAAAAAGCTCCTTTATCATTTTATAATATCGGTAACCCTTGATAACTTTTCTACCTTTGTGGGGAAAAAATATTCTTTAAATCATGATTTTCAACTAAAATCCTTTACCTTAAAATATTGGAAACCCTTAAAACTGACAAAATTCTTTACCTTTATTATCAACTAAAATTTGTCACTATATAATGTTAAATCATGTAGCTATTCTAAAAAAACACTTCTGGCTCAAAAGTGTAAGCTGTTGCAATTTCATATCTGAACAGCTGTTTGGATTTGCATTTGTGTCACTTGGAATGGAATAATGGAAAGGAGGAACAAGAAAAGAGGCTGACCTCTATCAAGACTGTCTTCTTGACCAATTCTGAGAGAGTTGTGATATTTGCTGTGATAATTTTCAGCTTCAAAGATTCAAAAACCTCACAAATTCTACTCATAGCATCTGTTGTTCTATTACATGTCAAGCTCACGAACAGATTTTTCCCTCCCATCGAAGTAACACTAAACTGAAAAACACATCACAAAACATACCATAAGTAACATAATTAATTAATCATCTTATATATGTTGCGACAGGTACCCTTTTTTATTATAATTTTACTGGTAGTGAGACATCTCCACTACTTAAAAACTGACTATATCATACCAGACTAAAAGCAGAGATCGACTTACTTCATGAACTTGAATGGGACAAGTATTTCTGGCCATCCTGTGATCATAAATTTGGTCATATCTTGTTCTCTTGGATCTTAACAAGACTGGTAGCTCTTGATCAAAGTCATAACCAAGATCTTCCTTCAATCTATTCGATTCAAGTTCCATTATCTCAGCTTGGAGTCCCTTCTCTTGTTCTTGCAAATCTTGGATGTAATCAATAGCATCTTTGATTATAGAAGCCTTGTCCATCTAAATATGTTCAACCCAAAAATGAAAACAACATAAAAAAATTTCAAACCCGAAAACAAAATGATAAGCATTAGCATTGCTAATTAATAAATGTTGCTTAAAATTAATTTACAATGTGTATGACTTGTATTAATTAGTGGGGTTACTAGAAAGAATATTAAGAATTAAATTTTAAAATCCAACAAAAAAAATAAACTTTAATATTATTGATTAATAATTATTACATCGACGGGTTACCTTGCTGATTTTGGGGACAGCTTCTCTAAGTGCTAAGAGCTTGTCACTGAGATTCTTCCTCCTGCTCCTCTCTGAAACAATATTTTTAGAGAATATTGTTGAAGTGGTTCCATCCGTCGCGCTTGAATCATTGCTCCCGAGATTAAATTGCTGATTCGTTGCCCAACTGTGTCTAATTAAAATAATTTTTTCAGTTGAAAACTTTGGACATGGATGAACAATACAAATTATATAATAAAACAAAAGTTTTGTCATCGAATGCAAATATATAAGAAGGGGTACCTAAAATTAAGCTCTTCATTCCAAAACCAGTTAGTTTCCCAGGAATTTTCGCACTCTCCAATATGTTCAATAATTTCCATGGATTGGGGCTGTGTGACAGACGGGGAGAGAGAAAAATCGAAAGATTATTGTTTGAGATGAAGTGGGTTTTGCCTTCTGGATGATGCAGATGTTGTTGGATTTTATGCAGAAGAGTGAGGTGTCGCTGTCAATAATTGCTCTGTCGTTTCTCAGAAGGCCAACGACTTTTGAAATGGGCTATGAATAGTTCGTTTACTGTATTGTTGCCCGCGCTACTACTGTATATCTGTATTATTTTCTTAATAAAATATTGTGCGTTGAAAACATATTCTTTTTATAAAACAAATTCAATAATTTGAGTTACAATTCCAATTAATTAATTAAACTGATTTTATTTCAATCATATTTGAAAAAACAAAAAAGAACAATATATATATATATATGTATATAAATGATAGTGATAATAAGGTAAAAAACCTTTTATCATAAAGTAAAAAAAAATATTTCATCTATCTAGTTATGTTTAATGAGTTTTTTTTTTGTTTAAATTCAATTTATAATAGAAATTAATGCACACATAAAATCTATCAAATAAAATAAAAGGAAAAATAATATATAAGGCTACACATATTAAAAATATAAAAAATAAATATTTAATTTATATAAAATATATAAAACAAATTACAGATGAATCACACTAACCTTTTAAAAATTTAAACACACCTAATATAATTTAAAAAAAAACTATTTAAAAAAATCCTAAGAAAAAAATAACAAAGAAGAAGTATTAATTAAAGCATAAATTTAAAAATTATTTAAAAAAAAACATAAAAAAGACATTAATAAAAAATGAAAATTTAAGAAAGAAAAAAGAAAGAAAGGAACCAAAATGAGAGAGAGAGAAAAACAATACACTATCAACATGGATTGAAGAGTGAAATAAAAAATAAAAAATTATAAGAATAAGGATTAAATTAAAAATACCAATACATGATAATATGTAGAATTTTTCAACGTGTTTCTTACATAAAAAAATTATAAAAGTAAATCGAAAAACTTATGTACCCACCTAATTAAATAAATTACAAACCATTATGTAAATAAATGAAAAAAAAGTCATTAACAATAAATAAAAACATAATTAAAAAAGTAAAAGACAAACATAGATCAAGATATTTAATATCATAACACGAATTATTTACTTGGTTGTGTTTAATAAACTTATTTATTAAAATCAATTTGTAATGTAAATCAATACACACATAAAATTTATTGAATAAGATAAAATAAAAAAATATTATACAAGACTGCACACACTAGATATTATACAAAATAAATATTTAATCTATATAAAATATATATAAACAAATTAAAAATAAATCATTCTAACCTTGTAACAACCCCAAATTTCAAACAATATCATGTCTTGATTTACAAAAATACCATGGGAAATTTTATATATGGTATTTGACTATAAATATTTTTAATTTTAGTGTTGGTAAATATGAAGTAGCCCAAAAAGTATGATATTCTTGACTCTGATGCTAGTGAATAAATCTGTAAAATTTGGATTGAAAAAAAAACTATTATTATTTTTTTTCTTTTTTTAAAAAAAACAAACATGTATTGTATATCAGATTTGTATTTCATAGTAAAAGTCTATGAACCAAATATATAGTAAAGTCAACAAAAATAGTGCGAGGGACCCCAAATAAATCAAAAAGGGTTCCCCATTTTTTTTGAAATTTTGTTATATTTAAAAAGGCTCGGTTAGCTAAATTTCAACATAAAAAATGAAATAAATGGGAAATAGCATAAGGGTGTGTTTTGCCATGCACACCCTTAGCCCAAAGGAGATTGTGGGCTTAAGGCATAGACCCAGCCCGGTTTCAACCCCTTTTCTTCTTTTAAATTGAGCTGGATCTAATAAAGTTGTACAGACTGAGCTGGATCTATCAGGACCAACCCGATTTTAGGCCCAAGCTAGTAACCCTGCTGGTTCTTCCTTTTCTTTGCTCTGTAGGCATGTGTGAAGTGTTCACGCACGCTTGCTACAGTCACCAGGTAATTAAATGTAAATGAGGGGGAAACAATGTCGACTTATCTGGTGCTAGCGTTCTGGACGAAGACCCTGCTGGTGCTCGTTACTGGAATTCTGGGAAGAAGCTGGGATTCCACTCTCTTCTTTTGGCTTCCCTTCTGCTCTGTCGTCTTTTCTTTTTTTTCTATTTTATGGTTTTGGTTTTTTAGGTTAATTCTCTCTTTTTCTGGCTTTTGCTTCTTTTTTTCTGTCTTTTTAGAGGCTTTCTTGCGGGAATTTTGATCCTTATCTTCCCAGGATAATGATCTTCGTGTGGAGATAAGGTCTGGGACTTTGTGTTTTGGTTGGGTTGGGACACCAACAGTCCTGCCATTGCTGAACTGTTGGTGGCGGTTTCCTCGCATTGTTGGCACCTCATGGCGGTGGAGGAAGGTCGGTCGGACAGGGGACATATTTGGTCTAAAGGTGGTGAAAAAATAGGTTACTATTCACTGATTTTTATTGGTTTCATGTTAATGTTAGTTTTATTCTGTAAACCTATGCTTTAATCTTTTTATGTATTTATGTGTGTGTAAATTTTTATTTAAAAAAAAAAACAATGTTGACAAGTTTTCATCAAGTTAGTGTTATATTTTTTTTATATAAAAAACTTGTATTTTAACAGTTAGGTTAACATGTATCTTATCTTTTAAAGATTGACATAGTCCTATCATATATTTTTAACTTTAAAAAAAATTCAATAATGAGTCAATGAATTAATTTTCATTAAGTTATCGTCATGTTTTGAGTAAACTTGAATTTTAATGATTAATCGACATATAGTATTCTACTCAACTTTTTATTTTTAAAATGATAAAAAAAGGGTAAAAAAATACAAATAAATAAATAAATAAAATTATCAAGTGGCAGACTCGCTGTTTAGGTTCAAACACTAACTCTACGAATATCCATCAATAATAAATAACTTGTGAATAAACTAAAAAACAACTTGGATAGTTAATGACATGCATAAAATGAATTTAAAAGAAACATATAATGGTTTATAATTAAATAATAATACCAATTAATAATTAATTGTTATTGTTATTAATATTATTATAATAATAGTGTTATTTGTTCTTATGGAACACATGACCACAAGTTCAAGCCTCTCATCTTTTTTGTCACAAAAAAATAGTAATTTAAGAAATTATAGTTATAAATTATTTGATAATTAATAATATAAAAGTATAGCTAATTAAATATTTTTTTCATGATTTGCTATCACTATTACTTATTTTGCTTATTTGGTTACTAAATTTATTAATTTCATTGCATAATTTCTTTGATTTGATATCTAATTATTTGTTTATTGCATGGTAACAATATTTTACCAAGTATAATTTTTTATTTTTAATGACATAAATTTCTTGTTTTTTGATAAGTTTTTATACAACAATAAATACTCTTATTTTAGGATGTAACATAATCCATCAATTTTTATTTTATAGTATTTCACTCTTATAAATATCTTTATGATTTATTGATTTTGTCATGTGCTTCATTTCTTAGATAATTAAATATATCTTGTTACGTACTTGCTCGAGATTCTTGCTTGATAATTAAATATATCAACATAGATTATTTTGTCGCTAGTTTTAGAGAGAGTAGGACGTAGTTAATTGATTAATTGGATAGAAAATCTGACAACCTATCAACCCAATTAATTTTTATGATAAAGAACTGATAAACAAAATCTAGTTAAACTCATTCAAAGTACCAGTTTAAAAAATCTCAATCACTTTGAGAACATATTTTATGTTTTTTATAATAAATTTTTCAAATGAAAAAGAAATAAAATGATGAATAATACAATATTTTTATTTTATATGCAAGCATATTTATCATTATAAAACATTATTTTTTATGTTTTTTTTATTTTGTTAACTTTATATTTTTTTAAAGGATAAATTTAATATAAAACATTTCTTTTCTTGGAGTTAATAAGTACGTTTACTATACTATTTAATTAGAAAGATATAAAAATATATTTCACAGTGAAATTGTCACAAATATAAATAATATAACTATTATAAATTATTCTTTAGATCTTTTTTAATGAAAGATAATAATAATATTAATATATTTTCTTATTTTTTGATGAAGAACTTCTCTGTAAAAATATAACTACCATGCACAACCATATCCATGACGACGGCCATCCGACCACATTTACTACCAATATTATAATCATTGTCATCAATATTTGTCTCTTTTAGTATTACCTATATTCTACATTTTTCAATGAAAAATAGCTATTTTATTTTTATAAAAACTGACTCATTTTACAAAAAAAATGTTTTGCAAGAAAATATATTTATAAAAAAAAAAAACAAACCTCTAGCTAGTGTTTTTAAAAAATTAATTTTAATGAATTTTAATCAAGGATCCATTTTTAATTTAGCTACATGTTTTAAGAATATATTTTTAAAACAAACCTCTAGTTAGTATTTTAATTTAGCCACATGTTATTAATAAATTGATGGCTCACGGGCCGGCCACAGCGTCCATATTGTGAAATTTCTACAGTGTCTTCAGACGATGGATTGCTTGTCGTGTTCTCCGAAGCAGTTGCTATGACTACAGTGACAGTTTGTTCGAAACAGATATTTGTCGACATTTTTCTTCGAGGACAGAAAATTTCCAAGATGACAGATACTTGTCGAGATATTTGTCAACAACATGCATCCCGAACGCCTGCTGTTTTTCCCTGTGAGCTCCGGCGGTATCATGTTAATTCTCAGTGTGTATTTAATGCTGCAATCTGTGTTTCTTCTACACTTTCAACCTAGGCTGCTGCTGGCTCTTCCTTCTTCGCATTGGGCAATCTTCAGTCAATGTTCTGATAGCCTTAGCATGTGCTGCTTGCTGCTGCGGTTTTGGTAGTTGATTATTTCCCTGTGAGCTCCGGCGGTATCATGTTAATTCTCAGTGTGTATTTAATGCTGCAATCTGTGTTTCTTCTACACTTTCAACCTGGGCTGCTGCCGGCTCTTCCTTCTTCGCATTGGGCAATCTTCAGTCAAAGTTTTGATAGCCTTAGCATGTGCTGCTTGCTGCTGCGGTTTTGGTAGTTGATTATTCATGGTTTGCCGCCGTCCTCTTTGATTTTATGTTTCAAAAAAAAAAAAATATATATATATATATATATTATTTTTTTATTTGTTTTAAATTAATATTTTTTTTTTTGTTTTTAGAAAATTGTAATGCGTTTATGTTAAAAATAATTTTAAAAAAATAAAAATATATTATTTTAATACATGCAAGGTGGTAGGTGTTTTTTTTAGGGTTGTTTCTGGCTGTGGAATCCGTAGTTTTTTAATGTATTTTTTTTGTTTAAAAATAATATTTTTTTTTATTTTTTAAAATTTATTTTTGAAATCAAAATAATACAAAAACATAAAAAATAATCTTTTTTTTAAACCTTTATTTAAGCAACAAACAGACACTTACCGAGACTTAATTTATTGTCATCTCTATTCTTTTGCCTGTTTTGTTTAGTCTTTCTAATTTCATAACTCCAAGAAGTAGAATTGTTAATCAAGAAAGTATAATAATAGCGGAATTTATCATCTTTAAATGTACTAAATTAATATGAATAATGAGTTTTTAAGATCATATGAGAGAGAATATCAATTAATGTGTATAATCTGATATTTTTATCATCTAATTAAAAAATTATGAATATCTTGTTGCTTAAGATATATGTTGCTCAAAAAATGCTTATCCAACACAAGCAATTGTATAATAGGTAGTTTCGGTTTGAATTTCAATCATTTTAGTTTATTTAATTAATAAATAATAAAATAGTACTATTTTATTATATAATTAAGTTTTATTGTACTTTTTCATGAACTGAAAATAATAATAAAATATACGTATTAATAGACTCTGTACTCATCCGATTTTGGTTACTAGAAGGGTGAATACAACTAGATTAGCGAGAGGGGTCTCATTTTATTGTGAAGACCATAATCAAGGATGATTTTTCATAGTGATTGTCGCGCACGTGTATGGTGCCGCGACAATCGAATCCACCTTCAAATTAGAAATGTTGGTATTCTGGAAAAAATAAAGAAAAATAAAAAAATAAAGAATTCTTGTTTTTTATCTATGGAAAGCAGGAATGAGAGTCACCACCTAGTATTTTGGTCACTAGAAACCCTAACTGATCTCAAAAATTGGGCACGGGGACTGATTGCGTAAAAAAAAGGTATTAGCATTCCAAATACGTCATACCTAAGGTAAGCTGCATTGTTTTATTGTTTGATAAAATCTAAAATCTTGTCGTGTTTTCTAGTTGTTGATCCGTTTATGGTTTAAGAAAAGTTTTCCTCGGTAAGGAGATTCTTATCTCATCGGGTAAAACCTAACCGTTCTATGTCAACCAAAGAATTTTTTTTTTTAATATCGAGAATACATCTTACGTATAAGCTCGTAATCTTTAATATTAAAAGAAAACAAAATAATTTTTTTTTTAGAATTTTTGAAATATTCCCTAGTTTTCGTGGCTTTAATAAACTGGTTATTAAAGCTAAAATACATGCTAATACCTATTTTTTAATTTTTTGTTATATGAAAATATGATATATTTTTTTTGAGATACTTGGTCATATGCTTGAAAAAAAAAATAATTTTTTTTATATTTTTCAATGTTTTGACGAAAACTGGATATTTTAATATTAGATTTGTATCTTTATGGTATAACAATACAAACCAATACTTAGCAAAATTCAGTAGAAAAATACGCGGGGAAATCACAGATTTTTTGTTTTTGGGCTGGGTCCAGCTTGGCCCATGTGGCTGGGCTGGACCCAGCAGGCTTAACCGGGTCACTGGCCCAAGCCAGTGACCCGGCTGGGAAGCTCACGCGTGCATGCTCAATGTTCAAGTGAATTATAATTCACTTGAACAGTAAAACACCAAATGAAAGAACAAATGTAACGTGAAGAGAATGTATTAAGCTTACCTGGTAACTGAGACAGACAGAGACGATGGCGATGAAACTTCTGCGCAGGATCGATGGTGACTGGTTCTGGTAACTGAGACAGACAAAGACGATGGCGATGAAATTTCTGCGCAGGATCGGTGGTGACTGGTGATGAAGACGATCAACGCTGGTTTTTTTCTTATTTATTTTTTCTCTGCTCTTTTCTTTTTCTACTCTTTTCTCCCCTGTACTCTCTCTCTTTCTCCTCTGTATTCCCTCCCTTTCTCTCCTGTGCTGTCTCTCCCCTCTGTCTCTCTCTGTCCCCCCAAGTGTGGCTCTCGACCCTGTTGTCCCGGCTCTTTGAGATGAAGGAATGAAGACGATGGTGATACCTGTTGTCAGTGGTCTTTTTTCTGCGTGGTTCTTCTTTTTCTGCTTGTCTCTGTTCTCCTTATGTGCCCACTGTTTCCTCTGGTTCTATCCCCCTCATCTTCTCTTTGCCTCTGTTCTTAAAGAAAAGAGAATCACCCTGGTTGCTGGAACCTGCTGCTTGCAGTTGCAGACGAAGATGACAGTGTGGAAGGGCTGTTCCACCAACACTGCTTCCTCTCCTCCTGTTTTTTCCTCTGTCTCCTTTTTTTCTTCCTTTCTTTCGGTTCCTCCTCTGGCTTTTATAGCCAGAGGATGCAGGCGTTTCTTGGTAACGGCCGGCGTGCATCACGGTGGCGAGGGATGTCAGCCGCGAGAAGTGCCTCCTGATTGAGACGGCTCCCCTGTCGCTGCTAAAATGCCTCCCCTGCCTTTACTGCCCAGCCGTTTGCTTTTAAGAAGACAATGAATAGTGCTCCAAGAAACGGCGCCGTTTTAAAATTCAAATGGATACTTCTGATTTGGTCATTGAATTTGTTGCATTGTTGTAATCAAGCCCCCCGGAAAATTGTAATTGGATCCCTTGATTTTAGCGTCTTTTCCGGTTTGGTTCTTGATTTCGGATTGTTTTAATTAAGTCTCTAATTGGCCATCAAACTTTAATAATAATGCAATTAAGCCCCTGATTTGACCAAATCAACTCTTTAAAATTATAATTGGACCCTAAAAATTTAATTTCTTCCAATAAAAGCCTAAATTGACTTAAAAATCAATTTTTGTTTCAATCAAACCCTCTATAAACTCAATTAAACCCTTGATAAAATTTAATTGGGTCTATAAATATTTGATTTTGGACTTTTCTTCCTCAAATTGAATTTTTCTTGTCAACAAGGCTCTCATCAGTAAAAAATATACTATCAAATTTCAATTTTTATATTTTTGAACCTCCTCAACCAATTCCTAGCCATTTATAGGCATTCAGCATCATTTTTTCGCTCCTATTATTTTTTGGATTTCTTCCAAATATATATTTTTTGTATTTTTTCTATTTTTTTTGTATGGAAACCCAAAATTAAATAACAACAATAATGAACATATATCCTCATACAACACTTGGGGGGTAATAACAAGAAGAGCTAATGCAGGCTAAGTTAACGTGATTGGTAAACCATACCTAGTGGTAAAAAATGGAGGACACTAGAAGACAAACCCGTAATGAAATAAAAAGAAAGATTGAGCTTTCAAAATGTGCAATTTACATTTCTCCATTGACTTTAAAAGGTATGCTCCCCAAATAAAATTAGAATAAGTTGTTACGATTGTTATACCTTTTATATTAATGATATTCTTAAGCTAAACGCTTTGTAAAATGCTTATTTTCAAAAGTAATTTAAGTTGGTGAAAGCTTTTATCAATTTGAACTTTCATAAATTATCTTACTGATAAAATTTTCTTGAATATAATTCTAAGAAAGAAAATCTTTAGTTCAAACATGTCCTTAGGAGATTTTAAGCCATGCAATCAATTAAGACGTTCAACCCCGTTCTTAGGAATTTCAAGCCCTATAACAAAAAATAAATGCAAGTCGTGCCATAAGAAAGTTTAGCCCTGCAGTCATGAAGTTTAAGCCTTGGCATTAATTAGGAGAGCTCAAGCCCTGTAATTACAAAGTTCAGCCTTGTCAACAAGAAAGTGCAAGCTCTTCCATCAGAAAGTTCAACCCTACAATTAAAAGGTTCAAGCCCTGCGATCAGGAATCAACTTTACCATTAGGAAATTATCCCTGCAATCAAGAGATTTGGTCTTGCCAGCAGGAATCGGCTATAAAATTAGAAGATCAAGCTCTACAATCGAGAGATTCAACTCTGTCATTAGGAAGTCAGCCATGTTATTAGGAAGATTTCAAGCCATGTCATCAGGTAATTAAAGCCTTGCCATCAGGATATTTCTATCCGTATCATAAGTTGATTTCAAGCTTCAATGTTAAAAGGTTCTAGCCTCGTAAATAAAGAGGTTCACAGGAGAATCCCATAACTAGATAATTCAAATTAACCTCTATAATCAAGACTATTTTATTTCATGTTGAGATGGTCGTCTTTAGATGAGACCATTTTATTTTTACTTCAACGTAGTCAGCTTCTTGATGTGATTATACCATTTTAATTTTCTATTAAGGATGATCATCAAAAAATCTTTTGATGAGAACATTTTATTTTGATTTCAAAGGCAATCACTTTTTCGCAAGAGTATGTCATTTTTTTTCCTCTTAAGGTTGATCACCTCTTGATGATGAACCATTTTATTTTGATTACGAGAGTAGTTGTTTTTTAGATGAGATTATGTCATTTTATTTCTTGTTGAGGGTGGTCGTCTCTTGTTGAGATCTTTTTTACTTTGATTTCGAGGGTAATAATCTTTTTGACAAGATTATGTTATTTTATTTTGATCTTGATGGTAATTGTTTTTTTTTTTTTTAATGAAACTATGTCATTTTATTTTATATTGAGGGTGATTGCCTCATGATGAGACTAGTAGTCTCTCCATGAGACTTTGTTGTTGTATTTATTATGTAGGTAGCTGTTTCTCAATGAGATTATTTTTATTCATTTATTATATACATTTCTATAAAATGCATTGTCAATGTAATTCGACCAAATTGCAGCCATTTATAATTTTTTTATGCTTGAGCTTATCATATTCATGTTAACGAATTTTCAAAAATTAAGATATTGAAAAAACAAAACAAAGCAAAAAAAAAAAAAAACAAAATATTAAAAAATATTCGTGAGTAAAATGATAATCATGGAAGGAAAGAGGAATCAAAATAATCATAAAGTTTTTGACCCTTCTCCAAGCAACTAGAAGATATGGGGATAATGATAAAAATAATTAAAAGGAAAATAAAAAAAATAAAGGAAGAGACGAAAATATTTTAAAAGGCAGGAGAAAGATGAGATGCTAAACCTATACTAGCAGCCGCCGGCCCCCCCTCGGTCTTTTTTTTTTTCTTCTTCCCCGGTTTGCAAGAACAGAACATATATAGGGGACGAATTCCCCATCTTCACTTTCTTCTCTTCTAGCCCGGTACCAAATCAGCAGGCCTGCAACGAGTGTAACCATCGCCACTGCACCCGTTCTCCTATGCTCAGTCTATAAACCACCCCGTCAGCAGCTCTCCTTCTCCACAGTCCGAATTCAAGACAACAGCTCCTCAGTAGCAGCAGCAGGGTTTGATCACTTCCAGTAACGGCAACAGTGGAGTCTTCACCGTCCCGGCCGAAATCAGCAGCAATCTTCCCTTCCCAGCAGCAGCAGTGCTGTCTTCAGCAACACAGTGAACATTGGCTGAAGATCTTCCTTCCAGCAGAAAAAGCGGCACCTTCTTCTCCAGCCATGGACAGCTGCAGTGTCAACTTCTCAGCCGCGGGTAGCATTGGTTAAATTTCCCCTCTCCAGCCGAGCACCAGCTTTCAACCGGCGACAGCAGCAACTCCAGCCCAAACTCCTCTCGCCAGCCCTTGCACCAGAATCAGAGGAGGTTTGTTCAAAGGTTGTCTGGCCCCCAGCCTCCAACGCCACCAGCAGCGGCGTCTTCATGCCAGCTCCCTTACTATCACAGCGCCATCAAACAGCTCCAGCAGCCGGGAGCAACACCAGTATCGCAGTGCAGCAACAGAAAATAGCACAGGCAAGCTTCATCGTGCTCCTCTCGTCCTCCATTAAAGCAACGTTTGGAAACCCTCCTTCACGCCACCAACGCTATCTCCACCGTGAACAGCAAGCTGGACCATCAACCGTTAGCAGCGCCCGGCCGTCTCCCTCCTCACCTCCTACAGTAGCTGTGCTCGCGCGGGTAAGTCCTCCTTCATCGCCTGTAGCAACTTAATTACATTGTTACTGTTGCATGCATGCGTGAATATTTCACGCATGCATGCAACAGTTGGAGAACCGGTTACTGGCTTGGATTGGGCTGGCTGGATCCAGCCCAACCCATATGGTTAGGCTAGATCCAGTCCAAACAATAGTTTTTCTTTTTCTTAATCCAAAATTTACAGGTTTATTTATTGACGTCAGAGTCAGGAATACTGCACTTTTTAGGTTACACGATATTTACCAATACCAGAATTGGAAATATTCATAGGTGAATATTCACTGACGTCAGAGTTGGGAATATTATAGGATGACCATAAGAACGAAACACAAACAAACCTTTAGCAATTTAAGACAAAACCAGTAATGCAGCTTGTCTTAGGTAGGACGTTTAAGGGGTGATAGTATCTTTCCTTTTGCATAACCAGTCACGTACCATAGAATCTTTGTTGACCAGTTAGGGTTCCTAATGATCATAATACTAGTTAGCGACTCCTTGAACAAGATATTTTTCCTTAAAAGAACAAGATGTCATATATCTGTTCTTTTTCCAATCGAGAAATTATTTTTTTAATCAGTCGCTGCGATGTCCAAGTGTGACAATTATTATTATTAAAAACTATAAAAATATTAGGTGAATTTACTCTTCACCTCATCACAGAGCACCGTTAGCTAAAATAATGCTTTCTTTTTTTAGATGGCTATGGATTATAATTTATAATTTATTTTAATTTTATTTTTATAACATTATCCTAATTTATTATTCAAGTTGTGAGTTTGGTGAATTAACTTAAATTGACTCAAGTTTTTTAAGTTTTTTTTTTATTGAATTATTTTTCAATTTTTTTCTTTAACATTGAGAACCAGGAATTATGTTTCTTAATTTATTTTGATTTACTTTTTATGAGGTTATCCTAGTCCTATGGTTTAGGTCGCGGGTTTGGAAGGTTACTCTGAGTTAACTTTTTAGGTCATTTTTTGTGTTTTTTTTTTATTTCATCTTTCAACATTAGATTGTTTGAAAATTAAACTTCATAATTTATATCGATTTTTTTTTAATGGGGTTATCTTAGTTTCATGACCTAGGTCACGGGTTTGGCAGATTAACCTGATTTGACTTGAGTCATTTTTTGGGTCATTATTTTTTAAATTTATTTTTTTTAATTTCATCATTCAACATTAGGCTGATTGAGAATTTAACTTCTTAATTTGATTCGATTTGCATTCTATGAGATTATCATGAACCCATGGTCTGAATCATGGATTTGACAAGTTAACCTGGATTAATCTAATATGTTGTCGATTAAATATTTTTTTAAAAGGTCTTCTTGAAATTTATTTTAAAGTCAAACTACATTTTTATCAGTTGTTCAGGTTATCTTTAGACCCGTTAAGTCAACTTATATAGGTTCAACCCCACACAAATGTTTTTAAAATGTTAACAATGTCTGAATGTTTTTGTATATATAAAAAAATTAATTTGACTCACAATGTGTAATACCTGTATAGTAATATTATAAGATAACGCATGCTTATCTAAGTTTATTTTTATCAAGTTATTGATTTTCTTTTTTTCTTTTAGTTTATAATCAAAATCTATATTCTTATTATATTCAAATCAAATTATAATATATAAAGGTTATGTTGAAAAGTACAAGAATACATAACTTATTTGAAAAAAGAAAAAAACTTAAAAACTGAGCGTAGTGGTTTAAAAAAAATCATCAAACTCATTTGGTCATTTATCTTTTAAAAAAAGAGCTTATTTGTATTTTTCTAAAAAATAAAATAAAATTATGACTGGCGCATAACTCGTTCAATTAATGGAATTGCTAAAAACGTAAGAAAAACCTCACAAATTTTGAGGCATCTGCATCTTGAAACTTTTGGCATTCCCTTTTGGCAATCAAGCACATAATATGTCACTCTCTTTAGTCACAAAATCAAAACAGAAACCATTAAATTTACATAATTTCGGCTAAGTCAAAGAAAATTACCCCTGATAATGAAGACTTCGTTAACATTAATAATAATAATAAAAAAAAACCCTAAAGGAGGAGGGGTTTTTAATATACATCTCTTTACATAATATTATTTATTGAAATAATATTTTATTCAATTTTTTTATAATATATATATATATATATATATATTTTAATTTCAATTCTATCCTTCAATATTAGATTTATTAAGGATTGAACTTCATATTTTGAAGGTTATCCTAAACTCATGATCCAAATTACAGGTTAACTCGGTTGACTCAATTTGAGAATCGGGCTTCAAGATTTATTTCAATTTGTTTTATATTAGGTTATCTTAATTTCTCATAACCCGAGTTGAGGGTTTGACATGTTAACTTGAGTTGATACAGATCATTTTTTAGTGTCATTTTTTAAATGATTCTCTCAAGTTTTATCTTTCAATATTGAGTTTATTGAAAATTGAATTATTTTTTATTTTATATATATTTTTTATGAGGTTATCTTGATCTCATGACTTAATATGAGGATTGTCAAGTTAACTCGGGTTGACAAAAAACGATTCAAAATGTTTCCTTCTCAATGTATATTAACAAGAATTCACCTTAAATATTTATTTTAAGCCAAACTATATTTTTATGGGTCGACATCTAGATATTTGTCTTTGAACCTACTAAAGTGACTGAGTCACATCGAATCAATTCTTCCATGATTTAAATCTTTTCTACTATAAAAAATATTAATAATACCTAAAAACAGTATAGTGTAGGAGGAACTTAGAGTAGAAGGGCATTGAATTATATACTTCTATTGCAAGCTAACGCATGCTTCTCTACTGTTCATAAAAAATGAGAAACTGAAGGCCAATGTGTAGTTAATTTCGGCTACAGCTGAGACTCGTAAATACATAGCAAGCAAGAAGACAAATCAGTATAAAAATAAATTGTAAATTTTAATGTAAATATAAGGAGATGTTTAAGGAGGTGAGATTCTGCTTATGAGAACGAACAATTCTTACAATTTTGCTAATCCATCTCTAAGAAAGGACATGAGATCTTGACAGGGTTAGTTCCCAGGTCAGTTTTGTCAACCGTGACAAAAACAATGCTATGATTTCCTGAAATCTAGTGGAGCCCAATAACCAGAGGGCCCTTATGAATATTTCAAATCTATTGAAAATGGAACACGCCGATGAGTGAACTTCTGAGAAATTAAGAGAACGTGAAAGTAAACTTTCTTCGAAGAAATAGTGATTAAGACAACTGAGCTTAACGTGGGAAGTAAACTTTCTTCGAGGAAATAGTGATTGAGACAGCTGAGCTGAACGTGGAAAGTAAACTTTCTTCGAAGAAATAGTAACTGTCCACCAGCAACAGAAGAAAATTTTTTCGCATAATTTGAAGGAAATGCTGTTTCAATGGAGGCTAAGGTAGGCCAAAACACCAGCAACAGAAGAAAATTTTTTCGCATAATTTGAAGGAAATGCTGTTTCGATGGAGGCTAAGGTAGGCCAAAACATGAACAACGTCTTATTACAATGTATCACGTACATCTAATTTTTTATTGGGAAATCAATTTAACCCCAGTGTATTATTCATTGTCAACCACGACTCTAGAGTAGACAGGGAAACTCAAAAGTCTTGCCGCCAGGTATCAGACACCAATTCCCTACGTTGTATGCCACAGATATTAAACACAATCAACGGCTTTTCGTAAATCTTGTAAGAGAATATATCAATAACTAAAGTGATATTGTTTTCTTTCTCTGTTTTGACGGAAAGAACAGAACAAAATCAACAGATAATTAACGTCAAGATCATAAAACGGCATGACACGTGATGACATCCCAAAATCTAAATAATTCAAGGAACCGTTTATTTAGTGTTTCAATAGTGATTAATTAAATATTAAGTTAGTATTTTTTTCTTCTTAGCCGTCCAAAAAATATAAAATTGATGATAGAAATTATGATGCCTACAAAAATAGTCTGTATCAGTATTAGTGGGACTTAAAAACTTTTGAATGATAATTTCAGTAACTTTAAATGAGAATGATAATAAATAATAATAAAAAATTATATTTGAAAAACAAGAATATTTATTCTTAGTTTTTTTATTTATTAATGCTCTAAGATATATAAGTTCTAAGAGTAGGAAAAAAAATAAACTATTTACCTGAATGGTTCAAGTGATATTTATAATCCATGAACTTTGTTGTCTTATGAAATGAAAGGACTGGAAAGTCATTTGCTCATGATGATATTAATGAAAAAAAAATATCCGTTATAAATCATTAATGAGATGAAAATGTGATAGGTCTCTTGAGAGACTTTTTACACTTCTATAAATGTAAGGAGATGATTATCTGTAATATGAATGATTCATGTTAATCTTAGGAAGAAACTCACATTCTAAACATGGGTCTTTGACGACTTATAAACTCACTATGTTTGGTGTGTAGTCAAGCTCAAATGTATTGGGTTTGACAAATTGCTAGAAACCCATTTAACACTAGGCTAAGCTTATGGTTAAACTAAAGCATATTGAGTTTCACAAATTACCAGACCCTCTTTGTCTTGGATTAACACATAACTGAACTCAAGTGTATTCTAGCGCATAATGAGTTTATCAAAATAACCTTGGATTTTAAAACAAATATTTTTGTCTTTAGGGTATTGGCGTCTTTTGGACTCTAGCTTTTTTGTAAATTTTGTGTGGGGTTAGGGGTGTTTTGTTATTTATAAAAAAATGAAAAAAATAAAAAGTTGTTGGCGCGTGATAAGAACGCGCCAACGTGTTTAGGTTGTCCGTGCCATTTGGGCGGCGCATAATACCTCCTCCGGTATCAAAAAACACCCAACCACTATCTCAGGCAAAGCGTAGCGAGGCGGCACTACATCCTGACCGGTGCGTGTTGTCCTAAGGGCCGCTGTTAGGCGCCGACTGAATTTCTTCTTCTCCACCATCTCTTCTCTCTCCTCCACCCACTCAAAGTTAAAAAAATGTCCTAACCTTTTATATTATTTCAAAAGGTTGTCCATGCCATTTGGGCGACGCATAACACCTCCTCTGGTATCAAAAAACACCCAACCACTATCTCAGGCAAAGCGTAGTGGGGTGGCACTGCATCCTGACTGGTGCGTGTTGTCCTAAGGGCCGCTGTTAGGTGAGACTTGATTTCTTCTTCTCCACCCTCTTTTCTCTCCTCCACCCACTCAAAGTTAAAAAAAATATCATATCCTTTTGTATTATTTCAATTATGGTCCTCATAGTTTTTATTGTTCTATATTTGCTTTAAATTCTTTTTATGATTTATTTTTGTTTTCAATTTCATCCTTTATCATTTTATTTTATTTTATTTCTATCTTAAATTTGGTCATATTTATTTTAATTGATATTTATTTTGTTTTTCACCCTTCTTCTAATTGATTTTGTTTTCAATTTCATACCTAATTTTTGTTTTTTTTTTAATTTGGTCCCTATTTTTTTCATATAATTTCTTTTGGTTTCATTTATTTTCTTAATTGAAACTTTTTTTCAGATTCATCCCTTATTATTTGATTTTATTTGATTTTAATGTCAAATTTAATCCTCATTTTTTTCAATTCTAGTTTTAAAACCCGACCAGGGGTCGACCCTAGGCAAGTCCTGGGTCACAAATTGAGTGGGTTGGTCAAGGTTACCAGATCAACATAGCCAATAAAAAAAAACAACGGGTTTTAAAAAAAATTACAAGGAAATTGCATTCTCATTTTTTAAATTATGGTTTTTAAACCTGGCCCAGAGGTTTTTCTTGGGCAAGTCCCGGGTCACAAGTCGGGTAGGTTGGCTAGGGTTACCCAGGCAACTAATTTTTTTATTTTATAAATATGTAAAAATAATATTATTTTGGTCAAAAATTTACAAAAAAAAATCAATAGGTTTTAAGATGGGTTTTAAAAAGAATTTAACGAAGAAATTGCATCCTCATACTTTTTTGTCATAGTTTTTAGAAAATAACATTAGAAAATAAAAGTTTTCAATGATCCAAGTAATGGATCCTAGCTAAGGTGAAGCAAGATATTGATATGGGAGCTATTGTTTTTACAAAAGAGCAGATGCTCAAAGAAAGCCAAAATATATCAAGTTCTAGTCAACTCACGAAACAAGAGACCAAAGGTCAAGATCAAGATCACCTCGACCTTGTTAATCTTTGCGGCCTCTCTTTTCCAGATATGTTAGCCCCCCCACTGGATCCCTTACAAAGCCAATAATTGTTTTCCTTGGTTTATTGTTTTTGGATTTCTCCCTTGGCGTGTCAACCAAGGGAATATCTTCAATTTTTTATGTAGTGGAATCAACTTTGGAGATCACTCTCTTTTACTTTTAGACCCGTTTGTTTGTTGAAAAATAATTTTCTTTTGAAAAATGAATTTCAGAAAAGTATTTTCTGATATTTGGTAATGTAATGGAAAATAAGTTGAAAAACACTTTCCAGTGTTTGGTTATGTCATGGAAAATAACCTGGAAAATAACTTATTAATGTTTTATTTTTTTTCAAGTTTATTAAAATAACGAGGAACAAATCTTACAAATTAAAAAGTTGAATGAAAATGAAATTGAAAAAAAAATATAATTTCATAAATTATCTCAAATAAAATAAATAATAATCAAAATAATAGAGATCAAAACTAAAAAATTAAAAAAATGAAAGGTGAATAAATTAAAATAATAATAATTAACATTTCATAAATTATTTCAAATAAAATAAGTAACAATCAAAAAAATAAGAACCAAATTTAATAGATAAAAAATTTCAATAAAAAAATGATAAGAAAAAAGCAAATAGCAATTATAAAAATAAGGACCAAAATTAATATAAAAATTAAATTTT
>Ga0307517_10001602_pt1 | contig 37619 bp, 40 predicted proteins | sample 23_EM_MG_FD_194515 | JGI IMG/M metagenome (GOLD analysis project Ga0307517, IMG submission 194515) | Populus trichocarpa ectomycorrhiza microbial communities from riparian zone in the Pacific Northwest, United States - 23_EM | ecosystem: Host-associated > Plants > Roots > Unclassified | place...
CTGTGGCTTACGATGAGGAAGCACAGTATGTGGGACGGATTGAACGAGAAGAGGAAGGAGGAGTACAGTTGGAAGCGTTGCCAAAACCATATTGGCAATATAAGGAGCTTTTTGAAGAGAAAAAAGGTAAGATGTTGGCACCTCGAAGAACCTTCGATCACGCCATCAACCTTAAGGAAGGGGCAGAACCCCCATGGGGCCCAATTTACCAAATGTCGGCACACCAGTTGAACGAGCTAGACAAGTACCTCAAGAAAATGATGGCTGAGGGAAAAATAGCCGACAGTGAATCGCCTTACGGCGCTCCAATCCTTTTCGTTCCGAAACCTGATGGAAGTCTACGGTTGTGTGTAGATTATAGGAACCTCAACAAATTGACGATCCTGAATAAATACCCCTTACAACTGATGGATGAGCTCCGAGACCGCGTCGCGGGAGCAAAAATATTCACGAAACTCGACCTAAAGGATGGATATCATCTTATTCAAATGAGGAAAGGCGATAAACACAAGACGGCTTTTCGTACACGATACGGACAGTACGAATACAAGGTCATGCCTTTCGGGCGCGTTAATGCTCCCGCAACTTTTCAGACAATGATGAACAAAATCCTAAGGGAATTCTTGGACCACGGAGTAGTCGTTTATTTAGACGATATCCTAATATACTCTGAGAATATGGAAGACCATATCAAATTGGTTCAACGGGTCCTTGACAGGCTTGAACAACACGACTTAGCAGTTTCACTGAAAAAGTCGGTATTCCATCAAGAGGAAGTTGAATTCCTAGGATACATTGTCAAGACGGGCGGAGTCACCATGAGTGATAGAAAATTGAAAAGGGTTCAGAACGGGGCACACCCGAGATCGGTTAAAGAAGTCCAGATTTTCATCAGATTCGCAAATTTTTACCGACGATTCATCAAGGACTTTTCAAAGGTCTGCAAACCAATAACTGAGACGTTGAAAGGGAACCCAAAGGATTTTCACTGGGGAAGAGAGCAGGAAGAGGCGTTTGAGGAGTTGAAGAAGAGGTTTACAACGGCACCGATTCTATCGCATTTTTACCCAGGTAGGAAAACGGTGGTTGAGACAGACGCAAGCGACTTTGCGCTTGGATGCGCATTGTCTCAGTACCAAGGGAGACGGCTTCACCCAGTGGCTTTTCATTCCCGAAAATTGAACAGCGCGGAAAGAAATTACGAGATACATGATAAGGAATTACTCGCAATAATGGAAGCGTTCAAGGAATGGAAAAGGTACCTCTGGGGGGAAGAAGAACCCGTGACTGTATACACCGACCACCAAAATTTACAATCCGTTTTGACCAAAAAAGTCTGGAACCAACGACAAATTCGATGGGCACAGGAGTTGACGAATTACAACTTCAAAATAGTCTACCGACCGGGCAGTAGGGGCGGGAAACCTGACGCGTTAAGTAGACGGCCGGGGTACCGTCCTGAGGAGGGAGCTCGTCACAGTGAACAGTCGATTTTGAAATCGAAACATTTTCAAATTTCCATGATTCATCAAAAACGAAATGCAGAGACAGCCCTCGTCCCAGAAAAACGCTAACATACAAGCCTCAGGATAATGAAAATTTCAGCTAAGGCTATAATCCCGACGAAAGGATCACGGTTTGCGGCCGGTCATGACATCTACGCCCTGAAAGACGGGATGGTACCAGCAAAAGGACAGACAATGGTGGAAACGGGTATTGCGATAGGATTGCGGGAAGGAACCTACGGAAGGCTAGCCGCAAGAAGTGGTATGGCTAGCAAGATGGGAATAGCAGTGGGCGGTGGTGTAATAGATGCAGATTACACCGGAGAAGTCAAGGTCATCCTTCGAAATCATGGTAAAGCGGACTGCGTATTCAAAGCAGGAGATCGGATAGCACAACTGATAATTGAGAAGGTTGCCAATGCCGACGCCATGGAAGTAGACAAGTTGGAAATAACCGGGCGAGGAAAGATGGGCTTTGGATCAAGTGACATGAACCGCAAGCGATCCATCACGGCTAAAGAAGAAGAAGTCAAAATATGTTTCCTTCACGCGGACACAAGGGAAAACGAATTCCTTAGCGCAGCTGATATCGGCTATCACCCTCGGTTAATAAAAGAAAAAGAAATGTTATCAAGCGCTCACGTCAATGCAGCCCTGACGCGAACAATGAACGATTCATTTCTGGACAAGATTAGGGTGGCCGGAAAGGAGCATGAGAAGTGGCAGGACCGAGGCCGTGAACTGATTAGGTTAAGAGAAAGCGGGAAAAAGATGCCGGACGAATGGATAGAAAAGGACGGGTTACTATATTACAAAAATCGTTTGTACATCCCTGAGGACGAAGCCCTACAAACGGAGATAGCCCAAGGCTGTCACGACTCATTAGTAGCAGGGCACTTCTGACAGGAGAAAACGATTGAGATAGTAACAAGGGACTTTTACTGGAGAAAATTCGCAGATTGGATCAGAGACTATGTACGATCCTGCGACGAATGTCAACACAGTAAATCACCACGGCATGCCAAGTACGGACTACTTCAACCTTTAGAAGTACCTTATGCCGCCTGGTCCTCCCTATCGACGGACTTCATCACCCAACTACCGGAATCGCAGGGCATGACCCAGATCATGGTAGTAGTAGACCGGTTCACCAAAATGGCTCATTTTATCGGCCTCCACGAGAACGCGACCGCAAAGGATGTTGCGGATACCTTCCTTCGGGAAGTTTGGAAACTTCACTGATTGCAGACCGAGATCATATCGGACATGGACGCGAAGTTTTCAGGCGAATTTTGGGAATCATTGTGCAAAATGCTAGGGGTTAAACGACGCATGTCAACGGCATACCACCCCCAAACCGACGGACAAACTGAAAGAACCAACCAAGTGCTGGAAGGTTACCTACGGACGTTTGTCAACTACGATCAGGACGACTGGTACCAACTATTGCCGTTAGCGGAACATGCCTACAACAACTCCACAACCAACGCACACAAAATTACCCCATTCTTCGCCAACTATGGCTTTCACCCACAGACGGAGTGGATGAAAGAAAGAGAAGCTCATAACCCCGGGGCGACCATGTATGCTCACTGGATGCAGGACATACATAGACAGGCGAAGCAAACCCTAGAGAACACACGGGAATCGATGAAGAAATATTATGACCGGAAAGCGACGGGGCAACCTAACATCGAGGTCGGCGACTTGGTAATGTTAAATGCGAAAAACATACGTACCAAACGACCCTCGAAGAAGTTGAGTCCGAAACTGTATGGCCCATTCAAAGTCTTGGAAAAGAAGGGAAGTCGGGCATACAAGTTAGAAATCTCGCCGCGGTGGAAAATTCATCCCGTGTTTCATGTTTCCCTGCTGGAACCCTACCAAGCCTCGAACCGACCAAATCGCGAACAACCCCCACGAGACCCCGAAGAGGTCGAGGGAGATTTAGAGTGGGAGGTAGAAAGGATCGTCAAGAGTGAGATCATTTCCTACACGCCAAAGGTTCGAGGAAGGAGCAAACCGATGAAAGAGCTTCGGAATTTTGTAAAATGGAAAGGCTGCGCGGAGGACGAGAATACTTGGGAGCCACCCGAAGGTATGATGAACGCGCAGGAAGAGGTCGAAAGGTTTCATAGAGAAAACCCGGAGATGCCGGGCCCGAGAGAGGTCGAGTAACATAAGAAAGGTTTTCCATCGGTGGACAAGCAAACGCTGATGGTTTTTGCCCCTACTATGTAGAGCTCGAGATGGAAGATAGATTGTATAATAGACATAGAGTATTCGGGACGAACACTTCGAAGAGGGGAGCTCGTGTTAGGCGCACGGACTCCCCGTAAGGATTTACGGGGTAAAGTTACCCTACCTTGACGCATACGAACTTCGAAGGAAAAAGATAACACCCCCCTCCAGCCCCGGCGTTGGGACGGCACGTCATCACTTGCCGCCTGGGTCGTTGCGTCCCAACACCAAGGACCACTATCAACGAAACACATCTTATAACACTGTATACGTCGCGGCCGTCCGTCCGACCGGATGCTGTTCGCAGGGTATATGAGGGGAGACCTCCGGGCACCTTATGCAAGTGGAAGCAGGTGAATCGGACGACGGCGCATAAAGTTACAGACACTTGAAGACAGAGGATCGGGAAGGTCGGTCGAAAGTAACGGGACATTTCGCACGAAAGTTAGTCCGCGCGTACCTACAAAGTCGTGTAGAGTATGAAGTAGGTAACTATGCCCAGTAAGTGGATCAGGTGAATCCACAGAGGACAAGTTGGTAAAAAGATGGAGTCCGAGGGAAAATTCCTATAGGTACGATCCCGAGGACAAGTCGTGTAATGCCGGAAGACCAGAATACGAGATGCAGTCGCATACCGAATTCTCGATGGGACCAACCAAGAAGAATGGCCATCTTCTGTCCAGCGAGTTAGACTACCCTCGGCAAGCACGAGGGCAAGATAACTCGTAACCATTGTTGTCAACGGATAAACGGATGTGCTAACGCCTGACGTGGTTTCCACACCATCAGGAATAATGAAAGCGCAGACCGATAAGTTGACCATGGGAGCAAAAGGTGCGGTAGAGAGTTTTCAGGGTCTACGAGTGTTCGCACTCAGGTGAAGTTTGCAGAGTTGCGGGCAAGGTACTTAGTTAGTATAGAGTTAGCATGTATACCGCGATTGCTCAGACGCGGAATATAAATATCGAAGCATCTTCGCTGCTATTAAGAAGAACAAGCACGGAGAAGAGATCTTATCAATATAATAAGTTATTCTACACTTTTATATCGTTACCAATACTTCGACAATCTATATCGAAGCAAACCATTTTATCTAGCCTACATTACTCATGTCTTCTTAACGAGTTCTCCGATATAATCACGATTAAGGTCCTAGCTGTCGGAATACCTCACGCCGAAGCTACCACCTAACAGCCACCCTAGGCTTCCTGACTGGTAGAAAAAAAGGCACAAAGCCATTCACGGAGGGCAGGCGGGCCTGACTAACAGGAGGGTCCTAGAGGAGGACCACCGAGGGGTATGTATGTGTCTCTTTAAAGGACTCAAATGAGGAAAGAAAAACATCCCAGCTCCCAAGGCTGTTATGTTAGATTACTGAAAGAAGGGAAAAGGGGGAGGCCTGCCTCCTGCTAAGTTCTGGGGGCGAGTTATTCATTTCCGGGACGTACACAACGAGCCGAGGGGCCTGGGGACGGGCTTGGCTCCTCCAGGGGGAGCGGAGCGCCAAAGCCTTGAATGGAACCGGGGCGTGGAGGGCCTGCCAGAGGGGGTTGTCTGGGGGTAACGAGGTCCATCCGACTGGGACCTGCCCCGCTCGGTGGAGTAGAGTGTGCCTGGTGGCCATCGACGGCCACATCCATCACATCATGACCGTGGGGTTCTGGGGTGGGAGCTCGGAAGGGGACAGGAGGTCGAGGTCGAGCCGGACACTCCTCGAAGGTGGTCATTACCGCAGTTTCAGCAATGGGGGGGCAAGGTCGGACAATAGGATGTGACTGGCTTATTGTGCCCGCTCAGGGGGCAGGTGGGATTCTGACATCTGTGAGCCGCGCGAGTATGATGAAGCGCACAAATGGGGCACATCGGGTGGGTGGCGGGGCATCGCTGAGTAGCGTGTCCGTATCTCCAGCAGTTTCTACACCGAGAGCAGCGGCTTGCAGAGAAGGCAAGTTTGACCTTGCGCTTCGGGGAGAGGATGACGACGCCTGAAGTAAGGGTCGCAACGTTCTGGCGGTCGACTGTGACAACCACCGAAGTGGCCTGCTTGCTGCCCCTAGAATCTCTGCTCGGGTTAAGGTACTGGGCTGAGAGAATCGGGGTTGTTTTCTCGTTGAGGATTGCCCGCCTGAGATATGGGAAGAGTGCCTCTTCATCTTGGGGCAGGAAGCGGAGTGGGAGGGCGTGTATTACCTACTGTACAGCCGTGGGGGCAAGGATGAACTGAGCCCTGGGGTTTTCACCCATGGGTAAGGACTGGTTGAGGGACCTGGTAAGGGATTCGAAGTAGGGGGCGTAGGAGGGGGCTGGTGTCGCCTTGTCAGTTACTTTGAGCGAAATGGCCACGAGGCTGTTTACCGACGACGAGACTCCAAGGGGAAGAAGGAAGTGAGATTCGCGAAGCACGCGAGCGGCGATGTCAGGGAAAGTCGCTGCAATTGCCGGAGCGTCTGGGTAATGGACTGGGGAAAGGCGAGGAGTGAAGACACTTCTTTGTGGACCGGGGAGGGAGGGCGGCCCCTTTTTAACTGGGGGGGCAGCCGCACTCCCAACTTGTTGGGGTGAAGGGGCCTTGGAGGCTTTCTTCGCTTTACCGCACGAGCCGGAGCCAGCGGCAGCCTGAGCATACAAGGGTGAGGAGGTGTAGTCCGGGTGGAGGTGGCCGTGTGCGAAAGAGGATATGTCGTAAGCCCCTCTCCAGAACTCACCAGCTTCGTAGGAATTGGGGAAGAGCTGCGCATAACGCTCCGGGTTCCCGAAAGCCCTGCCAAGCTTTGTGTCGTAGTATGGGATGATGTATTTAGGGTACTCGTTTGGGTTGGGGGGGGGGAAGGTGGGTGCCTGGGCCCTTTCGTTACTCATCCTTGTGGGGGGGGGGCGTGCTGGGGGCTGTGGCTGAGGCGTGGGGGCGTGCGCTTGGGGAAGGCGGGGTGCAGGGGCTGTCACACGATGTGACAGGTCCCAGATCGCGATTGGAGGCCAGAGAGGTCCTGGTGCAGCGGCGGGGTCTGGGGGAGCAGGAGGTTTGCGATCTGCGAGGAGAGGTCGTGGAGCTTCTTCTTCATCGCATTGTTTTCTTCAGCGATGGATGTGAGTTTCTGGGTAACTCCGGAAAGTTCTGACGAGATGGTAACCAGCCCTCTTTCCAAGCTGGGAGAGCAGGGTGAGAGTCGCTGTCTGTGACGTGATCAGTCCTGACAGGGTGTCCTGAGAGAAATCGGGGATATCCCTGGGGTTGAGGGCCAGGGAGGATCTGGCTATATCGAGTTGGTCAGCCGTAAAGGCTTGGGGGTAGTGAACGGCTAGCGTAGAGGAGCGCGTTAGTAGAGAGGAGGAGGCTGCCGCCAGGCTGGCAAAGGAAGTATTGCCAGGGGGGAGTTGGTGGGGATTCGCCATGAGGGCGAGGAGGCCAGGTGACGTGGGCAAGGGGTTTGATCCGGACACAAAGTGGGGTAAAGTTGAGATTGTATGTGAAATGTAGGGAGGGGGAAGAAGTTTGTGGGAAGCGTGATTGTTTATCTCCTTGTCATTTCTTTTTTTTTCTTTTTTTCTTTTTGTAATCATGCATTCCTTGTTTTGGGTACAAAAAGCCTCATGTAGCGCGAGCTATGGAGAGAACAAAACCTATAAATCCAAACACTAAACAAAAGAAAGTCACGGCACCAGTAAATATCCACTCTCATGGGGGGTTCTCCTCCGCGGGGCCAGGGGCCACTCTAACAGTAAGGACAGAAAAGTCAAAACAACTTGTGCGAAAGGAAAGCCTACATAAGCTACAGGAAACAAAAACCTCAACTCGCTACACTCATAGTAAGCCTCGGCCAAGGAAAATATTCGGAACACGGGGGGCGGCGGGTTGGGGGGAGACAAGGGAAAGGGCGGGGAAGAGGGGGGCGTGGGGGGTGGGAACATGGTCGGAGGGAACCCCGTGGAGCTAACGCTGATGTATGATGCGAGCCTTTTGAGTTGAGGGAGAGAGGACCAGAGGGGGGCCTCATGACAAACATCTGTGATGCCGTGGAGCCCTGTACGGGCGCCGTGTCTAGAGCGGCATGTGAGAATGGCGTGTTCGAAAGACTCAGGTTCCAAACGGCAGTGGGGGCAGGAGGTATCAGCCTCTGGGGCCCTCCAGGAGGGGTTCGCTGCCAGGTACCTCTTCCCGGCTCTCATTTGGTGGATTTGTCCTGCCATGAACTTGCCCAGGCCGATAAAGGGGCCAGGGAGAAGGGCTTGGGGGTGGTGATCGCAGGCAAGGGGGGGGAACAATCGCGACCAGTCCTCAACATGCGCCTCTCTAACCCTCTTCTTTAGGGCAGAGTATGTGTTCTGCATTAGGGATTGCGGGAGAAGGTTGGCTAAGACGTTGGGGACCAGGTGTGCGTTTATCATGGGCACCCTAGACAGGCTGCCGGTGCAAGCGATTGACCTGTGGGCCACTGCGTCTAGTGGGAGGTGGTTCCGGAGAGGGGGGGAGGGGCCGGGGGTCTTGCAGTTCAGGGGGAGGTAAACTGACGAAAGGCCTTTGGTGTGGGCTCTTGAGTCGTCCGGGGGTCGGTAGGAGGAGAGGGAGAGGAAGGCGGGGTGTAGGCATGCTGTTGCCAGGTTGACACCGGGCGGGGAGCAGACTGTCCTAAGGGCGGCTAGGATCTGCCTCTGCGACACCAGGAGGGGGATAGGGCGCAAACAGGACTCAATGGCCAAGATGCCGATGTGGGTTGACGAGAAACAGTTGGTGGCCCATCTCTGCACGTTGTACCAGAAAGTGTTGAGCCTGGTGAAAGAGCCCAAGTTGGGCGTGAAGAGGTCTGCCGCATACAAAAGCGTGGGTGCAACGAGTGACGTTGCCAGTCTATGGCATAGATAGGGGGCGAGCCCCGACCCTGGGGGGCTGAGGCATCTGACGAGGGCAAAGGGCCCTTGGGCAAGCGCCAGGCCACGCGAGAAATGTGTCGATGTAGACAAGGGGGGTGTGAACCAGTATCCTAACCACCGGAGGGAATCGAGGGGGTGAAAAATCTGCCCATCTAACTGGTTAGGTGAGAGACACAGCTCAGAGTGTCTTTGGCTGGGGGTCATCCAGTGAATGAGTTCTGTTTTGAGGACGGAAAAGGATATGTCAAGGCGTACCGCCCTGAACTGGATTGTCTTGAACAGCTCTTGTAGTCGGCGGATGTTCCCTCTACAGGAAAGGGAGGCGGCAGTCACAGCGAAATCGTCCACGTAGGAAAGCATCAGTCCTCTTGGGATCATGAAGTGGAGGGGTGCAACGTAAATGAGGAAGAGCAACGGAGAGATAGGGGAGCCTTGGGGGGCCTCAACATTGACGGGGGCGGGGGTGCCCGGCGCACCCTTGAAAACCAGTGTACAGCTATGCTCACCTAAAAAGGAGGGGACCCAGGAGACCAGGTCGTGGGGGATCCCGCCTTCCCTAAGGATGCGGGCCAGAGTTGGGTTGTCGACGTTGTCAAAGCCCGCTTTTATGTCCAAAAACAGGGAGGACACATTCAGGCGAGGCCTTTGCAGGGTTTTCACGTTGTTGATGAGGGTGAGGCAGGCATCGTATGTGCTCAGCCTAGGGAGAGAGCCGCATTGGTTGGGGTGGATTAGGCCTCTTGAGCTGGCCGCGAGGAGGAGGCGTTCCCCAATTATCCTCTCTATGATGTTCGAGACAGTTCGGAGGAGCACTATGATCCTCAAGGAGGAGGGGGACTCGTATGCGGGCGTTCCTGGTTTGTCGAGGACCACCCCATTTGCCACCTTCAGGCAGGCCGGATGGTATCCCAGGGAGACTAGCGGGGAGCGGATCAGGAGCAGGATTGAAGGGTTGTTCGCGTTTACCCGTTTCCATGTTAGGTAGGGGATCCCATCGGGGCCAGGGGCCGAGGAGGGAGAGGACTTGGAGACCGCATGGGCGATCTCTTCCTTGGTGAGAGGGGGTGTCGAGATGTGCGGCCTTATCCTAGGCGGGGGGGTGATGGCTGCCTTGGGAGGGAAGAAATGGCCCAGCCGGGCTTGGTTCATCTACTGTGGGGTCTCAGCCCCGGGGAGGGAGGGAAAGCGGGGGGGAGCCCGGCCTGAGGCGAACCTCTTTGCCGTCCACAGGTTCTGGGGGGTGGCTGAGAGTAGGAAAGAGGACCAATGTTTATTCTTCGCGACCTTGATGGCCTTGAAATAGCCCGTTCTCGAGATGTTTGCCATTTCTCTCAGGGCCGTAGTGCCTTGTATACGTGCCAGCCTCGCCGCTTATGATATTTGCAGCGCAGGGTCGTGAGATGGGGGGACCACCAAGGTTCGGAGTCGTGGGAAGGGCATGATCTTGGGGCGTGGTTTTTAAGAAGGCAGTTTATCTCCTTGTCATTTTTATTTTTATTTTTATTTTTTATATCATGTAATGCTTGTTAAGGTACAAGAACTCGGATGCATCGTGACATATGGCGTAAAGAAAACCTTAATCCCAAACAACTGCCAGCTTCACCTCTTCGTCAGAAAAATCAAACACCCAGAATCCATAGGCAAAATCCCCGCCGCCTAGCACCTAAGACAATAATACCTCCGACACATAACGAAACAATTCATAGAGACGTACAGGAGGGAGACTGAAACACTTCCGCAGGCTCCCATAAAAACAAAAAAAAGGATTTGTTCCCGAAGGCCCAATAGGGCGCGCGGGGGAGCATGTGTGATTGCGGTTATGAGGTAAAACCACTCGAGTTGTGGGCCGACATTGGTAACCATAGACGTAGGGTCGCGCCGGTAATTACATCGATCCAAGGCGTTGGACACCTGGCACGGAGGTAGTGCAATACCACGACTGGGCGTAACCGAGGAGAGGACGAACGATCGGGGAGGATGAGGAAGCAGTAAGGTGCCAGCAGCTGTAGTAGTAACGGTGCAAGCGGACAGAACCGGGAGGAGGGAGAAGGAAGGATCGCGAGCGGGCTAGGCACAACCATCAAACAGGCCATAGCAAGGGCTTTTGGGACGACGACAATACGGAGGCGGGACCGAGATGTTACTAACCGTGACTTTCCCCATCAGAAGTACAAGCCTGGCAAGCCGAGGCCTACTTCGACCGAGAGTCCAACACCGTAACGCCACCCGTGAACCAAGCGAGAAGCTTCCCCACTGTGCAAATGCCAAGCGAGGTGCAAACGCGTGTGGGGTAAGGGGGAGAACCGAACATCATGAGCGAGTCAACGATGAACGAGAACGAGAACCCCAGGGAGGGGAGGCCGAAAGGCTACACAAGAGGAGGAAAGGTGGCTTAACATCAACTCCTAGGCAGTAGCCATCGTGGGAGAAGAGAGGTGGGTGGGCAAATGGGACGATGATTTCTTGTGGTGTTGAGATTTAAATCGCCGGAGGTGGAGAGGAGATAGTTCGTGTCCCTCTCCTAGTCATTTTTGATTTTGTGATTTTTTTTGTAATCATGCGTTCATTGTTTCTAAGGGACAAAAAGCCTCATGCAGCGCTAGCTATGTAGAGAACAAAACCTATAAATCAAAACAAATATCAAATGAAAGTCATGACACCAGTTTTAATAGCCAGTAGTGCGAAGGTTTGTCCTTCGCGGGGCCTCTGGCCAAGTAAAAAGGAAAGATACAAACTAACTAAGGCTTGTTTCAAATAAGGGAAGCTGACATAGTATCGCAGGAAAGAAATTCCAACAGGCCTACACCTCAGCTAACGAAAAAACACGAAACGCCGGGGGGGGGTACTGCCAGGGGTGATAGGGGTAGTGGGGGGGAGGAGGGGGGGAGGAGGGGGGGGGTATTTGGCGGAAACATCGGGGGAGGGAATCCAGTGGAGGTGACGCCGATGAAGCTGGCGAGGCATTTGAGCAGCGGAAAAGAGGACCAGAGAGGAGCGTCCTGACCAAAGCTCGACACACCGTGGAGTAGGCATGAGCGAGCGCTGAGTCTGGAGGGGCATGTCAAGATGGCGTGTTTGAACGTCTCAGGTTCAAGACGGCAGCGGGGGGAGGAGGTATCGTCATCGGGGGACCTCCAGGTCGGGTGGGGGGCCAGGTAACTTTTGCCGGCTCTCATCGGGTGGATCCTGCCTGCTATGAATTCGCCCAGACCCATGAAGGGTCATGGGTTCAAGGTGGGGAGGTGATGGTAATACCCTGGCATCGGGAGGAGACAGGGTCACTCTCCAAGGAGGGCCTCCCTGACCCTGTTCCTCAGTGCGGAGTAGGTGTTCACCCTCAAGGACCGAGGAGGGATGGTAGGGCCCGGAGAGATGAGGTGTGAATTGATCATGGGCATCCTAGACAGCCCGTGGGTAAAACGAATGGTCTTGTGAGCAACCGCCTCTATCAGCAGGTGGTTTCTTATAGGAGGGACGGGCCGCGGGGTCTTCCCGTGGACGGGGAGGTACACAGACGAGAGACCCCTTGTCAGGGCCCTGGAGGAGTCATGTACCCAGTGGGCAGAAAGGGAGGGGAAGGATGCGTGGAGACACGCTGTCGCTGGGTTTATCCCCGGTGGGGAGCAAACAACCCGAAGGCCCGCCAGTCTTTGTTGTTGGGACATTAGGTGGGTGACTGGGGGGAGGCAAGATTCCACCGCGTGGATCCCGGTGGGGGTGGCTGAGAAGCAGTTCGTAGTCCATCTGTGGACTTTGTGCCAAAAGGTGTTGAGGCGCTCCATGGCACCAGGGCTGTGTGTGAAGAGGTCTGCTCTATACAGTAGGATGGGGGCGACCAAGGACGTGGCGAGCCTGTGGTACAGGTATGGGGCTAGGCCTGCCCCGGGGGGGCTGAGGCATCTGATGAGGGCGAAGGCTTGCTGGGCGAGGGCTAGTCCTTGTGAAATGTGGGCAGAGAATTCAAGAGCATGAGTGAACCAGTACCTGGGCCACCTCAGCGAGTCGCGGGGCCGGAATTGTTCTCCCTTGATCTGAAGGAGGGAGAGCCCCTTCGGAGACTTCCTCTAGCTCGGGGTCATCCAGTGTATGAGTTCCGTTTTGGCAACAGAGAAGGAGACACCAATGCGGAGGGCCTTAGCTTCTGGTTTCTCGAAGAGTTCCTGGAGGCGGCAGATGTTGCCCCAGTATGAAGGGGAGGCGGCGGTGAGGGCGCAGTCATCAAGGTATGAGATCATCAGACCCCGGGGGACTTTGAAGTGGAGGCGTGAAACGTAGAGGAGGAAAAGAAGTGGGGAGATTAGTGAGCCTTAAGGGGCTACAACATTTACAGGGGCTGGGGTCCCTGGGGCCTCTTGAAAGACTAGGGTGCAGCTCCGCTCTCAAAGAAAGGACGAGACGCAGGAGACCAGGTAGCGGGGAATCCCGCCCTCCCTTAGGATGCGGGCAAGAGTGGAGTTGTCGAAGTTGGCGAACCCTGCTTTGATGTCCAAAAACAATGGGGAGACCTTGAGACAGGGCCTTTGCGGGGTTTTCACGTTGTTGAAAAGGGTTGGGACCGCATCGTAAGTGCTGAGCCCAGGCAGGGAGCCTCATTGGTTGGGGTTCAGCATGCCCTTTGACCGGGCGGCCAGGAGGAGGCGGGACGCTCTATCCTCTCCAGGATTTTCCACACTGTGCGGATTAGGACAATTATCCTGATGGAGGCTGGCGACTCATAGGAGGGTTTCCCCGGCTTGTCGAGTAGTATTCCATTCGACACTTTCAGGGAGGCTGGGTGGTATCCCTGGCTCACCAGCGGGGCAAGAATCATGAGAAGGATAGAGGGGTTTTCCCTGTTGACTTGCTTCCAGGTGAAGTAGGGGATCCGGTCAGGCCCCGGGGCTGAAGTGGGTGAGCACTTGGAGAGAGCTGTTGCTATCTCTTTCTTCGTTAGTGGTGGCGCTGTCTTATCAGGCCGCAGTCTGGGGGGGGGGGGGGAGAACTGCTCCTTCAGAGGGAAGAAGTGGTCCAACAGGCCTTCGTTCATCTTTTGGAGGGTCTCAGCCCCCGGGAGAGAGGGGAAGCGGGGAGGGACCCGGCCATAGATGAACCTCTTGGCCGTCCACAGGGTCTCGGGGGTGGCGCTTAGCGGGAAAGACGACCAGTCCTCGTTTTTGGCGGTCTTAATCGCCTTGTAATACCCCGCTTAGGAAATGTTTGCCACTTCCCGCAGGGCTGGGGTGCCATGTTTCCTCGCCACTCTTGAGGCTTTGTGGAACTCACGAAGGAGGGTTGTCAGGTGGAGTGTCCACTAGGGTTGGGAGTAGTGAGAAGGTGTGGAGACAGGGGTGTGTTCCTTGAGAAGGGCAGTGAGTCTATCTAATAACCCAGCCAGCCACTTATCTAGGTCCGTCGGCGAAGGGCAAGGTGGGGCAGCAGGTATCTGAAAAGGCTTAATGAGGAGGGTGAGTGTTTCCCAATCCGTGTCGGACCATCTGGGGTGTCTAGGGCTTGGGAACAGGATGGGAGGAGCCAGATGGATCGTTATCGGCACAGGATCGGAGCCTGTCAAGGGGAGAGAGACTTCCCAGCTTTTGAACATTTGGAGGCGGAGGGGGTTTGCGAAAGCCAGCTCGATAACCGAGGGGCGGGCGTTACCAACCAAGGGGAACCTAGTGTATTCCCGGGCGGGTTAAGGGGAGCGAAACCGGCCTCAGCTGCCTGCTCAAAGTAGGGGGTTGAGGAACCAATTTCCTGTGGCGAACAAGACCGCAGTGGGTCTGCGAGGGGGTTGTGTATATTGAGGTCCCCTACTACCAGGAGGGGGATGTCCAAGGTTGGAAACAAAATTTCGGTGGAGACCGAGTGGACTCGGTGGTCGTGTGTGTTGGTGGAGCACGCGTTAATTAGCCGGAAGGAGTGAAAGTTGGTCCCGAAGAGAGGTTCCTGGGAGGAGACATCGAGGGCGAGGATGTCATCCACCCCTTTGAAGCTTGGGAGGACCGAAAAAGAAGCATGGAAGGACACATGAACATAGGCCGCCACGCGAGGGTTCCTGACAGGGGGGGGAAAGGACTTAAACCTGTTGAAAGAGGGAAGGTGACCCTTGTTAACAGGCGGATCTTCAAGGAGGACTAAGGAGGGGTAAGTTGTCGATTCTCTGAACGACTCAAATAAAAGTAGAAAAACATCCCACCTCGCAAGGCAGTTATGTTGAACAATGGAAAGTAGGTAGGGATTCGGGGCCGGCCCTTTGCCAGCAGGGCAGGAGTGATTAATCATTATGGGAATGAGCCCGACGGTCAGAAGGAGCGGGGGAAGGGGTTTGGGCCACCACGGGGAGAGGGCCGCCAAACCCTTGGATGGTGCCGGGGGGCGGTTGCCCTGCTGCGGGTGGCTGCCTGGGAGTTACTAGGTCCACCTCAAAGGGACCCGCCCTGGCGTGGGGAGTAGAGGGTGCTGGACGGCCATCGACCACCATATCCATGGGGTCTTGACCTGGTGGGATTGTGGAGGAAGGTCTGGTAGGGCTAACTGGGATAGGTCGAGCCGGACACTCCTTGAATGTGGCAGTGTGGTCATTACCGCAGTTGCATCAATGGGGGGGCGAGGTCGGAGAACATGATGGGACTGGCTTATTGTTCCCGCTGCAGGGGCAGGTGGGATTCTGACATCTGTGAGATGCCTGAGTATGGTGAAGTACACAAATGCGGCACGTCGGGTGGGGGGCGGGGCATCGTTGATGGGCGTGTCCGTATCTCCACCAGTTTCTACACTGGCAGGTTCGGTTAGCTGAGAAGGCAAGCTCGACCTTGCGCTTCTGCGAGAGGATGAAGACCCCTGATGTGAGGGGTGATACGTGCTGAGGGTCGAGGGTGACAACCACCGAAGTGGCCTGATTGGTACTCCGAGAATCTCTACTCGGGTTAAGGTACCTGGCTGCGACAACCGGAGTCACTTTGTTGTTGAGGATTGCTTGCCTGATATATGGGAAGAGTTCCTCTTCATCTTGAGGGAGGAAGCGTAGTGGTAGGCGGTGAATGGCTAGTTGTACAGCTGTCGGGGCAAGACCTAGGGTACACCAGGGGTTATCGCCCACCGGCAAGGATTGATTGAGGGCCCTTGTGAGGGAGCCAAAGTACGGGGGGTAAGACGCAGCAGGAGCAGCCTTGTCAGTGACGGTGTGGGAGATTGCACCTCGTGGGTTGACTGTTGCAGAAAGTCCCAGAGGGAGGAGACATTTAGATTGACGGAGGACGCGGGCCGCTATGTCGGGGAAGGTTGCTGCAATGGATCGAGGGTCTGGGTGAGGGGCGGGGGACTGGCGAAGGGCCAAAGATCGACGTTGGGCACCTGGGAGGGAGGGGGGCCCCTTTTTAACTGGGGGGGCGACCCCACTCGCAACTGGTTGGAGGGAGGGCGGTTTGCCTGCTTTCTTTTTGTCCTTGCGGCCCGCTCCAGTGCCAGAGGCTGCTTGAGCCTAGCAGGGGGAGGGGTGGTTCTCCGGGTGAAGGTGGCCTGGGGTGAAAGAGGACAGGTGTTATGCGCCTCTCCGATATTCTCCAGCCTCGTATATGTGGTGGAACAGCCTAGTGTACTTTTCGCGGTCGCCGAATGGCTTGCCAAGCCTGGTGTCGTAGAATGGTATGAGGTATTTAGGGTCCTCAGCCGCGGTGGGGGTTGGTGTGGGTGGTGCTCGGGCCCTTTCCTTTCCCTTCCTCGAGGGGCCTGGGCCTGTGGCGACAAAGGGGGTGTGGGCAGTATCGGTGGGGGCCGGCGCTTGTGGGGGGGCAGGGACTGGGCCTGACACATGATGTGACAGGTCACGAATGGATGCCTGGAGGTCAGCCAGTGCTTGGGTGGGGCTTTGGTCTTGAGTGGGGGGGAGGTTGGCCAGTTGTGAGGAGACGTTGTGGAGCTCCTCCCTTATGGCCTCATCTTCCTGGGAGATGGTTGCGAGCTTTTGGGATACCCCACTCAGCTCATGGGAAATGGTGACGAGCCCCTTGATGAGCTGGGAGAGGAGAGTGACGGTGGTGGATTCGGCTGGGATGGTGTTGGCCAGCATTTGAGCACTGAAGTCGGGGAGGTCTCGGGTGTTCAGGCGAAGGGCACTCCTGGCCTTGGCCAGTTCTTCCACTATGAAGGCTAGGGGGTAGTCGGTCAAGGGGGTACCTGATCTTGATGGGGCAGGGGAGTTGAGGGCTGACATCCTGCCAAAGGCCGGGTGGCCCGGGGGAATCTGGTGTGGATCCAGCATCAGGGCGAGCAAGCGGGGAGCCGCGGGCGAGGGGTTTGATCCGGACGCAAAGCCGGGTAAAGATGAGATTGTATGTGAAATGTAGTGGGGGGGGGAGATGTTTGCGAGAAGGGTGTGTTTATCTCCTGGTCATTTTCTTTTTTTCTTTCCTTTTTTGATATTATGTGTTATTTGTTTTAGGTGCAAAAAGCCTTATGCAGCGCGACCTATGAAGAGAAAAAAACCTATGAGTCACAACAACCGCCCGCTTCACATCCTCATAGGAAAAATCAAACACCCCGAAACCATAGGAAAAGCCCCCCTCGCCTAGCACCTAAGATACTAATCCGCCAGGCCTGTAAGGAAACAATTCATAAAAATGTACAGGTAGAGAGACCCAAACCCTTCGGCAGGCTACCCCGAACAATAGAAAGTTTCCCTAACGCCTTGAAAAGCGGGCCTCAGGGAGAGGATAGTGATCGCACATTGGAGGAAAACCACTGGAATGTGGGCCGACATCGTAACCATAGAAGGCCGCGCCGGTAATTAAATCGTTCGACCAAGGCGTTGGGGACAGCCACGGAGGCAGTGTAATACCACGACTGGGCGTAACCGAGGAGGATCGCGACGATCGGAGAGGATAGAGAGGTGAGCGGAGCCAGCGGGCAGTAGGGTGCCAGCCTGTGAGCAGCAGTACGGTGCCAGCCGGTGAGCAGCACTAGGGTGCCAGCCGGTGAGTAGCAGTAGGGTGCTAGCTAGGGGGGAGGTTAAGCAGTAAGGTTCCAGCGATGGGGGCAGTACGGTGCTAGCGGACAGAACCGGCACGGTGGAGGAGGAAGGATCTCCAACGGGCGAGCCACAACCGACAAAGGGGCCATAGCAAGGGCTTTTGGGTAGACGACCAGACTGAGACGAGACTTTCATGTTACTAACCGATGTTTTCCCCACCAGAGGTACAAGCCCAGCAAGCCGAGGCCTACTTCGACCGAGATTCCGATACTGTAACGCCGACAGTGAACCAAGCGAGGAGCTTTCCGACTGTGCAAAATGGTAAGCGAGGTGCAAAGCAAGTCCCGGGTAAGGGGGAGAACCGACCTTCCTGAGCGAGTCAACGATGAACATGAACACGAACCCCAAGGAGGTGAGGCCAAACGGCCCCAGAGGAGGAGGGTTGATCGCTTAACGTCAACTCCTAGGCAGTAGCCATGGTGGGAGAAGAGAAGTGGGTGGGGGAAAGTGACGATGATTTCCCGTGGGGTTGAGATTTCAATCCCGCGCGGTAGCGGAGAGATGGTTCGTGGTTTATCTCCTTGTCATTTCTTTTTTTCTTTTTTCTTTTGTAATCATGTGTTCATTGTTTTAGGTACAAAAAGCCTCATGTAGCGCGAGCTATGGAGAAAACAAAACCTATAAATCCAAACAAAAACAAAAGAAAGGCACGGCACCAGTAAATATCCACACTCAAGGGGGGTTCTCCTCCTCGGGGCCATGGGCCACTCTAACAGTAAGGAAAGAAAAGTCATACAACTTATACGGAAGGAAAGGCTACATAAGGTACAGGAAAGTAAACCAGAGCCGGCTACACTCTTACTAGGCCTCGGCCAAGGAAAACACTCGGAACTCGGGGGGCGGCGGGTTGGGGGGAGAGAGGGGGAAGGCCAGGGAAGAGGGGGGAGTGGTGGGCAGCAACATCGTTGGAGGGAAACCCGTGGAGGTAACGCTAATGTAGGTGGCGAGCCTCTTTAATAGGGGGAGAGAGGACCAGAGGGGGGCCTCATGACGGACACCAGTGATGCCGTGGAGGAGACATGCGCGGGCGCCCTGTGGAGAGGGGCAAGTGAGGATAGAGAATGCTCGAAAGACTCAGGTTCCAAACAGCAGCGGGGGCAGGAGGTATCGGCCTCTGGGGCTCTCCAGGACGGGTGCGCAGCCTGGTAGCTTTTCCCAGCTCTCATTTGGTTGATTCGCCCTGCTATGAACGTGCCCAGGCCCATAAAGGGGTGAGGGTGTAGTGCTAGGGGGTGATGATAGTAGGCAGGGGGGGGAACAACCGAGACCAGTCCTCGATCAGCGCTTCGCGAACCCTCTTCATTAGGGCAGAGTAAGTTCTCTCCATCAGGGATCGCGGGGGGAGGTTCGGCGAACCTGCGGGGACCACGTGTGCATTTATCATGGGCACACTGAACAGGCTGCCTGTGAAGGCTAGAGTCCTGTGGGCCCCTGCGTCTATCGGGACCTGGTTCCAGAGAGGGGGAGAGGGGCATGGGGTCTTCCAGCTAAGGGGGAGGTAGACCGACGAAGGTCCCTTGGTATGGGCTCTCGAGTTGTCTGGGGCTCTGTACGAGGAGAAGGAGGGGAAGGAGAGGTGTAGGCTGGCCGTAGCCGGGTTGATACTGGGTGGGGAGCAGAGTGTCCTAAGGCCGGCCAGTCTTTGCCTCTGTGATAGTAGGAGGGGGATAGCGGGCAGACATGACTCAATAGCCAAGATGCGGATTAGGGTTGACGAGAAGCAGGTGGTTGCCCACCTCTGCCCCTTGTGCCAGAAGGTGTTGAGCCTCGTGAGGGAGCCCACTTTGGGCATGAAGGGGTCTGCCCCATACAACAGGATGGGTGCAATGAGAGAGGTTGCCAATCTATGGCACAGGTAGGGGGTGAGCCCAGCCCCGGGGGGGCTGAGCCGCCTCACGTGGGCGAAAGCCTCTTGGGCCAGGGCGAAACGTGTGTTGATGTGGACAGGGTGGGTGTGAACCAGGACCCTAACCACCGGAGGGAATCGCGCGGGTGAAAGATCTCCCCGTCTAACTGAATGGGTAAAAGGCACAGCCGCGAGTGCCTCTTGCTGGGGGTCCTCCAGTTTCTAACTTCTGTTTTGACGACGGAGAAGGTTATGCCAAGGCCTACCGCCTTGGCTTGGATTGTTGTGAACAGTTCTTGCAGTCGGCGGATGTTCCCTCCGTAGGCAAGGGAGGCGGAAGTCAGGGCGAAATCGTCCCTGTAAGAGCGCATCAGCCCTGGCGGGATCCTGAAGTGGAGGGCGCAACATAGATAAGGAAGAGCAAGGGAGAGATAGGGGAGCCATGCGGGGCCCCGACGTTGACGTGGGCTGGGGTTCCTGGTGCACCCTGGAAGACCAGCGTGCAACTATGCTCACCTTAGAAGGAAGCGACCCAGGAAACCAGGTAGTGGGGGATGCAGCCTTCCCTCAGGATGCGGGCCAGGGTTGGGTTGTCGACGTTGTCAATGCCCGCTTTGATGTCCAGAAAAAGGGAGGACACCTTCAGGTGTGGCCTCTGCCGGGCTTTCATGTCGTTCATAAGGGTGAGGCAGGCATCGTAGGTGCTCAGCGCGGCAAGGGAACCGAATTGGTTGGGGTGAATCAGGCCCCTTCAGCGGGCCACAAGGAAGACGCGTGCTGCGATTATCCTTTCCAGGATCTTCGAGACAGTTCGGAGGAGGAGTATAATCATGAAAGAGGAGGGTGACTCAGACGAGCGCTTTCCCGGTTTGTCAAGGACCACTCCGTTTGCCACCTTTAGCGTGGCCTGAGGATACCCTAAGGAGACCAATGGGGAGTGCAGCTGGAGGAGGATTCAAGGGTTGATCGCATTCACCTGTTTCCAGGTTATGTATGAGATCCCATCAGGGCCAGGGGCCGACGAGGAGGAGGACTAGGACAGCGCATGGGCGATCTCATCTTTGCTGAGGGGGGGAGTTGAGTGGTGCAGCCTCAGTCCGGGGGGGGGGGAGAAGGCTGGTATAGGAGGGACGAAATGGCCCAACAGGGCCTCGTCCATCTGCTGCGGGGTTCCAGCCCTCAGGGGGGAAGGGAAGCGGGGGGGAGCCCGGCCTGAGGCGAACATCTTTGCCGTCCATAGGTTCTGGGGTGTGGCTGAGAGTAGGAATGAGTGTTAGGTGGTAGCTTCGGCGTGAGGTATTCCGACAGCTAGGACCTTAATCGTGATGATATCGGAGAACTCGTTAGGGAGAGACGAGGAATGTAGGCTAGATTTAATGGTTTGCTTCGATGTAGATCGTCGAAGTATTGGTAACGATATAAAAGTGTAGAATAACTTATTATATTGATAAGATCTCTTCTCCGTGCTTGTTGTTCTTAATAGCAGCGAAGATGCTTCGATATTTATATTCCGCGTCTGAGCAATCGCGGTATACATGCTAACTCTATACTAACTAAGTACCTTGCCCGCAACTCTGCGAACTTCACCTGAGTGCGAATACTCGTAGACCCTGAAAACTCGCTACCACACCGTTTTGCTCCCATGGTCAACTTATCGGTCTGCGCTTCCATTATTCCGGATGGTGTGGAGACCTCGTCAGGTGTCAGCTCATCCGTTTATCCGTTGACAACAATGGCTACGAATTATCTGACCCTCGTGCTCGTCGAGGGTAGTCTAACTCACTGGACAGAAGATGGCCAATCTTCCTTGGTTGGTTCCGTCGATAATTCAACTTGCAACTGCATATTGTATTCTGGTCTTCCGGCATTATACGACTTGTCCTCGGGATTGTACCTATAGGCTTTTTCACTCGGACTCCATCTTTTACCAACATGTCCTTTGTGGATGCACCCGATCCACTTACTGGGCATAGTCACCGCCTCCATACTCTACACGACTTTGTAGGTACGAGGGGACTAACTTTCGTGCGAAACGTCCTGTTACTTTCGACCCACACTTCCGACAGCCTGTCTTCAAGTGTGTGTAACTTTATGCGCCGTCGTCCGATTCACCTGCTTCCACTTGCATACGGTGCCCGAAGGTCTCCCCTGATATATCCTGCAAACAGGACCCGGTCGGACGGACGGCCGCGACGTATCCGGGGTTATAAGATGTGTTCCATTCATCATGGTCTTTGGTGTTGGGACGCAACGGCCCAGGCGGCCAGTGATGACGCGCCGTCCCAACCCCGGGGCTGGAGGGGGGTGTTATCTTTTTCCTTCGAAGTTCGTATGCGCCAAGGTAGGGTAACTTTGCCCTGTAAATCCTTACGGGGAGTCCGTCCGCCTAACAATGAGGACCAGTGTGTGTTCTTCGTGGCCTTGATGGCCTTGAAATACCCTGTTCTCGAGATGTTCGCCATTTCTCTCAGGGCCATGGTGCCTTGTTTGCGGGCCAGCCGTGCTGCCATGTGATACTTGCCACGCAGGATGGTTAGGTGGGGGGTCCATGAATGTTTGGAGTGGTGGGAAGGGCGTGAACTTGGGGTCTGGTCCTTAAGAAGGGCGGTGAGGTGGTCAAGCGCCCCAGCGAGCCAGTCGTCTAGGACTTTCGGGGAGGGGCACGGTGGAGAGGGGGACTATCAAGTCTTTGACAATACGTGAGAGCAGCTCCCAGTCAGTGTGGTCCGACCTGAGAGGTGGGGGGGCCGGATATGAGCACAGCTATGCAAGTAGTATGGTGATGGGGACATGGTCCGTGCCCGTCGAGGGGAGGGAGGTCTCCCACCCCTTGACAAAAGGCAGAAGCTAGGGGTTGGCAAACGCAAGGTCGATAACTGAGGGGCATGCCTTCCCCGAGAGAGGGAACCTAATGTTCACGCCTTGGGAATTTAATAGGGCAAAGGCGCCCAACGCGGCCAACTCCAAGTATCGGGCGGACGAAGAGACTTCCTGGGATGAAAAGTGGAGCAGTGGGTCGGCCAGGGGGTTTGTTAGGCGCACGGACTCGCTGTAAGGATTTACAGGGAAAGGTTACCCTAACTTGACGCACACGAACTTCGAAGGAAAAAGATAACATCCCCCTCCAGCCCCGGCGGTGGGACGGAGGGTGATAACTGGCCGCCTGGGTAGTTGCGTCCCAACACCAAAGACCACTATCAATGGAACACATCTCATAACACCGTATACCACGCGGCCGTCCGTCCGACCGGATCCTGTTCGCAGGATATATGAAGGGAGGCCTCCGCGCACCTTATGCAAGTGGAAGCAGGAGAACCAGACGACGGCGCATACGGTTACAGACACTTGAAGACAGAGACTCGGAAGAGTGGGTCGAAGGTAACAGGACGTTTCGCACGAAAGTTAGTCCCCTCGTACCTACTAAGTCATGTAGAGTATGAAGGCGGTAACTATGCCCAGTAAGTGGATCGGGTGCATCCACAAAGGACAAGTTGGTAAAATATGGAGTCCGAGGGAAAAAGCCTATAGGTACGATCCCGGGACAAATCGTGTAATGCCGGAAGACCAGAATACAACATACAGTTGCAAGTTGAATTCTCGACGGAACCAACCAAAGAAGATTGGCCATCTTCTGTCCAGCGAGTTAGACTACCCTCGACGAGCACGAGGGCAAGATAATTCGTTGCCATTGTTGTCAACGGATAAACGGATGAGCTGACACCTGACGTGGTCTCCACACCATCAGGAATAATGGAAGTACAGACAGATAAGTTGCCCATGGGAGCGAAAGGTCTGGTAGAGAGTTTTCACGGTCTACAAGTGTTCGCACTCAGGGGAAGTTCCCAGAGTTGCGCGCAAGGTACTTAGTTAGTATAGAGTTAGCATGTATACCGCGATTGCTCAGACGCGGAATATAAATATCGAAGCATCTTCGCTGCTATTAGAAAGAACAAGCACGGAGAAGAGATCTTATCAATATAATAAGTTACCTACACTTTTATATCGTTACCAATACTTCGACTATCTACACCCAAGTGAATATTATATCTAGCCTACATTACTCGTGTCTTCTTAACGAGTTCTCTGATATAATTAAGAGCCAGGTCCTAGCTGTCGGAATACCTCATGCCTAAGCTACCACCTAACAGTATATTGATACTTCTCATCGTTACCGAGACTAATGTTTGGCAGAGACACTTATACTCCTAAACCCACAAAACCTTTCGAACCAAGACCACTGAGGACTATCTCAATAGAAGATCTCCTCACTCCTATACCCGAATTAGGGATCCAAGAACCCTACGACGAACCTTATTTCTGGTGGATAAATCCAGAAAACACCATTACCTTCGAAGATATCACTGCACTATACCAATACCAGTACGGTGAAGACTTTGCCTACCACACACCCTCGGAGAAATCAAACTCCATTTGGTACACCCCGTACCCAGAAAGCGATCAACCCTCAAGTCAGCGTTTTGAGATACCGATAGTTTGGGGAGGAAACAAAAGATAAGTTTTCCTTATAGAAGGCAAAGCAATGTCTTCTGACCCCAAAGCTCCTGAAGCCATGGACTGGCAAGGAGGAGAACGACCTGGAGGGGAGGAAGGAAGCGAAGGAGGTGATGAACACTCCTCCGTTCAAGCCCCAAGTGTGGAAACCACAGTCACCCACCTCGTCCGATCGCATTCGGCCGATCGGACACCCCGATCCCCAGACTGTTTAGACTTCCTAGACAAATATGGAAAGGGACGAAGACCAGGCGGTTGCCGAACGCCTGAACCCACAGGCGAATCCCTCATGGCCGTTCGGATCCGAAAGCTAGATCAGATCCTCGGCCGATTTGACCCAAAGCTCACCGTCAGTCAAGATAGACGACATCTTGCCTACAGCTCCCTCCTAACCAACATCTTATTGATGGCCCAAGAACTGGTAACCGTCAAAAATCAGTTGAAATCCGGGGTCCAGATAGTCGGTCGGGAACTCACCCGAATAGACAAACAAGTACAACGGTTGGACTTGGAGTCTCAAAAGATCCAAGAAAGCTTGGCAACCCAGGTCGCGGAACGACTGGGTGAAACGGATGAGGGACAGAGCAGACATGAGGCTGTCACCCCTCATCTCCACGAGGCAGTGCAAGGAACTAGCGAACAGTCGATGCACTGGGACCTACTCCTAGACCAGGAAATTGTTCGGATAAACGAGCAGGACAAACGGGAAATGGAAACTCGAGAGATAAGCATTAATCTCGTAAGAGATGAGCTACTACGACAACAGGAGTCTAGAGAAGCCCAAGATGGTGAGGTCGCAGTGCTTAAGGCTCTGGTGGAACAGCTGTTAGGACAGGTCAAAGGAAAAGGGATGGTGTCAGACCCGACACCAGAGGCTTCTGGGGCAGGTGGAGGAAGACCACCACCACCACCACGACACGGAGCGGCAGGAGCTCCGGGCGGAGGCGGGGGAGGAGACACAGATGATGAGGGAGAACGATCTGGCAGGAAGCCAGATGAGAGTCGGGAAGGAAGATGGGACGAGAGACCCGCACCCCAGCCAGAAGAAGATGACTATGACGTCGAGAACCATGAACAGTTTAATCTGTTCTCTCGAGTAATGGCCAACGCCTTGGGACAACGAACGAGAGTCCCAGCCGAACCCCCTTCCATGTTTAGGAACGACAAACACCAAGATATCCGCATGTGGCTAATGACATGTACGGATTATTTTGGTCGAAATAGGTGGCAGTGGGAGGATGAGACACAACGAATCCGATATGCCTTAGGCCGAATGGACGCGAAAGAAGTCGCACCGTTTGCAGTAACCTACCGACGACAAATGACCGCGGAAATGGGTTATACGAGACAAGAAGGATACGAGTTCTGGCAGGCTTTTGCAGAACAAGTCCTGCGACGCTTCGGACCCACCCATGAAGCGGAAAAATCCCTCCGAGAGATGGGATCGGTCAAACATCGCGGTGATGTCGCCAAATTCTTGATGGAAATGGAAAATCTCAATATCCATGCAAGAGTCACTGGGATAGCCTGGAGAAAAATGATTGATGACGAACTTCCCATTGAAGCATTGCGACGGCTCTCACATCGAGAATATGTCGACGATGGGGAATGGTTAGAAGCAGTCAGGACCATAACCCGAGCGGACGAAGATTTCAAGGAAAGAAAAGATCTTCGAGGAGGCAGTCCCTCCGGCAGCACAGGAGGCGAAAAAAGGAAATTCGAAGATTCGAAGCCAACGGTTGCTGCCAAGCGTGTAAAAAAGCAGTACACGGCTACGGAAAAGGCGGCCTACCAGAAGAAAAAGGCTGGGGAGAGAAAGGTGAAGAAAGAAGGGTCGGTGGCACCGACGGGGGAGGTTAGACATACGGTGTGGGCAGAAGCACGCCAGGGCGTCGATCAGAAAGTTGTCGATAAAAAGAAATCTGACAACGAATGCACGCGATGCGGGATGAGGTACCATCTTTGGAAACACTGTCGAAAACTGATACAAGTATCGGCGGTGTATCGAGGGCAATCAAAACCCAAACGACCATCAGCATTCGCGCCAAAACAACGCCCCCAGGTAGCCACTGTTGCTGTTGATGGGAAGGGAGAAAGCTCAAAGCGAGCAGTGCAAAGGCCCCTAGCTTGGGCATTTGACGATGACGACATTTTATAAAAAGTCATCCAGGTACCGACAACCACGGTGATCGGGTAGTGAGGTTGCCGCCTCGAATCGAAAGACCTGTGGCGTAGTCGGTGATGAGATCCCACCGGAAGGCCAAAAGACCAAAGGATCGCGGTTGCCAATTGACGTCCAAAATTGGGTAGTCCGTGCTCACCACGGGAGCGATAAAAAACTACAAGAGAAGAAGGCGGTCGACGAGACCAAGAGGGAAAAAGAAGGTTACCACTCGCCGGAACGGAACTTGAGGTGCGCGACACGCATGAGGAGGGTCGAAATCCAGGGCAACCTGACTTTCTCTCCGAGTGGGGAAAGCCGGGCAAATAGAAGCTGGGGGCGCCTCTATTGGGCACCAGGTTCATGCCCAACGAATGCTATCTGAGGGGGTCGCGGGCGTACGACCAAACTCGAAGGCGGAGGTACGGTGGACTTGTCGCCGGGGACAGGCTCATACGAGGGCTAAGTCGACGATAAAGGACTGTGCATCCTAGTCGCTAACTCGAGAGGTACTCTAGTGAACCACCACTCCTGTGATATGGGAACTCCTCGGCAGGAGGTAAAGACCGCTAGTAGTGGGCTGCCCTATATCAAAATATTAGACGCTTATTGTAAAAGTTTGTCTGAGGAGGCTTTAACAGCCGAAATTGCGCAGGCCCGGTAACAAACCCCCACATTACTTGTAACCGCGACCATGAAAAGATTTCATCAAGAACCGCGCGAAAGCTCTAGACCCATCAAGAAACCAAAACATTACGCCTACCCTGAGGGGAAGGCATTTATTGAAATCAAAGGACGGAAACACACGATAAACGTCCTCTTAGATTCTTGTTCAAATATCTTTCTCATGGACCAGGACACCGCACAACGGCTCGAAATCGAGACCGAAGCTAGGGATTCACCGTTAAAAATCACTACCTTCCATGGCGAAACCGCACCAACCAGAGGAATATGCTATACCCATCCTATCCTATTGGAAATCGGTGCCAACGGGCACCGAAGCATGATATCCTGCGAAATTGCGAATGCAGGAAGGTATGACTTAATCATACCCTTTGGGGAGTGGCATGAAGAGCACCCCCTTAAAAATATCGCAGACCCACGTAAATGGGCCTTTGAACAAACAAAGTGCCACACTCATATAGAAGATGAGGCGGTGGCGGATATGTTTGAATGGGATGAAATGGTGGCTTACGATGAGGAAGCACTGTATGTGAGACGGATAGAATGAGAAGAAGAAGGAGGAGTACGGTTGGAGACGCTGCCAAGACCGTATTGGCAGTATAAGGAGCTTTTTCAAGAGAAGAAAGCTAAAATGTTGGCGCCTGGAAGGACTTTCGATTACGCCATCAGCCTTAAAGAAGGGGCCGAGCCTCCATGGGGTCCGATTTACCCAATGTCGGCACACCAGTTGAACGAGCTGGATAAGTACCTCAAGAAAATGATGGCTGAGGGAAATATAGCTGACAGCGAATCCACTTACGGTGCTCCCATCCTCTTCGTCCCCAAACCTGATGGAAGTCTACGGCTATGCGTAGATTATAGGAACCTCAACAAATTGACGATCCTGAATAAATACCCCCTACCACTCATGGATGAGCTACCAGACCGCGTCGCTGGAGCAAAAGTATTGACAAAGCTCGACCTGAAAGATGGATATCATCTTATTCGAATGAGGAAAGGCGATGAACACAAAACCGCTTTTCGTACGCGATATGGACAGTACGAATACAAGGTCATGCCTTTCGGGCTCGTTAACGCTCCCGCTACGTTCCAAACGAGGATGAACAACATCCTCAGAGAATTCTTGGATCACGGAGTAGTCGTCTACCTAGACGATATCCTAATATACTCTGAAAACATGGACGACCATATCAAACTAGTCCAAACGGTCCTTGACCGGCTCGAACAACACGACTTGGCAGTTTCGTTGAAAAAGTCGGTAGTCCAACAAGAGGAAGTTGAATTCCTAGGATACATTGTCAAAACAAGCGGAGTCACCATGAGTGATAGGAATGTGAAAAGCGTTCAGCACTGGGCACACGCGAGATTGGTCAAAGAAGTCCAAATTTTCATAGGATTCGCGAACTTTTACTGACGATTCATCAAGAACTTCTCAAAGGTTTGCAAGCCGATAACCGAGACGTTGAAGGAAAACCCACAGGATTTTCACTGGGGAAGGAAGCAGGAAGAGGTGTTTGAGGAGTTGAAAAAGAGGTTTACCACGGCAGTAATTTTATCGCATTTTTACCGAGGGAGGAAAACAGTGGTTGAGATGGACGCAAGCGACTTTGCGCTTGGATGCGTATTGTCTGAGTACCAAGGGAGACGGCTTCACCCAGTGGCTTTTCATTCTCGAAGGTTGAACAGCGCAGAAACAAATTACGAGATACATGACAAGGAATTACTCGCAATAATGGAAGCCTTCAAGGAATGGAAAAGATACCTCTATGGGGAAGAAGAACCTGTGACGGTATACACGGACCACCAAAACCTACAGTCCTTTTTGACCAAAAAAGTCTGGAACCAGCGACAGATTCGATGGGCACAGGAGTTGACGAACTACAACTTCAAAATAGTCTATCGACCGGGGAGCAGGGGCGGGAAACCCGACGCGTTAAGTAGACGGCCGGAGTACCGTCCTGAGGAGGGAGCTCGTCACAGTGAACAGTCGATTTTGAAATCGGAACATTTTCAGATTTCCGTAATTCATCAAAAACGAAACGCAAAGACAGCCCTCGTTCCAGAAAAACGCGAACCTACAAGCCTCAGGGTAATGAAACTTTCGGAGATGGCTATAATCCCAACGAAAGGATCACGGTTTGCGGCTGGTCATGACATCTACGCCCTGACAGACGGCCTGGTACCAGCAAAAGGACAGACAATGGTGGAGACGGGTATTGCGATAGGATTGCCGGAAGGAACCTACGGAAGGCTAGCCGCAAGAAGTGGTATGGCTAGCAAGATGGGAATAGCAGTGGGTGGTGGTGTAATAGATGCAGATTACACCGGAGAAGTAAAGGTCATACTTCGAAATCATGGCGAAGCGGACTGCGTATTTAAAGCAGGAGATCGGATAGCACAACTCATAATTGAGAAAGTTGCCAATGCCGACGCCATGGAAGTAGACGATTTGGAAATAACCGAGCGAGGAAAAATGGGCTTCGGATCAAGTGACATGAACCCCAAGCGATCCATCACGGCCAAAGAAGAAAAAACCACAATATGTTTCCTTCACGCGGACATAAGTGAAAACGAATTCTTTAGCACAGCGGATATCGGCTATCACCCTCGGTTAACAAAAGAGCGGGAAATGTTATCGAGTGCTCACGTCAATGCAGCCCTGACGCGAACAATGAATGATACATTCCTAGACAAGATTAGAGCGGCTGGGAAAGAGGATGAGGAGTGGCAGGACCGAGGCCGTGAACTGGTTAGATTAAGAGAAAGCGGAGAAAAGATGCCGGACGAATGGGTAGAAAAGGACGGGTTGCTATACTACAAAAATCGGTTATACATTCCAGCAAACGAAGCGCTCCAGACCGAGATAGCCCAAGGCTGTCACGACTCGCTAGTAGCCGGGCACTTCGGCCAGGAAAAAACGATTGAGATAGTAACAAGGGATTTCTATTGGAAAAAGCTCGCAGATTGGATTCGAGACTATGTACGATCCTGCGACGAATGTCAACACAGTAAATCCCCACGGCATGCTAAGTACGGATTACTTCAACCCTTAGAAGTACCTTACGCCGCCTGGTCCTCCATATCGACGGACTTTATCACCCAACTACCGGAATCACAGGGTAAGACCCAGATCATGGTAGTAGTAGACCGGTTCACCAAGATGGCTCATTTTATCGGCCTCCACGAAAACGCGACCGCAAAGGATGTTGCGGATACCTTCCTTCGGGAAGTTTGGAAACTTCACGGATTGCCAACCGAGATCATATCGGACATGGACGCGAAGTTTTCCGGCGAATTTTGGGAATCATTGTGCAAGATGCTAGGAGTTAAAAGGCGCATGTCAACGGCGTATCACCCTCAAACTGACGGACAAACTGAAAGAACCAACCAAGTGCTGGAAGGTTACTTACGAACATTTGTAAATTACGATCAGGACGATTGGTACCAACTATTGCCGTTAGCTGAACACGCTTACAACAACTCAGCAACCAATGCACACAAAATGACCCCATTCTTCGCCAACTACGGGTTTCATCCACAGACGGAGTGGATGAAAGAGAGAGAAGCTCATAACCCTGGGGCGACATTGTATGCTCACTGGATGCAGGACATACATCGACAGGCGAAACAAACCCTAGAGAACACACGGGAGTCGATGAAAAAATATTATGACCAAAAGGCGACAGCACAACCCAACATCGAGGTCGGCGACTTGGTAATGTTGAATGCGAAAAACATACGTACCAAACGACCATCGAAGAAGTTGAGTCCAAAGCTGTATGGCCCGTTCAAAGTCTTAGAAAAGAAAGGAAGTCGGGCATACAAGCTGGAAATATCCCCTAGGTGGAAAATTCATCCCGTGTTTCACGTTTCGCTGTTGGAACCCTACCGAGCCTCGAACCGACCGAATCGCGAACAACCCCCACGAGACCCCGAAGAGATCGAGGGAGATTTAGAATGGGAGGTAGAAAGGATCGTCAAGAGTGAGATCATTTCCTACACGCGAAAGGTTCGAGGAAGGAACAAACCGATGAAAGAGCTTCGGTATTTTGTAAAATGGAAAGGCTGCGCGGAGGACGAGAATACTTGGGAGCCACCCGAAGGTATGATGAACGCGCAGGAAGAGGTGGAAAGGTTTCATAGAGAAAACCCGGAGATGCCGGGCCCGAGAGAGGTCGAGTGACATAAGAAAGGTTTTCCATCGGTGGACAAGCAAACGCTGATGGTTTTTACCCCTACTATGTAGAGCTCGAGATGGAAGATAGATTGTATAATAGACATAGAGTATTCGGGACGAACACTTCGAAGAGGGGAGCTCGTGTTAGGCGCACGGACTCCCCGTAAGGATTTACAGGGCAAAGTTACCCTACCTTGACGCACACGAACTTCGAAGGAAAAAGATAACACCCCCCTCCAGCCCCGGCGTTGGGACGGCGCGTCATCACTGGCCGCCTGGGTAGTTGCGTCCCAACACCAAAGACCACTATCAATGGAACACATCTTATAACACCGTATACGTCGCGGCCGTCCGTCCGACCGGATCCTGTTCGCAGGATATATGAGGGGAGACCTTCGGGCACCTTATGCAAGTGGAGGCAGGTGAATCGGACGACGGCGCATAAGGTTACAGACACTTGAAGACAGGCAGTCGGAAGAGTAAGTCGAAGGTAACAGGACGTTTCGCACAAAGGTGAGTCCCCTCGTACCTACAAAGTCGTGTAGAGTATGAAGGCGGTAACTATGCCCAATAAGTGGATCGGGTGAATCCACAGAGGACAAGTTGGTAAAAGATGGAGTCTGAGGGAAAATGCCTATAGGTACGATCCCGAGGACAAGTCGTGTAATGCCGGAAGACAAGAATACGAGATGCAGTTGCATACCGAATTCTCGACGGAACCAACCAAAGAAGAATGGCCATCTTCTGTCCAGCGAGTTAGACTACCTTCGACGAGCACGAGGGCAATATAACTCGTAACCATTGTTGCCAACGGATAAACGGATAGGCTGACACCTGACCTGGTCTCCACACCATCAGGAATAATTGAAGCGCAGACCGATAAGTTGGCCATGGGAGCAAAAGGTGTGGAAGAGAGTTTTCAGGGTCTACGAGTGTTTGCACTCAGGTGAGGTCCGCGGGGTTGCGGGCAAGGTACTTAGTTAGTATAGAGTTAGCATGTATACCGCGATTGCTCAGACGCGGAATATAAATATCGAAGCATCTTCGCTGCTATTAGAAAGAACAAGCACGGAGAAGAGATCTTATCAATATAATAAGTTACCTACACTTTTATATCGTTACCAATACTTCGACTATCTACACCGAAGTGAATATTATATCTAGCCTACATTACTCGTGTCTTCTTAACGAGTTCTCCGATATAATTACGAGCCCGGTCCTAGCTGTCGGAATACCTCATGCCGAAGCCACCACCTAACAAGGAGTCTAGAGAAGCCCAAATGGTGAGATCGCGGTGCTTAAGGCTCTGGTGGAACAGTTGTTAGGACAGGTCAAAGGAAAAGGGAAGGTGTCAGACCCGACACCAGAGGCTTCTGGGGCAGGTGGAGGAAGACCACCACCACCCCCACGACCGGGAGCGGCAGGAGCTCGAGGTGGAGGCGGGGGAGGAGACCCCGATGATGAGGGAGAAGGCTCTGGCAGGAAGCTAGATGAGAGTCAGAAAGAAAGACGGGAAGAGAGACCCGCACCCCAGCCAGAAGAAGATGACTATGACGTCGAGAACGATGCACAGTTTAACCTGTTCTCTCGAGTAATGGCCAATGCCTTGGGACAACGAACGAGAGTCCCAGCGGAACCGCCTGCCATGTTTAGGAACGAGAAACACCACGGGATCCGCATGTGCCTAATGACATGTACGGATTATTTTGGTCGAAATAGGTGGCAGTGGGAGGACGAGGCACAAGGAATCCGATACGCGATAAGCCGAATGGACGGGAAAGAAGTCGCACCATTTGCGTTAACCTATCGACGACAAATGACCCGGGAAATAGGTTATACGAGACCACATGGATACCAGTTCTGGCACGCTTTTGCAGAAAAGGTCCTGCGACGCTTCGGACCCACCCATGAAGTGGAAAAATCCCTCCAAGGGATGTGATCGGTCAAATATCGCGCTGATGTCGCCAAATTCTTGATGGAGATGGAAAATCTCAATATCCATGCATGAGTCACTGGGATAGCCTAGAGAAAAATGATTGAAGAGGGACTTCCCATTGAAGCATTGCGACGGCTCTCACATCGAGAATATGTCGACGATAGGGAGTGGTTAGAAGCAGTCAGGACGGTAACCCGAGCGGGAGAAGATTTCAAGGAAAGAAAAGACCTTCGAGCAGGCGTTCTCTCCGGCACCAGAAGAGGCGAAAAAAGGCAATTCGAGGATTCGAAGCCAACGGTTCCTGCCAAGCGTGTAACAAAGCAGTACACGGCTACGGAAAAGGCGGCCTACCAGAAGAAAAAGGCTGGGGAGAGAAAGGTGAAGAAAGAAGGGTCGGTGGCACCGACGGGGTAGGTTAGACATACGGTGTGGGCAGAAGCACACCAGAGCGTCGATCAGAAAGTTGTCGATAAAAAGAAATCTGACAACGAATGCACGCGATGCGGGATGAGGAACCATCTTTGGAAACACTGTCGAAAACTGATACAAGTTTCTGCGGTGTATCGAGGGCAATCAAAACCCAAACGACCATCGGCCTTCGCGCCAAAACAACGCCCCCAGGTAGCCACTGTTGCCGTTGATGGCAAGGGAGAAAGCTCAAAGCGAGCGGTGCAAAGGCCCCTACCTTGGGCCTTTGACGATGACGACATTTTATAAAAACACATCCAGGTACCGACAACCACGGTGATCGGGTAGTGAGGTTGCCGCCTCGAATCGAAAGACCTGCGGCGTAGTCGGTGACGAGATCCCACCGGAAGGCCAAAAGACCAAAGGATCGCGGTTGCCAATTGACGTCCAAAATTGGGTAGTCCGTGCTCACCACGGGAGCCATAAAAAACTACAAGAGAAGAAGGCGGTTGACGAGACTAAAAGGGAAAAACAAGGTTATCATTCGCTGGAACGGAAGTTGAATTGCACGCCACGCGTGAGGAGGGTCGAAATCCAGGGCAACCTGACTTTCTCTCCGAGTAAAAAAGCCGGGCAAATAGAAGCTGGGGGCGCCTCTATTGGGCACAATGTTCATGCCCAACGAATGGTGTCTGTGGGGGTCGCGGGCGGACGACCAAACTCGAAGGCGGAGGTACAGTGGACTCGTCGCAGGGGACAGTCTCATATGAGGGCTTAGTCGACGATAAAGGACCGCGCATCCTAGTCGCGAACTCGAGAGGTACTCTAGTGAACCACCACTCCTGTGACATGGGAACTCCTTGGCAGGAGGTCAAGACCGCTAGTAGTGGGCTGCCCGATATCAAAATATTAGACGCTTATTGTAAAAGTTTTTCTGAGAAGGCTTTAAGAGCCGAAACTGCGCAGGCGCGGTAACAAACCCCCACGCTACTTATAACCGCGACCATGAAAGGATTTCATCTAGAACAGAGCGAAAGCTCTAGACCTATTAAAAAATCTAAGCACTACGCCTTCCCTGAGAGGAAGGCATTTATTGAAATCAAAGGACGAAAACACGCTATAAACGTCCTCTTAGATTCTGGTTCAAATATCTTCCTCATGAACCAAGACACCGCACGACGGCTCAAAATCCCGACCACACCTAGGGATTCACCGTTAAAAATCACAAGCTTCGATGGCGAAACCGCGCCTACTGGAGGGACATTCTATACCCATCCTATTCTCCTAGAAATCGGTGCCAATGGCCACCGAAGTATGATATCCTGCGAAATTGCGAAGGCAGGAAGGTATGACTTACTCATACCCTTTGGGTTGTGGCATAATGAGCACCGCCTTAAAAATCTGGCGGACCCACGTAAATGGGCCTTTGAAGAAGCAAAGTGCCACGCTCATGTAGAAGATGAGGCGGTGGCGGATATATTTGAATGGGATGAAACTGTGGCTTACGATGAGGAAGCACAGTATGTGGGACGCATAGGACGTGTGGAAGAAGGAGGAGTACAGTTGGAGACGCTGCCAAAACTGTATTGGCAATATAAGGAGCTTTTTGAAGAGAAAAAAGCTAAATTATTGGCACCTCGAAGGAGTTTGAATCAAGCCATCAACCTTCAAGAAGGGGCCGAACCCCCGTGGGGTCCGATCTATCCAATGTCTGCGCACCAGTTGAACGAACAGGATAAGTACCTCAAGAAAATGATGGCTGAGGGAAAAATAGCTGGCAGCGAATCCCCTTACGGCGCTCCAATCCACTTCGTTCCAAAACTAGATGGAAGTCTACGATTGTGCGTAGATTATAGAAACCTCACCAAATTGACGATCCTTATTAAATACCCTCTACCCCTCATGGATGAACTACGAGACCGCCTTGCTGGAGCCAAAATATTTACGAAGCTTGACCTAAAAGATGGATACCATCTTATTCGGATGAGGAAGGGCGACGAACACAAATCAGCCTTTCGTACACGATCCGGACAGTACGAATACAAGGTCGGGCCTTTCGGGCTTGTGAACGCTCCCGCAACGTTTCAAACAATGATGAACAAAATCCTAAGGGAATTCTTGGACCAAGGAGTAGTCGTCTACCTAGACAATATCCTAATATACTCCGAAAATATGGACGACCACATCAAACTAGTCCAAAAAGTGCTTGACCTTCTCGAACAGCACGACCGGGCAGTCTCGTTGAAGAAGTCGGTGTTCCACCAAGAGGAACTTGAATTCCTACGATAAATTGTCAAGACCAATGGTGTCACCATGAGTGATAGAAAAGTGAGAAGCGATCAAAATTGGGCACATCCGAGATTGGTTAAAGAGGTCCAAATCTTCATTGGATTCGCAAACTTCTAGCGTCGTTTCATCAAAGATTTTTCTAAAGTTTGCAAGCCAATAACCGAAACGTTGAAAGGAAGCCCCAAGGATTTTCACTGGGGAGGAGAGCAGGAAGAGGCGTTTGAGGAGTTGAAAAGGAGGTTTACAACGGCACCAATTTTATCGCATTTCTAGGCAGGAAGAAGAACGGTGGTCGAGACAGACGAAAGCGACTTCCCGCTAGGATGCCTGCTGTCACAATACGAAGGGAGACGGCTTCACCCAGTGGCTTTCCATTCTCGAAAATTGAACAGCGCTGAAAGAAATTACTATTACAAGATACATGACAAGGAAATTCTCGCAATAATGGAGGCGTTCAAAGAATGGAAAAGATACCTTTGGGGGGAAGAAGAACCCATCACTGTATATACGGACCACCAAAATTTACAATCCTTTCTGACCAAAAAGGTCTGGAACCAGCGACAAATTAGATGGGCACAGGAGTTGACGAATTACAACTTTAAAATAGTCTACCGACAGGGAAGTAGGGGCGGGAAACCCGACGCGTTAAGTAGACGGCCGGAGTACCGTCCTGAGGAGGGAGCTCGTCACAGCGAGCGGTCGCTTTTGAAATCGGAACAGTTTCAACCTTCGGTGATTCATCAAAAACGAAACGCAGAGACAGCCCTCGTCCCAGAAAAAAGCGAACCTACAAGCCTCAGGATAATGAAACTTTCGGATAAGGCTATAATCCCGACGAAAGGATCACGGTTTGCAGCCGGTCATCACATCTACCCCTTGACAGACGGCCTGGTACCAGGAAAAGGACAGACAATGCTGGAAACGGGTATTGCGATAGGACTGCCTGAAGGAACCTATGGAAGGCTAGCCGCAAGAAGTGGTATGGCTAGCAAGATGGGAATAGCAGTGGGCGGTGGTGTAATAGATGCAGACTACACCGGAGAAGTCAACGTCATACTTCGCAATCAGGTCAAAGCAGACTGCGTATTCAAAGCAGGAGATCGGATAGCACAACTGATAATTGAGAAAGTTGCCAATGCCGACGCCATGGAAGTAGACAATTTGGGAATAACCGAGCGAGGAAAAATGGGCTTCGGATCAAGTGACATGAACCCCAAGCGATGCATCACCTCTAAAGAAGAAAAAATCAAAATATGTTTCCTTCACGCGGACATAATCGAAAACCAATTCTTTAGCGCAGCTGATATCGGCTATCACTCTCGGGTAATAAAAGAAAGAGAAATCTTATCAAGTGCTCACGTCAATGCAGCCCTGACGCGGACCATGAACAATACATTTCTGAACAAAATTAAGGCGGCTGGGAAGGAGGATGAGAAGTGGCAGGACCGAGGCTGTGAACTGGTTAGGTTAAGAGAAAGTGGGAAAAAGATGCTGGACGAATGGATAGAAAAGGACGGGTTGCTATACTACAAAAATCGGTTATATATTCCAGAAAACGAAGCGCTTCAGAGCGAGATAGCCCAAGGCTGTCACGACACGCTAGTAGCAGGGCACTTCGGACAGGAAAAAACAATTGAGATAATAACAAGGGATTTCTACAGGAAAAGACTCGCAGATTGGATCAGAGACTATGTACGATCCTGCGACGAATGTCAACACAGTAAATCCCCACCGCATGCCAAGTACGGATTACTTCAACCATTAGAAGTACCCTATGCCGCCTGATCCTCCATATCGACGGACTTTATCACCCAACTACCGGAATCGCAGGGTAAGACCCAGATCATGGTAGTAGTAGTCTCACGGTCCCCTGATGAGATACGTGTTGGGATAACTTGGTGTTCTTTCTTTTGTTACACGGTTGCTATGAGGGATTTCCTTTGTAAGGTTTACGATAAATTGTATTGTTTCCTTGGTTACGCGG
>Ga0307517_10001603_pt1 | contig 37617 bp, 30 predicted proteins | sample 23_EM_MG_FD_194515 | JGI IMG/M metagenome (GOLD analysis project Ga0307517, IMG submission 194515) | Populus trichocarpa ectomycorrhiza microbial communities from riparian zone in the Pacific Northwest, United States - 23_EM | ecosystem: Host-associated > Plants > Roots > Unclassified | place...
GGCGGCGGCGCGGGCCGGGGGCCTGCCGGGCGCGTGCGTCTCCACGGTGCTGCTCGACCGCGCCGCGGCCCGGGCGCTCGACGCCATCACGTTCGACGTCTGAGCGGCCCGGGCCGCGGCGGGGGGTGCGGTGCTGCGGTTGGTGCTGGTCAGCTCGGGTTCGCGGCGACCTGAGGAGCCGGAGCCGCAGGGGCCTCGGGAGCCTCGGGAGACGCGGGGGTCTCGGGAGACGTCGCAACCTCCGGGGCCGCCTGGGTCTGGGGAGCCGTCCCGGGAGTCATCGGGACGTCGGGGGTCATCGGGACCACCGGGGCGTCCGGGACCACCGAGGTGTCCGGGGACGCCGGGACCGCCGGGACCGCCGGCACCGCCGGGGAACCCGGGTCGGCCTGCGTGGCCGGCGGGTCGTCGGAGCGCGGGGCGCCGGAGCGCGTGGCGCCGGACAGGGCCGGGGTGGACGGTGCGTCCGCGCTGAGCGGCAGCGCAATCGGCAGCGGCAGACCCGACAGGAGCGCCCCCGGCAGGGCCAGGAGCAGCGGGGGAACCGCGGTCGTCAGGGCCAGCAGGTCCGCCGGGATCTTGGTGAGCAGACCGGTGATGGTCGCGACGTCCTTCTTCGCGAGCGCCGCCACCAGCTTGGTGATGTCGTCGGTCAGGGCGTCCAGGGCCTTCTTGACCCCGGCGACCGCGTCGTCGATGGGGGCGGCGGAGTCCTGGCCCTGGGCCGCGTTGGAGGACTGTGCGGCCTTGGCCTTCTGGGCGACCGCGTCGAGCCGGTCGGTGGCCGCCTTCAGGCTGCGCTGCAGCTCCATCAGCTTGTCGGCGTCGGGGGTCCGGGCCTGCGCCTCCTGGCCGAGCTGGCCCGCGATGGACAGCGTGTCGCCCACCACCGTGATCGCCTCGGCGGGGGTGGCGGCGTCCGCTGCGGGGACCGCCACGACCGCGGCCGTACGGGTCGGAGCGTGGACCGCCGCGTCCGCGATGCCGGTGACGCCCAGGATGAGCGATCCGGAGAGCGAGGCAGCTATGGCAGTGGCAGCGATCTTGTTGATGCGCATGTCAGGTTTTCTCCCAAAACGTGGAGGATTGTTCTTACCTGACCCATCATTGAGAGAGGCCGTCACGGTGCGCAACCTGACAATCACCATACGTGTCCATCCGGGTTACCGGATAAGGTTTCTGTACAGGTGGACACGTCAGAAGAGACGTCGGCAGGTGGGGTAGTGATGGAGATTCCGGCGCAACGCATACCGGACAGCCCGGTGGGCGGCTGGCCCGCCAACGAGCTGGAGGAAGTGCTCTCCGCCGCCATGGGCGACCCCGGCGCGACCGCGCGGGTCATGGAGGTGCTCGGCCGCTCCCACGTGTGGGTTCCGCTGCCGGGTGGCGGCAGCCCGGACAGCACCGACCTGGACCTGGCGACCATGGAGCTCGACGGCATCGTCTACACGCCCGTCTTCAGCTCGGAGCAGCAGTTCCTGCAGGCCGCCAACGGCATGTCCTTCGCGGTGGCGCCGCTGCGCGAGTTCGCGCGCGGCCTGCCCCCGCAGATCGGTATCGCCGTCAACCCCGGCGGCGCGGTGGGCATCCCGCTGCCCCCGGCCGCCGTCATGGAGCTGTGCCGCACCGAGCGCGCGCCGGACGCGCCCACCGGTGCCCGGGTCCGGCTGTGGGAGCCGGGGACGGACGAGGAGCCCGTGGAGTTCCTGGCCACGGCGGCGGGCGAGTTCGCCGTCACCCCGGTCGTCCTCAGCGCCCGGCGCGCGCTGGCCAGCGTGGAGGGCGATCCGCCCGCGCTGTTCATCGGCGTGGAGCTCGACCGCTGGCAGGAGGAGGACCGCGCCGCCGCGATGACCGCCCTCGGACGCGCGCTGGGCGCGATGCCGGTGCCGTGGCCGGTCAACCTGGTCCTGCTCGACATCGCCCAGGACCCGGTCGGCGACTGGATGCTGGAGCGCGTACGGCCCTTCTACTCCCGGGACTGACAGCGGCCCCTGAATCAAGGGCCGAGGCTGCTGTCAGTGGGGGCGCCTAACCTGGTTTGATGAGCTTGAGAGAGACGAGCTCGACAGAAGGGGCGGCCACGTGAGCGCGGGCGCGGGAGCGGGTGGCCTGGAGCATGCGCTCCAGCAGGTGACACCCGGGAGATACGACGCCTACGAGGACCTGCTCAGGGCGCTCGCCGACAGCCAGGTCTGGATGCTGCTCTGGCACGGCGCCCCCGGCACCGCCGAAGCGCAGTACGGCAACATGGAGGTCGCCGGGTACGGCTACGCGCCCTGCGTCACCTCCCCCCGGGAGCTCGCCGCCAGCGGCTGGGCCCGCGCCCACGAGGTCATCTCCGGCCGTGACATCGCGTCCTCGCTGTTCCCCGACCGCTGGGGCCTGTGGCTCAACCCGCACGCCCCTGGTGGCGGTGTGGGTGTCCCCTGGCTCGACCTGCGGCGCGTCGCGGCGGGTCTGGACCGCCTTCCCGCCGGGCCGCTGGGCATCAGCGAGCCGGCCCTGCAGATCCCGCAGTACTACGCGCTCCTCGTCCAGCACGCCCACCGCACCCCCGCGGTCCGGGCGCTGCGGCGCGCCTGGGTGCAGCCCGCCCTCGGCGAGCCGTATCTCGCCATCGGGCTCGACATGTACGACACCGGGCCCGCGGCCGTGGAGTCGGTGCGCCTGATGATGCAGCAGTCCATCGCCGGCGTCCCGCAGGGCCTGCCCGTCTCCACCGTCGCGATGGCCGACGAGTACGACCCCGTCGCCATGTGGATGCGGGTGCGCGCCACGCCCTTCTACGACCGCGACGCCCACGCCCCGGCGCCCTCCGCCGCGGCGGGCGGCGCCTCCTGGGCCGGCTGGGCCCCCGGCCCGACGGGCTGAGCTGGTTTTACGCGGAGGTCGGGTCTACGCGGCCAGCGCCGCGCCGATGAGGCCGAGCGGGGGGCTGCCGAGGGCGAGCAGGGCGCCGTGGAAGCGCTCCAGGGAGAAGCCGGCGCCCCAGTCGCGGCGGGCGCGCTCGCGCAGCCGGAGAATCTCCAGCTTGCCCCAGGTGTAGCGGCCGTAGCCGGCGTCGAAGGTGCCGCGGCGGGCCTCGGAGGCGGCGGCGGCCCTCGCCAGGTGGGCGTCGCGCATGAACAGGGCGGTGGCGTCGTCCACGGACAGGGCGCCGGTGTGCAGCCCGATCGCGCAGGACAGCCGGGTGACCCGCACCAGTGCCTCCAGGGCGACCCCGATCGCGAAGCGCGGATCGCCCTCCCGGAAGCCCTCCTCCAGGCAGACCTCCTCGACGTAGTGGGCCCAGCCTTCGCAGAAGGACAGCGAATGCAGCACCCGCCGCACCGCCGTCGGCGCGTGCCGCAGCGCGCGGCCGTGCGCGAAGTGCCCGGGGGCGACCTCGTGGACCGTGATCGCCGGGAGGCTCGTACGGCTGAAGACCGACAGCCACTCCTCCCGCTCCCGCTCCGGCCAGTCCGGCTCCGGCGGGGTGACGTGGTACCAGGACGCGGAGTCGGGTTCCCCCGGGGCGGCCCAGGTCATCATGGCCATGGACCAGCGCCGCGACGGCGGGGCCGGGCCGACCAGGCACTCGCCGTCGAGCCAGGGGGCGAGCCGGTGCTCGCGCGTGAAGGCGATGACCTCCTCGGTCAGCCGGGCCGCCTCGGGGATGACCCCGTCCGCGTCGGGGTGGTCGGCGAGCAGTTCGGGAATCAGCTCACCGACGCCGCGCGAGGGGTCGAGCCGCTCGCAGGACCGCGTCAGCAGCTCGGTCAGCCGGGCGCACTCGCGCTCCGCCTCACCGGCCAGCGCGGACAGGTCGACGTCCACCCCCTCCTGGCTGCCCATCAGGGCGGCCAGCGCCGCCCCGCCCAGCCGCGGATCCGGGTCACCGGTCTCCGCGGCCCGCGCGATGTGCGCGACGAGGCGCCCGTGCGCGGCCAGCGCGGGCACCGCCTCGGGCTCGCGGTCGCCGTCGAGACCGGCGGCCAGGCCGCGTACGGCGCCGAGCAGGGCGCCGGCGACCGGCGCGCTCACCCGGTCGAGTGAGGCGATCGCCGCGTCGACGGCGTCGGGCCACTGCAGCAGGTGCCGCCGGCGCGCCTCGGCGCGCTGCCCGGCCGGTGCGTACGCGCGGTCGTATGTGGTCAATTCCAGATTGGACAGATGCGGATAGGGATCGCGGCGGTGCAGTTCCAGCTCGCCGTACTGGACCTTCAGGGTGTTCTCGAAGACCGACAGATGGGCCTCGTCATGGGGGTCCGCCGCGGTGTCCCCGGCGCGGCGCGCGTGGGCGAGTGCGGAGAGCCCGCGGCGTACGCCCTCGGGTGAGAGGTCCTGCACCTGGCCGTCGTACGCGTGCAGGCCGGCCATCTCCCGGACCAGGGGAACCATGAGGTCGCACACCGCGTGCAGCCGATCATCCATGCCCCGAAGGTAGCGCCCGATCGGGCCCGGCACACAAACGCCTATTACCGCGATTCGGGAATTGCCCGGTCGCTTCCGGGAGGGGCGACGCGGAACCGGGACCCGCACATCCGGTGAAGCCCGCCCTTGAATGCCGAACCGGGCGCGCATTCACCGCGGCGAAATCGCGGAGCGTCACCGAAATACCGGTCACGCCTGGTCCCGGCCCTGCTCACGGCGCTGTCAACTCCGGTGCGCAACTGGGGGAACCCCTACGAAGTCCGCTGGTCCGGCCGTTGCGGGACAGAGGGTTAACCCTCTGTCCGAGGGTCGGTGCGGATGATGCCGATGATCCCCCGAGGGGCGGATCGTTCACCGGTTGCAACGCCCCGGAAATAAAAGCGCTGATTACATCACAGTTGCGCATCGCTTCGTTGCTGGATCTGGTGTGTGATCGCACAGGCAATGAAGACTCCGTCCCCAAGGTGACACACAGATTTCTATGTCGTCTTGACGACAAAGCTTTGCCCGACAGTGTCGGCCCGGTCTGACGACCCGGACGGGCAGATCAGGGACGCCGATGCCGGTCACCGCCGGCAGGGGGATGCACGAGGAGAGATGACCGCACCGCTGCACGACACCGCTGCCGCCGAGACGGCACTGACCGACATCGCCGCCGGTGAGCCCGCCAAGGCCATCGAGGGCAGGTCGCCCGGCCGCATTGCCTGGGACCGGCTCAAGCGCGACAAGGTGGCTCTCGCAGGCGGCGCCGTCGTCCTGCTGCTGATCCTGGCGGCGGTCTTCGCCCCCGTACTGACCGCTCTGTTCGGTCATCCGCCGGACGAGTTCCACCCGGATCAGATCAACGCCGACCTGGGCACCCCCAAGGGGGCCTTCGGCGGTATGTCCTGGAACTACCTGTTCGGTGTCGACCCGACCTTCGGCCGCGACGTCTTCGCCCGGGTGCTGTACGGCGCCCGCATCTCGCTGGTCGTGGCCTTCCTGGCCGCCATGGTCTCGGTGGTCATCGGAGTGCTCCTGGGCATCGCCGCCGGCTACTTCGGCGGCTGGATCGACGCGGCGATCAGCCGGACGATGGACCTGCTGCTGGCCTTCCCGCAGCTGCTGTTCACCATCGCTCTGGTGTCGGTGATGCCCGACAGCCTGCTGGGCCTGTCCGGTTCGGGGGTCCGGATGGGCATCCTGATCGTCGTCATCGGCTTCTTCGGCTGGCCGTACATCGGCCGCATCGTGCGCGGCCAGGCCCTGTCGCTGAGGGAACGGGAGTTCGTCGAGGCGGCCAGGAGCCTGGGCGCGGGCAGCGTCCACATCCTGCTGCGCGAGCTGCTGCCGAACCTCGTCGCTCCGATCCTCGTCTACACGACGCTGATCATCCCGACCAACATCCTCAACGAGGCGGCGCTGAGCTTCCTGGGCGCCGGTGTGAAGCCGCCCACCCCGTCCTGGGGCCAGATGCTCTCCGACGCGGTCCACATCTACCAGGCGGACCCCATGTACATGGTGATCCCCGGCCTGGCGATCTTCGTGACCGTGCTCGCCTTCAATCTCTTCGGCGACGGCCTCCGGGACGCGCTCGACCCGAAGGGCAGCTGAACTCCCGCTCCGCGTCACACATCACACGTCACACGTCACACCCCGTCCGAGCAGGCGCCCGAATCACCGGGCGCGCCGCCGGACTTCAAAGCCCCGGGGTCGCTCACACCCCGGCGGTCCGATTTCAGGACCGCGACGATCAGGAGGAGCCTTTCTGATGACCCGCAAGAGGACACTCGCAACGACCGGCCTCGTTGCTGTGATGGCACTGACCGCGGCCGCGTGCGGCGGCTCCGGCGACGGCGGCGGCAAGAGCAGCTCCGGCGCGGGATTCAATGCCGCCGCGACCAAAATAGTCAACGCGTCCGACAAGAAGGGCGGCACGCTCAAGCTCTGGACGACGACGGACGCCGACTCCTGGGACCCGGGGCGCGCCTACTACGCGTCGATCTGGAACATGCAGCGCCTCTACGCGAGAACGCTGCTCGCCTACGACGCCAAGCCGGGCGCCGACGGTCTGAAGCTGGTCCCCGACCTGGCCTCGGCCCAGCCGGAGATCTCCGCGGACAAGAAGACGTACACCTTCAAGCTGCGCAGCGGCGTGAAGTTCGAGGACGGTTCGGCGATCACGTCCAAGGACATCAAGTACGGCATCGAGCGCATCTTCGCGCAGGACGTCATCAGCGGCGGCCCGACCTACCTGATCAACGAGCTCGACCAGGGCCAGAAGTACCCCGGTCCGTACAAGGACACGGACCCGAACAAGCTCGGCCTGAAGTCGGTCACCACCCCGGACGACTCGACGATCGTCTTCAAGCTGGCCAAGCCGGACTCCAGCTTCCCGTACCTGCTCGCGATGGGCAGCGCCTCCCCGGTGCCGCAGAAGCTGGACACCGGCGGCCAGTACGGCCAGAAGCCGGTCTCCTCCGGTCCGTACAAGTTCCAGTCGTACGAGCCCGGCAAGTCGGTCGTGTTCGTCCGCAACACCCAGTGGAGCCAGAGCAGCGACCCGTTCCGCAAGGCGCTGCCGGACAAGATCACGCTGACCATCACGACCAACGCTGACGAGATGGACAACAACCTGCTCGAGGGCAGCGCGGACATCGACATCAGCCAGACCGGCCTGTCGCAGAACGCCCAGATCAAGGTCCTGCAGGACAGCAAGCTCAAGGCGAACACGGACGACCCGTACAACGGCTTCATCCGCTACGTGTCGGTCGTCCCGAAGGTCGCGCCGTACGACAACGAGCACTGCCGCAAGGCCGTCATCTACGCGGCCAACACGACCGACCTGCAGACCGCCCGCGGCGGCTCGGTGGCCGGTTCGACGTACGGCAGCATGCTGCCTCCGAACATCCTCGGCTCGGACGACTACGACCCGTTCAACCTGACCAAGGGCAAGGCCCAGATCGCCAAGGCCAAGGAAGAGCTCGCGGCCTGCGGCAAGCCCAACGGCTTCAGCACCAAGATCGCGGTCCGCAGCAACAAGGACAAGGAAGTCAAGTCCGCTGTCGCCCTGCAGGCGGCGCTCAAGGCCGTGGGCATCAACGCCAGCATCGACCAGTACGACGGCAAGCTCATCTCCTCGGTCATCGGCTCGCCGTCGGTGGTCAAGAACAAGGGCTACGGCCTGATCGTCATGGGCTGGGGCGCCGACTACCCGAACGGCTCGGGCTACCTGCAGCCGCTGGTCGACGGCCGCTTCATCGTCCAGAACGGCAACAGCAACTACTCCGAGATCAACGACCCGGAGATCAACGGCTGGTTCGACGAGGCCGCCGCTCTGACCGACCCCGCCGCCGCCGCGGAGATCTACAAGAAGATCAACCACAAGGTCGTCGACGGCGCGTACTACCTGCCGATCGTCGCGGACAAGGCGCTGAACTACCGCAACCCGCGGCTGACCAACGTCTACATCAACGAGGCCTTCGGTGAGGTCGACTTCCAGGCGCTGGGTGTCAGCGACGGCAAGTGACCTGCCGCCAGTCAAGTAGTCCCACGTAGTTCGCACAGCTAGTCCGAAGGGCAGGTGAAGGCCTCCGCCGGGGCCGCCGCAGACTCCCACACGAGTCGCGGCGGCCCCGGGCAGGGCCGAGCGCAGTGCTCGTGTATCTCATCCGACGGCTCGTCAATGTGGCCGTCCTGCTGCTGGTGGTCTCGGTGATCACCTTCGGCATCTTCTTCATGGTGCCGAAGCTCACCGGCAGCGACCCGGCCCTGCTCTACGTCGGCAAGATCGCCGACAAGGTCGCGGTCGAGGGCATCCGTCACAAGATGGGCCTCGACAAGCCGATCGCCGAGCAGTACCTGCTCTTCCTCAAGGGCCTGTTCGTCGGGCGCGACTACAGCCAGGGCACCGACATCACGCACTGCTCGGCGCCGTGCTTCGGCTACTCCTTCAAGACCGAGCAGGAGGTGTGGCCGGTGCTGCTCGACCGGCTGCCGGTGACTCTCTCGCTCGCCGCCGGCGCCTCGGTCATCTGGCTGGTCGTGGGCACCGGCACCGGCATCATCTCGGCGCTGCGCAAGGGCTCGGTCGTGGACCGGGCCACCATGATGACGGCCCTGGCCGGCGTCTCGCTGCCGATCTACTTCACCGGTCTGCTGTCGCTGTCGATCTTCGTCCACGTCCTGGGCTGGCTGCCCAACGACTACGTCAACTTCACGGACAACCCACTGGAATGGGCCCGGAACCTGATCCTGCCCTGGATCACCCTGGCCTTCCTGTACGCCGCGACGTACGCGAGACTCACCCGCGCCACGCTGCTGGAAGTCCTCAACGAGGACTACATCCGCACGGCGCGCGCCAAGGGCCTCAAGGAGAGCAAGGTCATCGGCAAGCACGCGCTGCGCTCCACGCTGACGCCGATCCTCACCGTGTTCGGTCTCGACATCGGCGCCCTCATCGGCGGCGCCGTGCTGACCGAGACGACCTTCAACCTCCGTGGCCTCGGCTACGAGGCGGTACAGGCGATCAGCCAGAGCGACCTGCCGGTCATCCTGGGCGTGACCCTCTTCGCCGCCTTCTTCGTCATCATGGCCAACCTCGTGGTTGACCTCCTCTACGCAGTCGTCGATCCCCGGGTGAGGCTCGGATGAGCAAGCTGAGCAAGACCTCCGCCGTCCCCGACATGGTGCCCGAGCCCCGCCGGCCGGACGACGCGCCGCCGCAGTTCCTCTCCGTACGCGATCTCAAGGTGCACTTCCCGACCGACGACGGGGTGGTCAAGTCCGTCGACGGGCTCTCCTTCGACCTGGAGAAGGGCAAGACCCTCGGCATCGTCGGCGAGTCCGGCTCCGGCAAGTCCGTCACCTCGCTGTCGATCCTCGGTCTGCACCGGACCGGCAGCCGTAGCCGCAACGCCCGGATCAGCGGCGAGATCTGGCTCGACGGCGAGGAACTGCTCTCCGCCGATGCCGCCCGGGTACGGGAGCTGCGCGGCCAGAAGATGGCCATGATCTTCCAGGACCCGCTCACCGCGATGCACCCCTACTTCAGCGTGGGGCAGCAGATCATCGAGGCGTACCGGGTGCACCACCCGGAGGCGGGCAAGAAAGAGGCCCGCAAGCGGACGATCGAGATGCTGGACCGGGTCGGGATCCCGCAGCCCGACCGGCGCGTCGACGACCATCCGCACCAGTTCTCCGGCGGTATGCGCCAGCGCGCGATGATCGCGATGGCGCTGGTCAACGACCCCTCGCTGCTGATAGCCGACGAGCCGACCACCGCGCTGGACGTCACCGTCCAGGCCCAGATCCTGGACCTGATCCGGGATCTGCAGAAGGAGTTCGGCTCCGCGGTCATCATCATCACCCACGACCTCGGAGTCGTCGCCGAACTCGCCGACGACATCCTGGTGATGTACGGCGGCAAGTGCATCGAGAAGGGCTCGGCGGAGGCCATCTTCGAGCGGCCGGAACACCCTTACACGTGGGGCCTGCTGGGCTCCATGCCGCGGCTCGACCGTGAGCGGGCGGACCGGCTGAACCCGGTCAAGGGCTCCCCGCCCAGCCTGATCAACGTGCCGTCCGGTTGCGCGTTCCACCCCCGCTGTCCGTACGCGGACCTCACCGAGGGCGCGAGCCGGACCGTCGTTCCCGTGCTGAGCGAGGTCGGCAGCAGGCACTTCGCCGCCTGCCATCTCGGTCAGGCCGACCGGGAGCGGATCTGGACCGAAGAGATAGCGCCGAACCTGTGACGGCTACGTACTGCTGTGAACGAAGGGCCAGTCTGTGACCGACACCGTGTCCGAAGGCAAGGACATCCAGGACAACGTAGGCGCGACGGAGCCGCTGCTCAAGGTGAGCGGCCTGGTCAAGCACTTCCCGATCAACAAGGGCCTGCTGCGCCGTCAGGTCGGAGCGGTCAGGGCCGTCGACGGGCTCGACTTCCAGGTCATGCCCGGTGAGACGCTGGGCGTGGTGGGCGAGTCGGGCTGCGGCAAGTCCACCATGGGCCGGCTGATCACCCGGCTGCTGGAGCCGACCGGCGGCAAGGTCGAGTTCGAGGGCCGGGACATCACCCACCTGGGAACGTCGGCGATGCGCCCGATGCGGCGCGACGTACAGATGATCTTCCAGGACCCGTACTCCTCGCTGAACCCGCGGCACACGGTCGGCACCATCGTCAGCGCGCCCTTCCGGCTGCAGAAGGTCGAGACCGAGCACGGGACCAAGAAGGCGGTCCAGGACCTGCTGGAACTGGTGGGCCTCAGCCCCGAGCACTACAACCGCTATCCGCACGAATTCTCCGGCGGTCAGCGGCAGCGCATCGGCATAGCGCGGGCGCTGGCGCTCAAGCCGAAGCTGGTGGTCGCGGACGAGCCGGTCTCGGCGCTGGACGTGTCCATCCAGGCGCAGGTGGTCAACCTGCTCGACGACCTGCAGAGCGAGCTCGGGCTCACGTATGTGATCATCGCGCACGACCTGTCGGTCATCCGGCACGTCTCGGACCGGATCGCGGTGATGTATCTCGGCAAGATCGTGGAGATCGCGGACCGCGAGAGCCTCTACGGCAAGCCGATGCACCCGTACACCAACGCGCTGATGTCCGCGGTGCCGGTGCCGGACCCCAAGCGGCGCACCCAGCGCAAGCGGATTCTCCTCACCGGCGACGTGCCCTCGCCGATCTCCCCGCCCTCGGGCTGCCGCTTCCACACCCGCTGCTGGAAGGCGACGGAGGTCTGCAAGACGACCGAGCCGCCGCTGGTGGCCCTGCGGACCGGCCACCAGGTGGCCTGCCACCACCCGGAGAACGCGCCGGAGTAAGAGGCCTGGCCGATGGGGCGGTGCGCGCCACGGACACGGTATGAAGGCCGGCCGGCCGCCCCGGATAGAATCGGGGCCATCATGGCCTACCTCGACCACGCCGCCACCACTCCGATGCTGCCGGAGGCGGTGCGGGCGATGACCGACCTGCTCGCCGTCACCGGCAATGCCTCCGCCCTGCACGCCTCGGGCCGCCGGGCCCGCCGCAGCGTGGAGGAGTCGCGCGAGTCGCTGGCCGCCGCGCTCGGCGCCCGGCCCAGTGAGGTCGTCTTCACCGGCGGCGGCACCGAGTCCGACAACCTCGCGGTCAAGGGCCTGTACTGGGCCCGGCGCGACGCCGACCCGCGCCGCACGCGGATCCTGGTCAGCCCGGTCGAGCACCACGCGGTCCTGGACGCCGTGGAGTGGCTGGCCGAGCACGAGGGTGCCCGGGTGGAGTGGCTGCCGGTGGACGCGTACGGGCGGGTGCACCCGGAAGCGCTGCGCGAGGCGGTCGTCCGCGACCCGGGGGATGTCGCCCTGGTGACGGTGATGTGGGCCAACAACGAGGTCGGCACCATCCTGCCGGTCCGCGAACTGGCCGCCGTGGCGCGGGAGTTCGAGATCCCGATGCACGCCGACGCGGTGCAGGCCTTCGGCCAGGCGGAGCTGGACTTCGCGGCCTCCGGGCTGGACGCGATGACGGTGACCGGCCACAAGGTCGGCGGGCCGTACGGCGTGGGGGCGCTGCTGCTGCGCCGGGAGGTCGCGCCCGTACCGCTGCTGCACGGCGGCGGCCAGGAGCGGCACGTACGCTCCGGGACGCTGGACGTGCCCGCGGTCGCCGCGTTCGCTGTGGCCGGGACGCTGGCGGCCCAGCGGCGGGAGGCCTTCGCGCGGGAGGCGGGAGCGCTGCGCGACGACCTGGTCGCCAAGGTCCGGGCCGCCGTCCCGGACGCGATCCTCAACGGCGACCCGTCGGCCGCGGGCCGGCTGGCCGCCAACGCGCACTTCTCCTTCCCCGGCTGCGACGGCGACTCCCTGTTGATGCTGCTGGACGCCCGGGGCATCGAGTGCTCCACCGGCTCCGCCTGCACCGCCGGCGTCCCGCAGCCCAGCCACGTACTGCTCGCCATGGGCACCGACCCCCTGCTCGCCCGGGGCTCGCTGCGCTTCTCGCTGGGGCACACCTCCACCCAGGCGGACGTGGACGCCCTCGCCGGGGCCATCGGGCCGGTGGCCGAGCGCGCCCGCAGCGCGGGGCTTGTCTGACCCGGCGCGTACTCTGGTAACGCTATGACTGACTCTCCCAGCGCCCCCCGCCGCCTTCGCGTGCTCGCCGCCATGTCCGGCGGCGTGGACTCCGCCGTCGCCGCCGCCCGCGCCGCCGAGGCCGGCCATGACGTGACCGGCGTCCATCTCGCGCTGTCCGCGAACCCCAAGTCCTTCCGGACCGGCGCGCGCGGCTGCTGCACGATCGAGGACAGCCACGACGCCCGGCGGGCCGCCGACGTGATCGGGATCCCCTTCTACGTCTGGGACCTGGCCGACCGCTTCCGCGAGGACGTGGTCGAGGACTTCGTGGCCGAGTACGAGGCCGGGCGGACCCCGAACCCGTGCCTGCGCTGCAACGAGAAGATCAAGTTCGCCGCGCTCCTGGACAAGGCGCTCGCGCTGGGCTTCGACGCCGTCTGCACCGGCCACTACGCCACCATCGTCACCGCGCAGGACGGCAGCCGGGAGCTGCACCGGGCCTCCGACGCCGCCAAGGACCAGTCGTACGTCCTCGGGGTGCTGGACGAGCGCCAGCTCGCGCACGCCCTGTTCCCGCTGGGCGACACCCTGACCACCAAGGGCGAGATCCGCGAGGAGGCCGCCGCCCGCGGCCTGTCGGTCGCCAAGAAGCCCGACAGCCACGACATCTGCTTCATCGCCGACGGCGACACCCAGGGCTTCCTCGCCAAGCACCTCGGCACCGCCGAGGGCGACATCCTCGACCAGGACGGCGCCCGGCTCGGCAGCCACACCGGCGCCTACGGCTTCACCGTCGGCCAGCGCAAGGGTCTGCGCATCGGCACCCCCGCCGCCGACGGCAAGCCGCGCTACGTCCTGGACATCTCGCCGGTCGACAACACCGTCACCGTCGGCCCGGTCGACGCCCTCGACGTCACCGCCCTGACCGCCATCCGCCCCCGCTGGTGCGGCACCCCGCCCGTGGGCCCCGGTACGTACACCGCCCAGCTGCGCGCCCACGGCGAGGACGTCCCGGTCACGGCCGAGGTGGGGGAGGACGGCGAGCTGCGGGTCCGCTTCACCGGGGAGCCGGTGCGCGGGGTCGCCCCCGGCCAGGCGGTCGTGCTCTACGACGGCACCCGGGTCGTCGGCTCGGCGACGATCGCGACGACCGAGCGGCGTACGCCGGCTTCAGCGACTCTCGACGCGAGGTGAATCCGCAGTCGCTGATGCTGAGCTGCTTCGGCATCCATGCCCTCGGCCACGACAAGGCCCTGGCCACCGGTGGCCTGATCGAGCTGTTCGGCCGGGCCGGGGTCGGCGAGGACGCGGTGCGGTCCACGCTCACCCGGATGGTCGGCCGGGGGCTGCTGGAGCGTCACCGGGTGGGCCGCAAGACGTACTTCGGGATCACGCCGCGCGCCGCCGCCGTGCTCCAGGACGGCCATGACCGGGTCTGGCACACCGGCGCGGTCAACCGGGCCTGGGACGGCACCTGGACGCTGGTCGGCTTCTCCCTCCCCGAGGCCTGGCGGCGCGAGCGGCACGACCTGAGGTCCCGTCTGGTGTGGGGCGGCTTCGGGCTGTTGCAGAACGGGCTGTGGGTGGCCCCGGGTGCGGTGGACGTGCCCGCGCTGGTCGAGGGCCTCGGCCTGGACGACCATCTGAACGTCTTCCGGGGCGCCGCCGCGACCGGCCCCACCGACGCCCGTGCCGTCCTGGAGTCCGCCTTCGACGTCGACGCCATCGCCAAGGGGTACCGCTCCTTCCTCGAACGCTGGTCAGGCCCCCTGCCCGCCCCCGAGACCGAAGGCGACCTGGCCCGCCAGCTCCTGCTGCACACGGACTGGCTTGAGCTGGTCCGTACCGACCCCCACCTGCCCGCCGAGCACCTGCCGGAGAACTGGCCGGCGGCCGGCGCCGAGGAGCTCTTCCGGACGCTGGCCGAGCGCTACGAGGCCCCGGCCCGCGCGGAGGCGGGCCTGCTGCTGGACGCGATTCCGGTCCCCTGAGGACCTCGACCGAGGACCTCGACATTGGGCAGTCTCTTGACGGCCGTCGAAAAATAGCCCTACATTCAGCGGGTCCCAGGGCGCCGCTGCGCTCGGCTACCCCGTACAAAGCCGTACAAAGGGGAATTTTTCGTGTCCACAGAAACCAGCAGCATCAGCACGGACAAGGCACCAGCCGCCGGCACACCGGGCAGCGGCTTGCCGCTCGGCACCCTCATCGCGGGCTGCTTCGCCGTCTGCCTGGCCCAGATCGCCCTCGCGATGCCGGCCACCCTCAACGGCCTCTTCCAGGAGGACCTGCACCCCATCGGTTCGCAGCTCACCTGGATCTCGGACGCCTTCCTGCTCCCCGTCACCGTCCTTGAGCTGACCTTCGGCGTCCTCGGCGACCTCTTCGGCCGCAAGCGCCTGCTCGTCGGCGGCTCGGCCCTCCTCGTCCTGGGCGAGCTCGTCGCGGCGCTGGCCGACGGCGTCCACCAGCTGTGGATCGGCCAGGTCATCGCCGGCCTCGGCGCCGCCGCCCTCTTCCCGACCTCCCTCGCCGTCATCGCCGCCGGCACCCACACCGCCCGGGACCGCGCCCGTACGATCACCATCTGGGCCGCCGCCCTGTCCAGCGGCGGCTTCATAGCCCCCGTCCTGGGCGGCGTCACCGGCAACTACGGGTCCTGGCGCGTGGCCTTCTACGTGGTCGCCGGGCTGGCCCTGCTCAGCACCGTCATCAGCCAGCTCTGCGCCCACAACTCCAGCGCCCCGGAAGGCCGTTCCCTCGACCTGGCCGGCCAGATCACGGTCGGCATCGGCCTGTTCGCCCTCCTCTACGCCGTCATCCAGGGCCCGACGGACGGCTGGACCGCCATCCCCGTGGTCATCGCCTACGTCGTCGCGGCCGTCTTCATCGGCCTGTTCATCGCCGCCGAGAACCGCGCCGCCTCACCGCTGCTGCGCCTGGACCTGTTCCGCAACCGCGCCTTCGCCGTCGCCTCGGTCGTCGCCGTCGTCGGCATGTTCAGCTACCTCGGCACCGCCTACGCCACCAGCATCCGGCTCGGCCCCATCCAGCACCAGAGCCCGCTGCGGTCCTCGGTCGCCTTCATCCTGCTCAACAGCTGGACCCTGCTGCTGATGCCGCTGATCTCCCGGATCCTGGAGAAGGTCAGCGCCCGCTGGGTCCTCGGCGGCGGCCTCGCCCTCATGGGCATCGGCGACTTCATCGCCGCCACCCTCCCCGTCGGCGACCGCGCCCTCACCTCGCTCATCCTGCCGCTCGCCCTGGTCGGCGTCGGCTTCGCGCTCACCGTCTCCTCGATCACGGTGACCGCCGTGAACACCGTCCCCGTCCACTACGCGGGCATGGCCAGCGCCTCCACCAGCCTGCTCCGCGACTTCGGCTTCACCCTCGGCCCGGCGGTCATCGGCGCGATCGCGCTGAGCCGCGCGGCCTCCGAATTCACCGCCAAGCTCGCCTCCTCCGACCTCGCCGCCCAGTCCAAGGCCGCCGCCGCCCAGGTCGCCGCCGAGGGCGGCCCCCTTGCCGTCAACTCCGTCCCCGCCGCCTCCCCGCCCGGCGCGGCCTCCCCCTTCGCCCTCGAAGCCCTCGGCCACGGCTACTCGATCGGCTTCGTCGTCTGCGGCGTCGCCGCCATGGTGTCCTGCCTGCTCGCCCTGGTCGCCCTGCGCGGGGGATCCGCCGAGTCGGTCGCGTAGGGCCTGTCCGTCAGCGTTCGGCCGACGCCTCTGACCGTCGGCCGTACGCTGGCGGACATGAATATCTGCGTCTTCCTCTCCGCCGCCGACCTGGACGCCCGCTACACCGAACCCGCCCGCGAGTTCGCCGAGTTGATCGGCAAGGGCGGCCACACCCTGGTCTGGGGCGGCTCCGATGTCGGCCTGATGAAGGTGATGGCGGACGGCGTACAGGACAACGGAGGCCGGCTGGTCGGGATCTCGGTGGAGTTCCTGGCCGCCAAGGCGCGTACGAATGCCGACGAGATGGTGATCGCGGCCGACCTCGCCGAGCGCAAGGCGCAGCTGCTGGCCCGGTCCGACGCGATCGTGGTCATGGTGGGCGGGACGGGGACGCTGGACGAGGCGACGGAGATCCTGGAGCTGAAGAAGCACGGGATGCACGCCAAGCCGGTGGTGCTGCTCAACACGGCGGGGTTCTACGACGGCCTGAAGCAGCAGTTCGCCCGGATGGAGGCGGAGGGCTTCCTGCCGCTGCCGCTGGCCGACCTCGTCCTGTTCGCGGAGGACGGGGCTTCGGCGCTCGCGTATATAGAGGGTGCGTTGTGATGGGATCATGGTTCGCATGGCGACTCATCTGATCACCGGGGCCGGTTCCGGCATCGGCGCCGCCGTCGCGCGGCGCCTCCTCGACCGGGGCGACGAACTGTGGCTGCTCGCGCGCGACGCGGGCCGGGCCAAGGAACTGGCCGGGCGCTACGAGGGAGCGCGCACCCTCGTAGGAGACCTCGCGGAGCCGGAACGCCTGTCGTGGGCGCTGTCGCACCAGGAGCTGCCGGAGCGGCTGGACTCACTCCAGCACATCGCCGGAATCGTGGAGCTGGGCCCGGTCGGGGACACCACGCCCAAGACCTGGAACCAGACGCTCGCGGCGAATCTGGTCTCGCCCGCCGAGCTGACCCGGCTGCTGCTGCCCCAACTGCGCCTGGCGCGCGGCCATGTCCTCTTCGTCAACTCCGGGGCCGGGCTGAACGCGCACGCCGAGTGGGGCGCGTACGCCGCCAGCAAGCACGGCCTCAAGGCGCTCGCCGACGCCCTGCGCCAGGAGGAGCACGGCAACGGGGTGCGGGTCACGACCGTCTACCCGGGCCGCACCGCCACCCCCATGCAGGCGAAGGTGCACAGCCAGGAGGGCAAGGAGTACGACGCCTCGCGCTGGATCGCCCCGGAGTCGGTGGCCACGGCGATCCTGACGGCGATCGATCTGCCGCGCGACGCGGAGATCAACGACCTGACGGTCCGGCCGGGGCGTTAGCGGGGGCTCGTACGTCTCGTACGCTTCGGGCGTGAGTACGGATGAGTTTGCGCTGCCCGAAGGGGCGGCCACCGGGATCGGGTCCATGCCGGGCGAGGACGCCCGCGAGACGGCGCGTACAGCGACGGGCGCGCTGGAGGCACTGCCGTTCCTGCCGGAGCTCCCCGCGAGGGGGCCCGGCGCGGACATGCTGGGGCGCACGCTCGGGATGCTGGTCGAGCTGTACGCCCGCGTCGAGCCCAGCGGCTGGCGGTTCGGGGACCGGCCGGGGCGGGACACCCGGCGGGCGCGGGCCTGGCTGGGGGAGGACCTGGACGCGCTGGAGGAGTTCACGCAAGGGTACGAAGGCGCGCTGAAGCTGCAGGCCGTCGGCCCGTGGACGCTGGCAGCCGGGGTCGAGCTGAGGAACGGCGAGGCCGCGCTCTCGGACACGGGGGCGTGCCGGGACCTGGCCGGGTCGCTGGCCGAGGGGCTGCGGCTGCACGTCGCCGAGGCACGCCGCCGGATCCCGGGCGCGAAGCTGGTGCTGCAGCTCGACGAACCCTCGCTGACAGCGGTGCTGCTGGGGCGGGTGAGGAGCGCGAGCGGCTACCGGACGCTGCGGGCCGTGGACCGCCAGGTGGTCGAGGGCACGCTGCGCGACATGATCGGGGCCGTCGGGGCGCCGGTGATCGTCCACTCCTGCGCGCCCGAGGTGCCGTTCGCGCTGCTGCGCCGGGCCGGGGTCGCAGGGATCTCCTTCGACTTCGACCTGCTGACGGAGCGTGACTGGGACAACTTCGGGGAGGCGGCCGAGGGCGGCACCGCGCTCTTCGCCGGTGTCGTGCCGGGAGTGGACGGCCCATTGTCAGACCCTGCCGGTAGCGTAAGTGGTGTTCGGGCGCTGTGGCGCAGGCTGGGACTGGCACCGGGGGATTTGGGGAGCTCCGTTGCCGTCACCCCGTCCTGCGGTCTGGCGGGGGCCTCGCCGGCCTACGCCCGTGCCGCGCTCGCGCACTGCGCGAAGGCGGCGCGTTCGCTCGTCGACAACCCAGAGTGACCGAAGTGAGGAAGGACGGGGAAGTGGAGATTCCTGCCGAGGTACGCGAGCAGCACGGCCGGCTGGCCGAAGAGGTCGAGGAGCACCGCTTCCGCTACTACGTCAACGACGCGCCCGTCGTCAGCGACGCGGACTTCGACCGGCTGCTGCGCGAGCTGGAGGCCCTGGAGGAGCGGTATCCGGAGCTGCGCACGCCGGATTCGCCCACCCAGAAGGTCGCGGGCGCGTACGAGACGGGCTTCGCCTCCGTCGAGCACCGCGAGCGCATGCTCTCCCTGGACAACGCCTTCGACGAGGAAGAGCTGGACGCCTGGGCGGAGCGCCTGGTCGGCGAACTCGACGGCATTCCCTACCACTTCCTCTGTGAACTCAAGGTGGACGGCCTCGCCGTCAACCTCACGTACGAGCACGGGCGGCTGACCAGAGCCGCCACCCGGGGCGACGGCCGCACGGGCGAGGACATCACGCCCAACGTCCGTACGATCGCCGAGATCCCGGACCGGCTGGCGGGGGAGCGGATCCCGGAGCTGGTCGAGATCCGCGGCGAGGTCTACTTCCCGATGGAGAAGTTCGAGGAGCTCAACGCCCGCCTGGTCGAGGCCGGCGACAAGCCCTTCGCCAACCCGCGCAACGCGGCGGCGGGCTCGCTGCGCCAGAAGGACCCGCGGGTCACCGCCTCCCGGCCGCTCCACATGGTCGTGCACGGCATCGGCGCCCGGCAGGGCTTCGAGATCGAGCGCCAGTCGCAGGCGTACGAACTGCTGCGTGAATGGGGCCTGCCGACCACCAGCTACGCCCGGGTCGTCGACACGATCGCCGGGGTCAAGGAGGTCATCGCCTACTACGGCGAGCACCGCCACGACGTCGAGCACGAGATCGACGGCATCGTCGTCAAGGTCGACGAGATCCCGCTCCAGGGGCGGCTGGGCTCCACCGCGCGCGCCCCGCGCTGGGCGATCGCCTGGAAGTACGCCCCGGAGGAGGTCAACACCAAGCTGGTCGGGATCCGGGTCGGCGTCGGCCGCACCGGCCGGGTCACGCCGTACGCGGTGGTGGAGCCGGTGAAGGTGGCCGGCTCGGAGGTCGAGTTCGCGACCCTGCACAACCAGGACGTGGTCAAGGCCAAGGGCGTGCTCATCGGCGACACGGTGGTGCTGCGCAAGGCCGGCGATGTCATCCCGGAGATCCTCGGCCCGGTCGTGGACCTGCGGGACGGCACCGAGCGCGAGTTCGTGATGCCCGCCGAGTGCCCGGAGTGCGGCACGGGGCTACGGCCCATGAAGGAGGGGGACATCGACCTGCGGTGCCCCAACGCCCGCTCCTGCCCCGCCCAGTTGCGTGAACGGGTCTTCTATCTCGCCGGCCGCAAGTGCCTGGACATCGAGAACTTCGGCTATGTCGCGGCCGCCGCGCTCACCAGACCCCTGGAGCCCTCCGAGCCGGCGCTGCTCGACGAGGGCGACCTGTTCGACCTCAAGGTCGAGGACCTGCTCCCCATCAGGGCGTACGTGCTCGACCAGGACACCGGGCTGCCCAAGAACGATCCGAAGACGGGTGAGCCGAAGATCGCCACGGTCTTCGCCAACCAGCAGGGCGAGCCCAAGAAGAACACCCTGGCCATGCTGGACAACATCGCCGCCGCCAGGGAAAGGCCGCTGGCCCGGATCATCACCGGGCTGTCGATCCGTCACGTCGGACCGGTCGCGGCGGAGGCGCTGGCCCGCGAGTTCCGCGACCTGGACCGGATCAAGGACGCGGCCGAGGAGGAGCTGGCGGCGGTCGAGGGCGTCGGCCCGACCATCGCAGCCTCGCTGAAGCAGTGGTTCGCCGAGGACTGGCACCTGGAGATCATCGAGAAGTGGCGACGCGCCGGGGTGAAGTTCACCGAGGAGGGTTCGCAGGAGGGGCCGCGCCCGCTCGAAGGGCTCACCGTCGTCGTCACCGGCACCCTCGCGACGTACACCCGTGACGGGGCGAAGGAGGCACTGGGCAGCCGCGGGGCGAAGGTCACCGGCTCGGTGTCGAAGAAGACCGGCTTCGTGGTGGTCGGGGACAACCCCGGATCCAAGTACGACAAGGCCATCCAGCTCAAGGTGCCGGTCCTGGACGAGGCCGGCTTCGCCGTACTGCTCGAACAGGGTGCCGACGCGGCCCGGGAGGTCGCGGTGAATCCGGCGGAGCCGGAGGAACAATCCGAGGAGAAGCCGCAGGAGAAGCCGCAGGAGGAGCCGCAGGAGGAGCCGGGCGCTGCCGGGTGACGGGCTGTCATCACCCGTTCGGGCGATAGCAGAAGGATCCGGGCGGGTGGGTCGCATTCGGGCAACAGCAGCCGATCGGTGCCCGAGACAGCCTTGGGCGGCCTACTGTTGAGAAGCCGGAAGGCACACCGGCACACAGCGGGCTGCGAGAGGGACGGGCATGGAACCGACGGACAGCGCCGGACCGGCGCGGCAGCTGAGCCAGCCAGCCGCGCCGGCGCTGCCATCGGCAGCACTGAGGTACGCGGTGGTGGGCGCCTCCGCGGCGGCGCTCGGCGTGGGCATCGTACGGACCAGGATCGACGGCAACGCGCTGTTCCCCGGCGGCACCGTCGGCTGGGCCTTCGCCCTGCTCACCGGCATCATCGTCGGCCACCTCGTCGCCATGGGCCGCGACCGCTGGTGGGGCGGCACCGGCTCCGGCGCCTCCCTCACCCTGGCCATGCTGCTGCTCTACGGCTGGGTGCCCGCCGTCCTGGTCAGCCTGGCCGTCGTCGTACTGGTCGGCTGCGCCCGCCGGCACCGCTGGCGGCAGGCCATGCTCCACGGCGCGGTCGACATCCTCGGCATCGGCGCGGCCTCCCTCGGCCTGGCCGCCTTCGGCACCCACCCTTCCGTGGAACAGCCCTGGTCCCCATCCACTTGGGGGATGGCCGCCGTACCGGCTGTCGTGGTCTCCGCGCTCTTCTACCTCGCTGCGACCCGCACCCTTCTGTGGTATGCCATCGTCCCGCGCGACGGCGGCCTGCCGACCGTCGCCCGCACGGCCCTGATCAGGCAGGGGCTCGTCGGCGTCGCCCTGCTCGGCATCTCGCCGCTGATCATCGTCGTCGCCACCGACCTCCCGGTGATCCTTCCGCTCTTCGCGGTCCCGCTGATCGCGCTGGACTCCACGCTCTGGATCGCCCACGCGAGGGCCGAGGAGCAGTTGACGGATCCGCTGACCGGCCTTCCCAACCGCCAGTGGCTGCTGGAGCGCGCCTGGACCGCCATCGACGACGCCGAGCGCGGCGGCGAGCGGACGGCTCTCGTCCTGATCGACCTGGACAAGTTCCGCTCCGTGAACGACACGCTCGGCCACATGGCCGGAGACCGTCTGCTCCTGCAGATCGCCGACCGCCTCCGGCTCGCCCTGCCCCGTGGCGCGGAGGCCGCGCGGCTGGGCGGCGACGAGTTCGCCGTACTGCTGCCCACCTGCGACTCCCCGACCCGGGCCCAGCGCATCGCGCGGTCCCTGGTCGCAGCCCTCAGCTCACCGCTGAGTCTCGACGGCCTGACCCTGGTCCTGGAGGCGAGCGCCGGGGTCGCCGTCTATCCCGACCACGCGAGCGACGCCGAAGGCCTGCTCAGGCGCGCCGACGTCGCCATGTACCAGGCGAAACGTGACCGCAGCGGCGTCGAGGTCTACGAGGCCAAGCGCGACGGCAACACCCCCGACCGCCTCGGGCTGCTCGGCGACCTGCGCCGCGCCCTGGACGCGGGCGATGTCGAGCTCCACTACCAGCCCAAGGTCCGCTTCGACGGCCAGGTCGCCGGCCTTGAGGCCCTGGTCCGCTGGGTCCACCCCCAGCGGGGGAGGGTGAGCCCCGAGGACTTCATCGCCATCGCCGAGACGTCCGGGCTCATGCCGCAGCTCACGGAGTACGTGCTGGAGATGGCGCTCGGGCAGATCGCGAAGTGGCGGGCGATGGGACTGATGGTCCCGGTCGCCGTCAATGTCTCGCCCCGCGATGTCCACTCGCCCGGCTTCGCGGGCGCCGTGGCCGCACGGCTGGCCCGGCACGGGGTCCCGCCGGGGTCGCTGCAGCTGGAGATAACGGAACACGTGCTCCTCGAAGACCCGCAGCGGGCCGCCGACACGCTGGCCGGACTGACCGGGCACGGCGTCAAGATGTCGCTCGACGACTTCGGCACGGGGTATTCCTCGCTCGTCCACCTGCGGCGGCTGCCGGTCAGCGAACTCAAGATCGACCGGTCCTTCGTGGCCCGGCTCGTCGTCGACAACGAGGACGCCGAGATCGTGCGCTGCACGGTCGACCTCGCCCATTCGCTCGGGCTCCTGGTCGTCGCGGAAGGCGTCGAGGACGACGAGACCTGGGAGCGGCTGCGCGACCTGGGCTGCGACGCCATCCAGGGCTGGCTCGTCGCCGCCGCGATGCCGCCCGACGAGGCCACGGCCTGGCTCAAGCTCCGCGGACGTACGGGATGGCACCGGCACGCCGAGCTGGAGGCCGCCCCCGCGCCCGCCCCGACCCCCGCGCCCGCGGTGCGGGCCGTCCGGGACGCCCGCTGACGGGCGCCGGTGCCCGTGGACGAAGTGCCGGTGCCCAAACCGTTTAGCCCCGCAGGGTCCCGCCCCTCTAGGATTGGCCCGAAAACACCATTGCCAACCCCCAGAGGATCGCTGCATGCCTGGCATCACGCGCGAGGAGGTCGCCCACCTCGGCCGGCTGTCGCGTCTTGAGCTGAAGGACGAAGAGCTCGACCACTTCGCCTCGCAGCTGGACGAGATCATCGGCGCGGTAGCCCGCGTCTCCGAGGTGGCCGGCGAGGACGTACCGCCGACCTCACACCCGCTGCCGCTGACCAATGTCATGCGCCCTGACGTGGTCAGGCCCGGCCTGACCGCGGCGGAGGCGCTGTCCGGCGCACCCGCGCAGGAGCAGCAGCGCTTCAAGGTGCCGCAGATCCTGGGGGAGGACTAGAGCCATGACAGACCTGACCAGGCTCAACGCAGCCGAGACCGCCGCGGCCATCGCCAAGGGCGAGGCCTCCGCCGTGGAAGTGGCGCAGGCCCACCTGGACCGGATCGGCGCGGTCGACGAGAAGGTGCACGCCTTCCTGCACGTCGACACCGAGGGCGCCCTCAAGGCGGCCAGGGCCGTCGACGACAAGCGCGCCGCGGGCGAGGAGCTGGGCCCGCTCGCGGGCGTGCCGCTCGCGCTCAAGGACATCTTCACCACCAAGGGCGTCCCGACGACCGTCGGCAGCAAGATCCTCGAAGGCTGGATCCCGCCGTACGACGCGACGCTGACGACCCGCCTGCGCGAAGCCGGCATCGTGATCCTCGGCAAGACCAACATGGACGAGTTCGCCATGGGGTCCTCCACCGAGAACAGCGCCTACGGCCCGACCGGCAACCCGTGGGACCTCACCCGGATCCCCGGCGGCTCCGGCGGTGGCAGCGCCGCCGCCCTGGCCTCCTTCCAGGCCCCCCTGGCGATCGGCACCGACACCGGCGGTTCCATCCGTCAGCCGGCCGCCGTCACCGGCACCGTCGGCGTCAAGCCGACGTACGGCGCGGTCTCGCGCTACGGCATGGTGGCCTTCAGCAGCAGCCTCGACCAGGGCGGCCCCTGTGCCCGTACGGTCCTGGACGCGGCCCTGCTCCACGAGGCGATCGCGGGCTACGACCCCCTGGACTCGACCTCCATCGACGCGCCCGTACCGGCGGTCGTCGAGGCCGCCCGCAACGGCAACGTCAAGGGCCTGCGCGTCGGTGTCGTCAAGGAGTTCGGCGGCGAGGGCTACCAGGCCGGCGTCATGGAGCGGTTCAACGACGCGATCGAGCTGCTGCGCGAGCAGGGCGCCGAGATCGTCCAGCTCTCCTGCCCGTCCTTCACCTACGCGCTCGCCGCGTACTACCTCATCGCCCCCTCCGAGGCCAGCTCCAACCTCGCCCGCTTCGACGGCCTGCGCTACGGCCTGCGTACGGGCGACGACGGCACCCGCTCCGCCGAGGACGTCACGGCACTGACCCGCGAGGCCGGTTTCGGCCCCGAGGTGAAGCGCCGGATCATGCTCGGCACGTACGCGCTCAGCTCGGGCTACTACGACGCGTACTACGGCAGCGCGCAGAAGGTCCGGACCCTCATCACCCGGGACTTCGAGGCGTCCTTCGGCAAGGTCGACGTGATCATCTCGCCGACCACCCCGACCACCGCCTTCCCGATCGGGGAGCGGGCGGACGACCCGATGGCGATGTACCTCGCCGACCTGTGCACCATCCCGGCCAACCTGGCGGGCAACTCGGCCATGTCCGTGCCCTGCGGCCTCGCGCCGGAGGACGGGCTGCCGGTGGGCCTGCAGATCATCGCCCCGGCGATGGCCGACGACCGGCTCTACCGTGTCGGTGCCGCCGTGGAGGCGGGCTTCACCGCACGCTGGGGGCACCCGCTGCTTGAGGAGGCTCCGACGCTGTGAGCAAGCTCGACAAGGCCAAGGGCTTCAAGAAGTCCAAGCCCGGCACGTATCTCTCCATCGCCACGTCCCTGTTCGGCGCCGTCGGCGTCGCCAAGCAGGTCAAGCGCGGCCGGGCCGAGAGCGACAAGCTGCTGCTGCTGGACGCGGTGATCAGCGCCGCGGCGATCGCGACCGGCGTCGCCCTGCTGGTGCGCGAGCTGCGCCGGCTGGGCGACGACGATGTGCTGGGCGGTTGATAGGGATGACTGTGACGACTGACGACCTGGTGTCCTACGAGGACGCCCTGACGGCGTACGACCCGGTGATGGGCCTTGAGGTCCACGTCGAACTCGGCACCGACACCAAGATGTTCTGCGGCTGTTCCACCACGCTCGGCGCCGAGCCCAACAGCCAGGTCTGCCCGGTCTGCCTGGGCCTGCCGGGCGCGCTGCCGGTGGTCAACGCGATCGGCGTGGAGTCGGCAATCAAGATCGGCCTGGCGCTGAACTGCGAGATTGCCGAGTGGTGCCGCTTCGCCCGGAAGAACTACTTCTACCCGGACATGCCGAAGAACTTCCAGACCTCGCAGTACGACGAGCCGATCGCCTTCAACGGCTATCTGGACGTCGCCCTGGAGGACGGCGAGATCTTCCGGGTGCAGATCGAGCGCGCCCACATGGAGGAGGACACCGGCAAGTCCACCCACGTGGGCGGCGCGACGGGCCGTATCCACGGCGCCTCGCACTCCCTCCTGGACTACAACCGGGCCGGCATCCCGCTCATCGAGATCGTCACCAAGCCGATCGAGGGCGCCGGCGCGCGCGCTCCCGAGGTCGCGAAGGCGTACGTCGCCGAGCTGCGCGAGCTCATCAAGGCCCTCGGCGTCTCCGAGGCCCGCATGGAGATGGGCCAGATGCGCTGCGACGTCAACCTGTCGCTGCGCCCGCACGGCCGGGAGAAGTTCGGCACGCGCAGCGAGACCAAGAACGTCAACTCGCTGCGCAGCGTGGAGCGCGCCGCCCGCTACGAGATCCAGCGGCACGCCGCGGTCCTCAACGCCGGCGGCACGATCGTCCAGGAGACCCGGCACTTCCACGAGGAGGACGGCTCCACCACGGCCGGCCGCATCAAGGAAGAGGCCGAGGACTACCGGTACTTCCCCGAGCCCGACCTCGTACCGATCGCGCCCGCCCGTGACTGGGTCGAGGAGTTGCGCGCCGGGCTGCCGGAGCTGCCGCGGCTGCGCCGCAAGCGGCTCCAGGAGGACTGGGGCATCTCCGACCACGAGATGCAGTCCGTCCTCAACGCCGGTGCGATCGACCTGATCGTCGCCACCACCGAGGCGGGCGCGGACTCCGCCTCGGCCCGCAAGTGGTGGATGGGCGAGCTGGCCCGCCGCTCCAACGAGGACGGCGTGGAGCTGGCCGAGCTGCCGATCACCACGGCGCAGGTCGCCCGGGTCTCGGCGCTGGTCGCGGCCGGTGACCTGAACGACAAGCTGGCCCGCCAGGTCATCGAGGGCGTGCTCGCGGGCGAGGGCGACCCGGACGCCGTCGTCGAGAAGCGCGGTCTGAAGGTCGTCTCGGACGAGGGCGCGCTGGGCGCGGCCGTGGACGAGGCCATCGCGGCCAACGCGGCCATCGCCGACAAGATCCGCGGCGGCAACCTCGCTGCGGCGGGCGCGCTGATCGGCGCGGTCATGAAGCTCACCCGCGGCCAGGCCGACGCGAAGCGCGTGCGCGAGCTGGTGCTGGAGAAGCTGGGCGTCCAGGGCTGATCAGCAGCTGACCTGTACGTATGCGAAGTCGAGGGCGGTCCTCCTGTCATGGGAGGGCCGCCCTGTGGCATATGTACGCATTCTGAGAATCCCGTTAGCATTCTGTGACCATCCCCACGAACGGTCCTAAGGATCTTTTTCGCCTGAAAGAGTGGTGGCTGTTCGTAAGACGTTCTTTGAGGGCTCTTCCCCTGAAAGATCCACAAATCCAGGGGAGAGCACGGGTATGGCCGCACTTGCACGGTGGTGCCTCAACCGCCGGTTCGCCGTCCTCGGCCTCTGGCTCGCCGCCCTCGTCGGCCTGACCACCGCGGCCGCCGTCACCGGCTCCGCGTACTCCAACGACTACGAGGTCTCCGGCACCGAGTCCGCCAGGGCCACCGCCCTCCTCGCCCAGGCCTTCCCCGGCCAGTCCGGCGACACCGACACCATCGTCTGGCACACCGCCAAGGGCACCGTCCGCACCGCGAGCGTCAAGGCGAGCCTGACCGAGGCCCTGGACAAGGTCGCCCACCTGGACGGCGTGGCCTCGGTCGCCGGCCCGTACGACTCCGGCTCCGGCTCCGACGGCAGTGCGCGGATCAGCCAGGACGGCCACACCGCCTACGCGACCGTGACCTTCGACGCCGCCGCCGAGAACCTCACCGAGGGCCAGGCCCAGGCGGTCGTGGACACGGCGAAGCAGGCGGCGAGCGACAACGTCGAGGTCGAGCTCGGCGGCAGCGCGATCGCGCTCACCGAGGGCACGAGCACCCACATCGGCGAGCTGGTCGGGGTCGCGGTGGCGGCCCTGGTGCTGCTGCTGGCCTTCGGGTCGATGTTCGCCATGTTCCTGCCGATCATCACGGCACTGGTCAGCGTCGGGACCGCGTACATGGCCACCGTGCTGCTAGGCCACCTGATGACGGTGGCCGACTTCGCGCCGATGCTGGGCATGCTGATCGGCCTCGGCGTGGGCATCGACTACGCGCTGTTCATCGTCACCCGGCACCGGCGCGGGCTGAAACAGGGGCTGCCGGTGCGCGAGGCGGCCGAGAAGGCGGTCAGCACGACCGGGCGGGCCGTGGTCTTCGCGGGCGGCACGGTGTGCGTGGCGCTGCTGGGGATGCTGATCCTGCGGCTGAGCTTCCTCAACGGCGTCGCGATCGCCGCGTCGCTGACCGTGATGCTGACGGTCGCGGCGTCCGTCACCCTGCTCCCGGCGCTGCTCGGCATGATCGGCATGAAGGCCCTGAGCCGCCGGGAACGCCGCCGGCTCACCGAGCACGGCCCCCAGCCCACCCTGCCCACCGGGCTCGCCGCCCGCTGGTCGGCCTTCGTCGAGCGGCATCCGCGGCTGCTCGGCGCGGTGGCGGCGGCCGTGATGCTGGTGCTGGCGCTGCCCACGCTGTCCCTGCACCTCGGCTCCTCCGACCAGGGCAACAACGCGTCGACGACCACCACCCGCAAGGCGTACGACCTGCTCTCCGACGGCTTCGGGCCCGGCTTCAACGGCCCGCTGCAACTGGTCGCCGAGACCGGCAACGCCGCCGACAAGGTCGCCCTGGAGCAGCTCACCACCACCCTGAGGCACACCGGGGGCGTCGAGGCGGTCAGCGTCACCTCCGCCGAGCACGGCAGCGACGTCCAGGTGATCACGGTCGTCCCGACCACCTCGCCGCAGTCGCAGGCCACCGACGACCTTGTGAGCCACCTGCGCGAGGACGTCATCCCCGACGCGGCCGAGGGCACCTCCCTCCAGGTCCACGTCGGCGGGGTGACGGCGAGCTACGGCGACTTCGCCGCCGTCGTCATCGGCAAGCTGCCGCTGTTCATCGGCTCGGTCGTGGCCCTGGGCTGCCTGCTGCTGCTCCTGGCCTTCCGCAGCATCGGCATCCCGCTCAAGGCCGCCGTCATGAACATCGCGGCCGTCGCCTCCTCCTTCGGCATCGTCGTCGCGATCTTCCAGTGGGGCTGGGGCAGCGAGCTGCTCGGCCTCGGCAGCGCGGGCCCGATCGAGCCCTTCCTGCCGGTGATCATGGTCTCGGTGCTCTTCGGGCTGTCCATGGACTACCAGGTCTTCCTGGTCAGCCGGATGTACGAGGAATGGCAGGAGACCCACGACAACCGCCGCGCGGTCCGGGTCGGCCTCGCCGAGACCAGCCGCGTGATCAACTCGGCGGCGGTGATCATGATCTCGGTCTTCCTGGCCTTCGTCCTGAGCGGCGACCGCACCATCGCCATGTTCGGCATCGGGCTCGCCGCCGCCGTCGCCCTGGACGCCTTCGTGCTGCGTACGCTGCTGGTCCCGGCCCTGATGCACCTGATGGGCGGCTGGAACTGGTGGCTCCCGGCCCGGCTGGAGCGGTGGCTGCCGCGCGTCAGCATCGAGGGCCCGGCGGAGGTGGTTCCGGATTCCGGGGTTTCTCTCATGAAGTTCTCAGAATCGGCCCCTACGGTTGCCCGCTATGGAGACCACCAAGGCCGCTGAGGCGCCCGAGAGCGCCACCGAAACCCCCGAATCCGACGCCAAGGCGGTCGAGGCCGAGGACGCGAACGAGATCGAGAACGAGATCGAGAACGACATCGAGGACAACGAGGAAGAGATCGACCTGGACGAAGTCCTGGAGAACGACTGGGAGCCCGCCGCCCCGGCGTCCGGCGGCGTCCTGGCCGCCACGGCCGCGGTCGTGGGCGCGGCCCTCGGCCTGTCCTCGCTGACCGGCACCTGGATAGCCGACCTGATGTCGGAGCGCCAGAACATCATCGCCCAGGCCGCCGGCACCGCCACCACCACGAACCAGCAGATCGCCCAGCTCTACGGCACGCCGTGGCACACCACCGCCCTGTTCAACGGCTTCTTCGCCATCGCGGCCATCCTGGTCGCCGTCGCGGTCCTGCTCGCCGCGAAGGGCTCCGCGACCTGGGTGCGCGCCCTCGCCTGGGGCGGCCTGGCCCTCGGCGTCATCGGCCTGCTCATCTCCGGCCTGATCTGGTTCGACGTCTTCACCGACATCCCGACGGTCGCGGCCACCACGACCACGTCCAGCACGGGCTGACCTAAGGCACCTGACGCACCGCCTAAGGCCCTTGAGGCCTTGTGGTTCGGGCAGTTGCCCGATGTGGCGCACCCCCCTTGGGGACGAGTCTTGTCTCAACGCACCAGCGAGACGAGTCCCCAAGGGAGCAGCACATGTTCGAGTACGAGATATCGCAGACGCGGTCCGCCGACCTCCGCCGCGAGGCGGACCAGTGGCGGATGGCGGACGTGGCCGCGAAGGCCGCCCGGGAGCTCCAGCGCTCCGAGAGGCGGGTGAGCAAGCGCAAGCAGCGGACCGTACGGCAGGCTCTGCGGGCGATGCGCCCCCACAACGCCGCATGACCGTCATGGCGGCGGCCGTTACGGAGGAATCCGGTACCGGACTGTCGGACCCCCGTGACATGCTCGGGAGAGTGCAGACCCAGTCCGTCAGCCCCGTCTTCGTCGGCCGCGACCGTGAGCTGACCCGCCTCACCTCCGCGCTCGCCCGCGCTCACGCGGGCGAGCCGCAGGCGTTGCTGATGGGCGGTGAGGCAGGGGTCGGCAAGAGCCGGCTGCTGGAGCGGTTCCTCGGCGCGGCCCGTGAGTCCGGGGCCGTCACGGCGGTCGGCGGCTGCGTCGAGATCGGCGCGGACGGACTGCCCTTCGCCCCGGTGTCCACGGCGCTGCGCGCCCTGCACCGCCGGTTCGGCGACGAGCTGCGGGCCGCCGCGGCCGGCCAGGAGGGCGAACTGGCCCGGCTGCTGCCCGAGCTGGCCGGCGCGGCCGACCGGGATTCCCACGACGAGCACGGCCGGGCCCGGCTCTTCGAGCTCACCACCCGCCTCCTGGAACGGCTGGCGGAGGACCGCACACTCGTCATCGCCCTTGAGGACCTGCACTGGGCCGACCGCTCCACGCGTGAGCTGCTCACCTACCTCTTCCGCTCCCTGACCCGGGGCCGGGTGATCGTCCTGGCGACCTACCGCTCCGACGACATCCACCGCCGCCACCCGCTGCGGCCCTTCCTCGCCGAGCTGGACCGCATGCGCACGGTGGAGCGCATGGAGCTGTCCCGCTTCAACCGGGCCGAGGTGCACGAGCAGGTTGCCGGGATCCTCGCCGCCGAACCGGCCCAGGCGTTCGTCGACACGGTCTTCACCCGCTCGGACGGCAATCCCTTCTTCGTCGAGGAACTGGCCTGCAGCATCACCCAGGGCTGCCGCACCGGACTGAGCGACAGCCTGCGCGATCTGCTGCTGGTACGCGTCGAGACCCTGCCGGAGGACGCCCAGCGGGTCGCCCGGATCGTCGCCGAGGGCGGCTCGACGGTGGAGTATCCGCTGCTCGCGGCCGTCGCCGGACTCGGCGAGGACGAGCTGATCGAGGCACTGCGCGCCGCCGTCGGCGCCAACATCCTGCTCCCGACCGACGACGGGGACGGCTATCGCTTCCGCCACTCCCTGGTCCGCGAGGCGGTCGGCGACGACCTGCTGCCCGGCGAGCGCAGCCGCATCAACCGCCGCTACGCCGAAGCCCTGGAGAAGGCCCCCGCCCTCATCCGCAGCGACGAGTCCCCCGCCCGGCTGGCCAGCTACTGGTACCACGCCCACGACGCGGCCAAGGCCCTGCCCGCCGTCCTGCGGGCCTCCGTGGCGGCCCGGCGCCGGCATGCGTACGCCGAGCAACGGCACATGCTGGAACGGGCGCTGGAGCTGTGGGACAGCGTCCCGGACGAGGTCCGAGCGGGGCTGTTCCTGGCCGAGTACGGCGAGGTGTACCCGACGTGGTGCGGCTGCGACACCGAGACCACGCCCCTGCAGTACCTCGACCTGCTGTGCGAGGCCACCGCCGCCGCGACCTACAGCGGGGACCAGGCGGCGGCGTACGAGACCGCCAAGCGGGGACTGCGGCTCCTGGAGGACGGGCAGGACCCGCTGCGCGCCGCGTGGTTCTGGATACGCAGCTCCCAGCTCAAGCGGGCGCTGGCGCGCGGCGACGGCTGGGAGGAGATCGCGAAGGCCCAGGAGCTGGTGCGCGGACTGCCGCCGTCCGCCGTGCACGCCGAGGTGCTGGAGATCGCGGCCGGCTGGGGCATGAACTACAACCCGGGGCCGGACAGCATCAGCACCGCCGAACAGGCCATCCAGGTCGCCCTGCTGGTCGGCGCCGAGGACATCGAGCTGTGCGCCCGGATGACCTGGGGCATCCTGATGACCGACTCCGGATCGGCTGAGGAGGGCCTCGCCGAGCTGGCCGCCACCCGGGAGCGGGCGCGGACCTTTGCCGACCACGGCAAGCTCTTCGTCAGCGTGTCCGCGAACCTCGCCGCCGCCCTGGAAAGCGTGGGCCGCTCCGCGGAGGCGGTGGAAGTGGCCCGGGCCGGCGCGGAGGCGGCGGTACGGGGCGGGCTGCGCGACCCCGCGGCGTTCGCCCTGGCCAACCAGGCCGAGTCGCTGCTCGCCCTGGGCCAGTGGGACGAGGCGGGCCAGCTCGCCGTCCGTGGCCGGGCCGACACCAAGCACGCCCTCTATCTCGGCTGGGCGGCGACCACCGCCGGCCAGCTCGCCGTGCTGCGCGGCGACTTCGACACCGCGACAGCCGAACTGGCCGCCGCCCGCAACGCGTTGGGCTGCCAGGACCACCAGCCGCAGAACGCGATCCCGCTGCGCCACCTGGCAGCCGCCCTCGCCGCCGGGCGCGGCCGGTTTCTCGACGCCCGGGCCGAGATCGAGCAGGCCCTCGATGAGGGCTTCGCCCCGGGCATGCACCGCTACGCCTGGCCGCTGCTGCACACCGCCGCCGTCATCGAGGCCGATGCGGTCGGCCTGCCCGCCGCCGACCCCGGCCGCCCGGCGGTCATCGAAGCCATCCGCAAGGCCGCGAGCAGACTGCCGGCCCTCGCCCCGGTCTGGGCCGCCTACCGGCTCCTCGTGGAAGCCGAACTCGACCGCGCCGCGCTTCGCCCCGGCTCCGCCCGCTGGACCGCCGCCGAAGCCGCCTTCGCCGCCCTCGACCGCCCCTACCAGCTCGCCCGGATCCGCGTGCGCCTCGCCGAGGCCCACCTCGCCGACGGCGACCGCGACGCGGCGGCCCCCCTTCTGGGCGCGGCCCTCGCCACCGCCGACCGCCTCGGAGCCCTTCCGCTGCGCGCCGAGGCGGCCCAGCTCGCCGAACGCGGCCGCGTCACCCTGGAGAACACCGCCGGCCGCACCGCGGAGCCCGCCCCCGCCGAGCCCGGCGAACCCTTCGGCCTCACCAGCCGCGAGCGAGAGGTGCTGGTCCGGGTCGCCGCCGGCTACACCAACCGCCGCATAGCCGAAGAGCTGTTCATCTCACCCAAGACCGCCAGCGTCCACGTCTCCAACATCCTCGCCAAACTCGGCGTCACCGGCCGAGGCGAGGCAGCCGCCCTCGCCCACCGCCTGCGGCTCTTCCCGGCAGCCCCGACCGGCTAGGGGTCGGTAGGCCACCCGATGCTCGAAGGGATCGACTACTGGGAGGAGTTGCGTGAGTCGCCCTCCCAGATGGAGATCTGCGTCGCGATCTTCGCCAACGTCCTCGAACTGGACGGGCAGGGAGAACCGGTCAACGAGAAACACGCCGAGCGCCGGGCTGCAGCCTGGCTCTACCGATACTGCACCGGGGAGTTGCCCCCGGGGGAGCCGGACATCGAGCCGTGGGAATGCCGGCTTCATTGACCGTTGAGGTGCCCAGACGGTCGACCTCGGTCAGGTTCACCCGGCTGGGCCTTCCTTGACGAGTTCGAACCTGATCCCGGCCTTGACCAACCGGTCGATCAGCGAGTCGCCCATGGCAGCGGCCGGTGTGACCGGACCGGCCGTCTGTGGCAGGGCATCGAATGCGAGGCTCATCGCGGCTTCGCCGAGGATCTTGGCGGTTTCGGTATAGCCGGGGTCGCCGCCGGAGACTCGGGAGACCACGTGCCGGTCGCCACCGGTGCCGTGGAAGGTGACGGTGAACGTGCTCTTGGCGCGGACCTCCTCGGTCGGCCCCGCACCCGAGTCCTTCAGCTTGAGCAGGACGGACCGCAGCGGCTTGATCTGCGCACTGATCAGCAGCGTGATGACCAGGCCGATGATCCCCGCCGCAGCCGGAAAGTGGCGGGTTCCGATCCAGTGGCGGTAGGTGAAGTCCGGTCCGTACCGGTCGAGCAGCCGGCCCGAGTACGCGATGTTGTGACCGTCGACGCCGGGAAACGGCACGAGCCAGAGTCCGAAGCGGCGCGTCGGCCGCGCGCTCGGGTTCCGCGAGACGCGCCCCGCCGGCTGTCCTTCGACGGCGGCACGGGCACGGGCGGCGTCACGCCACTGGCGCAGACGCGAAAGGTAGTTGACGACCGTGTGGTACGTGCCGCCCGAGATGTCCGCCGAGGTCTGGACGACCCCGTCGACGGCGATCGGTACGTCCTCAGGAAGATGCTTGACGGTGAAGTACGTGCCGAGGTCGTGCGGTACTGAATCGAAGCCCGCCGAGTGCACGATCCGGGCGCCGCTGGCGGTGGCGGTGTCGCGGTACCTCACGAACATGGTGTCGACGAACTCCTGCTCGGCCGCCAGGTCGAGGTAGTCGGTGCCCGCTTCCGCACAGGCCTTCACGAGTGCCTCGCCGTACTTCAGGTAGGGGCCCACGGTCGTGATCAGGACCCGGGTCGAGGCAGCGACCTTCGCGAGTGCGGCCGGATCGGACGAGTCCGCGACGAGGACCGGCAGGCCGGGCCGGCCCAGACCCTCCCGTACGGCCGCCAGCTTCTGGGCGCTCCGGCCCGCAATGGCCCAACGGGCGCCGGCCGGCAGATGTTCAGCCAGGTATTCGGCAGCGAGCCGACCGGTGAAGCCGGTCGCTCCGAAGATGACGATGTCGTAGCGGCGCATGGCCACAACTCTTGGCCATTGCCCAGCCGTGAGGCAGGTGCCGATCGGCGCAGGACTTGTGAGTTTCGGCGGCCGTCAGTCCGGCCTCGGCAGTGTGGTCCGGTACGCGCGGGGTCCCATCCCCTTCCAGCGGCGAAACGCGTGCGAAAAACTGGACACTTCTTGATAGCCGAGTCGTTCAGCGGCCTGGGCGACCGTGAGTCCTTCGGTGAGCATCTCCTCGGCGAGACGCTCCCGGATCTCGTCCAGCAGCTCGCGGTAGGAAGTCCGCTCGGCGGCCAGGCGTTCCCGGAGGGTACGGGAACTCATCGTCAGTTCGCGGGCGACGTGTTCGGCCGTCGGCGGGTCACCGGGCCGTGCCAGCAGCAGGTCGCGCACGCGGCCCGCCGCACCGGTGCGGGCGCTGCTGCGGTCGAGCCACTCCCGGCACTGCTCCTGCGCGAGCGCTTGGGCGTGAGCGTTGGCCTGTGGCATCGGCAGGTCGAGCAGGGCGGCATCCATGGAAAGGAATGTCTCGTCGCCGTCGAACTCCGGCGTGATGCGCAAGATCTGCTCGTAACGCTCCGGGTCCGCGGGCGGAAACGAGAGCACCAGCCGTCGGACCTGGATCTGGGCGGAGAAGAGTTCCTGCTGAAGCGTGGCGGTGACCGCGAGATCACGTTCGATGGTGAAGCGCCTCAACGGCTCGGGCACGTCCGGGGCGGTGAGTACCAACCGGGCCTCATCACCGGTGCGACGCAGGTCGAAGTGCGACCACGCGTATGTGAGGTCAAGGTACTGAAGCGCGAGCCTGATCGCGGCGCCGAGCGTCGGGCTGCTCACCAGGGCGAAACCCCAGAAGCCGAAGGACGTGAGGTGGAAGCGGCTGCCGGCCTCAAGCCCGAGATGGCCCCGGCCATCGGTCGCTGCCAGCAGGTTGCCGACCACCACCTGCTCCTGCCGTGCGGTCACCTCGGTACCGGTTTCACGCAGCGCTGCTTCAGCGAGTCCGGTGCCGGCCAAGGACGCGGTTGCGGGCACACCGAGATCAACACCCAGGTCGACCAGCATCAACACGCTGGTCGGCGGTCGGGGAATCTCCCACTGAACCATCGGCGCCTCCATTCGAGCCTCCGCCGAATCTAACAACTCCGGCGCCGACGGGCACCTCCTCCGTGGTGATCGAGAAGCGGAACATCGAGGTCAGGACGTTTCACGGAAGGGCCAGAAAGATGGCGCACACCGTCTCGATCGCGATCATCGGCACCGGCTTCGCCGGCCTCGGCATGGCCGCTCGGCTCAAGCGAGCCGGATTCCACAACCTGACGCTCTTCGAGAAGGCCGACGACATCGGCGGCTGCTGGCGGGACAACACGTACCCGGGCGCCGCATGCGCTGTCCCCTCACACCTGTACTCCTACTCATTTGCCCAGAACACCGAATGGTCCCGACGCTTCGCGCCGCAGGCCGAGATCCACCAGTACCTGCGTGACACCGCCGACAGGTTCGGCATCACGCCCCACATCCGGTTCAACGCCCACGTGACCACCGCGGAATTCGATGAGGCGACGGCCACCTGGGCCATAACCCTCGAAGACGGGTCCGTCCACGTCGCCGACATACTCATAGCCGCCACAGGCCTCCTGAACCGTCCTCTGATCCCCGGCATCCCCGGGCTGGACACCTTCCAGGGCGAGCAGTTCCACTCCGCGACCTGGAACCACGATTACGACCTGACCGGAAAATCCGTTGCCGTCGTCGGCACCGGCGCCTCGGCCATCCAGTTCGTCCCTGCCATCGCGTCCCGCGTTGCGCGACTGACGCTGTTCCAGAAGGACGCCGCGCACGTCATCCCCAAGCCGGACCACCCCTTCGCTCCGATTGCCCGGACGGCGTTCCGCAGGATTCCGGGTCTGCAGCGACTCTCACGCTGGCTCACCTACTGGCAGCTGGAACCACGCGGCGCCGCCTTCACCAGGTTTCCCCAGTTGCTCAAAATCGCCGACCGCCAATTCCGGCGCAACATCTCGCGTCAGGTCACCGATGACGCGCTGCGCACCAAACTGACCCCTGAAGACCCGATCGGCTGCAAGCGGATTCTCCTGTCCAACGAGTACTACGGCGCGCTGACCCGCGACAATGTCGATGTCGTGACCTCGGCGATCACCGAAGTCACGCCCACCGGCGTCAAGACCTCCGACGGCAGACTCCACGAAGTCGACGCGATCATCTACGGCACCGGTTTCAGGGCCACCGAAGTCCTCGGCCCCATGCGCGTCACCGGACGCAACGGACGGCTGCTGCGCGAGGCGTGGCGCGACGGCGCCGAAGCGCATCTGGGTATCAGTGTCGCCGGATTCCCCAATCTGTTCATCCTCTACGGACCGAACACCGGACTCGGCCACAGTTCGGTCGTACTGATGCTGGAAGCCCAGATCAACTACGTGCTTCAAGCAGTCAGGCGACTGGCCAGGGGCGACGTCGCCTGGCTTGAGGTCCGGCCCACTGTGCAGGCCGTTTCCAATGCCGCCCTCCAGCAACGGATCCGCACCAGTGTCTGGGCCCAGGAATGCGACAGCTGGTACAGGACCACGTCCGGCAAGAACACCATCCAGTGGCCCGGCTTCACCTTCGAGTACGCGGCACGTACCCGCCGGCTGAACGAGTCCGATTTCCACCTTGAGCCCGTTGGCGCTCGCGACCTCCCACCCAGGAGAAACGATGAACGTGAGAATAAGCGGATCCCGCATCCTGCTGACCGGCGCGACCGGTGGTCTCGGTAAAGGCCTGGCCCGGGCGTTGCGCGCCCACGGCGCTGAATTGATCCTCACGGGCCGACGGGTGGAAGTCCTCGAAAGTCTCGCCGCCGAGATCGGCGCGATGCCGATCGCCGCCGACTTGTCGAGCCCCTCCGATGTCAAGCGACTGCTGGACGAAGCCGGCCCGGTCGACATCCTGATCAGCAACGCGGGACTCACGGCAGTCGGCCCGGTGGTCGACTTCTCCGAAGAGGAGATCGCTCGCACGGTCGACGTCAACCTGGTCAC
>Ga0307517_10001604_pt1 | contig 37610 bp, 29 predicted proteins | sample 23_EM_MG_FD_194515 | JGI IMG/M metagenome (GOLD analysis project Ga0307517, IMG submission 194515) | Populus trichocarpa ectomycorrhiza microbial communities from riparian zone in the Pacific Northwest, United States - 23_EM | ecosystem: Host-associated > Plants > Roots > Unclassified | place...
TGAGTGGCGAGGACGTAAAAAGGGGGACATTCTCACACCGCCACGCTGTTTTAACACTGGTTGACTCTGAAGATGAATATACGCCACTGGATACTTTAGATGCTGAGGCAAAATTCAGCATATATAACTCTCTGTTATCAGAATATGGTGTTTTAGGTTTTGAGTATGGCTACGCTCTGGCAAATCCTAATGCATTGACCATCTGGGAAGCGCAGTTTGGCGACTTCTTTAACGGTGCACAAATCATCGTTGATCAATATATTGCCAGTGCCGAAACTAAATGGCAACGCGGTAATGGTTTGGTGATGTTATTACCACACGGTTACGAGGGCCAGGGGCCTGAACACTCATCAGCACGTATAGAGCGTTTTATGGAGCTTTGTGCTGACGATAATATCCAGGTGGCCAATTGTACCACACCGGCAAACTTCTTCCATATCCTGCGCAGGCAGCTGCACCGCGATTTCCGCAAACCATTGATTGTGTTTACACCAAAGAGCTTACTGCGTGCGCCTAAATGTGTATCGCCATTGGAAGAATTTACTGAGGGTAAATTTCAGAAGATCATCGATGATAATTATGCAGATGTCAAAAAGGTAAAACGTGTATTGTTCTGCTCTGGTAAGCTCTATTATGAGTTACTTGAAAAACAACAGGCAGATCAGCGTAAGGATGTGGCCATTGTTCGCGTTGAGCAATTGTATCCGACCCCTGAACTGCATATGCTAAAAATAAAAGCCAGATATGCCAAGGCGACCGAATTTATCTGGGTACAGGAAGAGCCTGAAAACATGGGGGCATGGCCTTATATGTGCCGTAAGTTCCGCAAGAGCGAATTGCAGTTGGATGTAATCTCACGTAATGAAGGCAGCAGTACCGCAACTGGTTTTGCTAAACAGCATCAGTCGCAACAGCAGCATATTATTGCCAAAGCATTTGATGTACCTGCAGGTAAGACTGTAAAAAAGTCAACTGGAAAAATGGCTAACGTAACCGCCAATTAAAGAGTTATACGTAGTACGTTCAACGTAGTGCGTTATCAATATTTACTGTAATTAACCCTTAGTCAAAACGTAGAACGTAAGACGTAAAACGTAGAACCTACCAATATGAGTTTAGAAATAAAAGTTCCGCCGGTTGGCGAATCAATTACCGAAGTAACCCTGTCGCGCTGGATAAAAAAAGACGGCGATAATGTTGCAATGGATGAAGTAATTGCCGAGTTAGAGTCAGATAAGGCTACTTTTGAGCTTACTGCCGAAAAAGCCGGAACTTTAAAGACGATTGCTAAAGAAGGAGATACTCTTGCTATCGGCGCAGCCGTTGCAAGTATTGATGAAGGTGGCGCTGCTGCCCCTGCCAAAGAAACGGCACCCGCTCCGGCCGCTGCACAGCCAGTTGCAGAACCAACGCCAGCTGCAAGTGCTCCCGCTGCTGCAGGCGGATCATTGCAAATAAAAGTTCCGCCGGTTGGCGAATCAATTACCGAAGTAACCTTGTCGCGGTGGATAAAGAAAGACGGCGATACCGTTGCAATGGATGAAGCCATTGCCGAACTGGAATCAGACAAAGCTACCTTTGAATTGACCGCTGAAAAGTCGGGTGTTTTAAAAACCATTGCCAAAGAAGGTGATGTTTTAGCAATTGGTGCGGTAGTTTGCACTATCGAAGGTGCCGGTGTTGCAACATCAACACAGCCAAAAGTTGCTGAACCAGTTGCTGCAACCGCTACTGTTGCCGCAGGCTCAGAAAAAACTTATGCATCAGGGACACCGTCACCCGCTGCTGCAAAAATACTGGCTGAAAAAGGTATTAATCCGGCAGTTGTTCCCGGTAATGGTGTTGGCGGAAGGATTACTAAAGCTGATGCGCTGACCGCTGTAACCGCTGACCTGGTTTCTGAAAACCCACAGGGTGGCAGTAAAAAAACAGATCCTATTACCCCTAAAGTGGAAATAAAGGCACCTGAGCCGGTTAAATCTATTGACCCAAGAGGTGAGCGTCGTGAAAAGATGTCGCCATTGCGCAAAACAGTTGCACGCAGGCTGGTAGCCGTGAAGAACGAAACTGCAATGCTGACGACTTTTAACGAGGTGGACATGTCTCCAATTATGGAACTGCGTGCTAAGTACAAAGATAAATTTAAGGAGAAACACGGCGTAGGCTTAGGCTTTATGTCATTCTTCACTAAAGCAGTTTGTGAAGCTTTAAAAGAATGGCCTGCTGTAGGTGCACGTATTGAAGGTGAAGAAGTGGTTTACAGCGATTTTGCTGATATATCCATTGCCGTATCTGCGCCTAAAGGACTTGTTGTGCCGGTGATTCGCAATGCCAATAGCATGAGCCTGGCTGATATTGAAAAGGCTGTTGCAGCCCTGGCTGTAAAGGCGCGTGACAACAAATTGAGCCTGGAAGAAATGACCGGCGGTACATTTACCATCACCAATGGCGGTGTATTCGGTTCGATGATGTCGACACCGATCATCAACTCTCCGCAGTCGGCTATTTTGGGTATGCACAATATTATTGAGCGCCCGGTTGCTGTGAACGGACAGGTAGTGATCAAGCCGATGATGTATGTAGCTTTATCTTATGACCACCGCATCATCGATGGCCGCGAATCAGTGAGCTTCCTGGTAAGGGTAAAACAATTGCTGGAGGATCCTGCAAGATTGTTATTGGGAGTTTAAGCTTTCGCGTTTATAAGAAATATAAAAACCCGGTTTAGGCCGGGTTTTTTTGTTATCGTGTCACTAACCTTTTCAACGCTGTTGTGAACCCAGAATGCAATCCTTCGTGAAAAGGCAGGAAAGTGATTGCATCTTCAATATTTGTAAATTCTACCCCATATCGTACTGTCCATGCGGTGTAATTACCAAATACCCCACTATTATAATCGTCCTCTAACTGATCGAGTGTGGTAAACAGGAGACTTTTAATATTTTCTATTTCGGCTTCGCTTAATGGGTTTCCTGGTTTGGTGCCTGATTTAAAGGCATTGATAAAGTCCTCGTCTAACCGTGGAGCCAACCCCGCCTTGATATAGCATACACCTTGTTGTGCGGCTATCAAATGGGCCAGGTTCCAGATGATGTTGTTGTTAAAGCCTTCGGGGATTTTGTTAAATTGTTCTGTGGTAAGATCTTTTACGTGATCGAGCAGAAAAGACCTTGTCTTCCTGATAATTTCGATTTGTTTAGTCATGCTGGGTAAATATAGGCGCAATTCTAATTATAATCAATAAATTAGCCTATCAACCAATTTACCGTACCAAGAACCAATGATTACCTATACCAAAGCCATTGCCTGCTTAATTGTCGTTTCAGTAATTTTTAGTTCATGTAAAAACAATTCCTCGCAAGACGATACCAACTGGAGAGTCTACGGCGGGTCGAAAAAATCACAACGATATTCATCGCTTACGCAAATCGATACCGGGAATGTGAAGCAGTTGCAGGTAGCCTGGACCTACCATACAAATGATGCAGACCTGAAGGCACATTCGCAGATACAATGTAACCCGATCATGGTCAATGGATTGCTATATGGCACCACACCAAAGCTAAGGTTGTTTGCAGTAGATGCGGCAACAGGAGCTGAGAAGTGGGTGTTTAATCCGGCAGGAAATATCAATTCATCACCCAGTAACTTCGGGATGAATAACAGCCGCGGTGTTACTTATTGGGAAGATGGTGATGACAAACGTATTTTATATTGTGCGGGTTCAAGCATTTATGCCGTAAATGCCGAAAATGGACAATTGATAAACGGTTTTGGTAATGGTGGTAAGGTCGATCTGCACAATGACCTTGGACGGAATGGCAAAGATATGTACGTCACTGCCACAACGCCGGGGATCATTTATAAAGATATTTACATTATTGGTAGCCGCGTAAATGAGACTGCTGATGCTGCACCGGGACATATCCGTGCTTACGATGTCCGTACAGGTAAACTTAGATGGATATTTCATACCATTCCTTACCCGGGTGAGTTTGGGTATGACAGCTGGAAAGATACTGCTGCTTACAAACATATCGGTTCGGCCAATAGCTGGTCGGGCTTTAGTCTTGATGAGAAAAGTGGAGTGTTGTTTGCACCAACCGGTTCAGCAGCATATGATTTTTATGGGGGTAAGCGGAAAGGTGCAGGCCTATTTGCCAATTGTGTGCTGGCCATAGATGTGTCAACGGGTAAACTGAAATGGCATTACCAGGTGATCCATCATGATCTGTGGGACAAGGACCTGCCTACAGCACCGGTTTTGGTTACCATTAAGCATAACGGTAAGGATGTTGATGCCGTTGCCCAGCCTACCAAACACGGATTTATATTTGTTCTTGACCGTGCTACCGGAAAGCCGTTATTCCCCGTAAAGGAATTGCCAGTAGAAACAAAATCAGAACTGGCAGGCGAGGAACCCTGGCCGACACAACCTATCCCCACACTCCCTGTGCCTTTTGCAAGGCAAACGCTGACCGAAAAAGATATAAATCCATATTTATCCAATAGTTCAAAAGCAGAAGTGCTGAAAAGATTAAAGACCTACCGTTATGGAAACATGTTTTTGCCTCCGGGTAAAATTCCTTCGTTGATCTTTCCGGGATTTGATGGAGGGGCGGAATGGGGCGGGCCGGCTTATGATCCATCGTCAGGAATAATATACATAAACGCCAACGAAATGACCTGGGTAATGACCATGATCGATTCAAAACAGGAGGCGCCAAAATCAGAGACCTTTAACCAGGCTGGCCAAAGATTGTTTACCAACAATTGTATGAGCTGCCACGGGCAGGACAGGAAGGGAACAGGCAATTTCCCTACGCTCATCAATATCAGCTTAAAATATAAGGATCAGCAAATAAGCGACCTGTTGCAAACCGGCCGGCGGATGATGCCATCGTTTAAGCAATTAACCGCACAGGAAAGAAGCGCGGTAATCACTTATATTACCGAAAATAAAAAGGCCGGAATGATCGCTTTTATGGCTGAACATAAGGCTGTTGATCCTTATCTCAACATCCCATACCAAATGACAGGCTATGATAAGTTCCTTTCCAAAGAGGGTTATCCGGCTATTGCACCACCATGGGGTACGCTGAATGCTATCGACCTAAACACCGGTAAAATGGTTTGGCGCATTCCTTTAGGTAATGACACTACTTTTGAAAAAGTTGCCAAAACGCCAACAGGTACGGAGAACTATGGCGGCCCCGTAGTTACTGCCGGTGGACTGATATTTATTGCAGCCACTAAAGACGGTAAAATACGGGCATTTAATAAGCGAAACGGTCAACTATTGTGGGAAGCAACACTACCTGCACCGGGCTTTGCTACACCTGCCGTTTACGAAATGGATGGCCGGGAATACCTGGTAGTGGCCTGTGGGGGCGGTAAATTGGGGACTAAATCGGGCGACTCGTATGTCGCATTTGCGTTGCCGAAATGATTATAATTTGATTAGAAAAAATGGCGCATTATATGCAATAAGTGCCGGGCTAATTATTTTGTCTAAATTCGCCCCACCAATCTACACTGAATGCAGTTGCCCCATTCAAATAATTCGCCGGAAACATCTAATAAAGCTATCTGGTATTTTTTGCTGCTGTGGACGATCTTAAACGCGGTACAAGCCTACACTTTAGAGATCCATGCTGATGAAGCTTATTACTGGTTATACTCGCGATTTTTAGATTGGGGTTACTTTGATCATCCGCCTATGGTGGCCATTTTTATATGGATAGGCGACAGCCTGTGGCATAGTGAATTTGGTTTGCGGTTAATGACGGTGCTTTCGAGTACGCTGTCCCTTTATATTTTATGGCTGATCGCAAAAAGATATGCTGTTGAAGCAAAATGGTTTATTTTGGTGGTGTCGGGCATATTCATTTTTCACCAGTATGGGTTTACTACTACGCCCGATGCTCCGCTGTTTTTGTTTAGCGTCCTGTTTTATTTCATCTATCAAAAGTATATTGATGATGACAATACTAAATGGGCGCTGCTGTTAGCAGTTATCATAGCCTGTCTGCTCTACAGCAAATATCATGGGATATTATTAGTTGGGTTTACAGTTTTATCGAACATTAAATTGTTAAAACGATGGACATTCTGGCTGATAGCCGGTGTGGCTGTTGTTTTATATATCCCTCATATTTTATGGCAGATCGATCATGGTTATCCATCTGTTAACTACCATCTTTATGAGCAATCCACCTATCATTACCAGTTCTCACAAACCTGGACCTACTTTCCCGGACAACTGTTAATGGCGGGACCGGTCATAGGTGTCTTCCTGTTTTATTATGGGTTTAAAATCCGTATTAAGGATGCCTTTATCCGCGCATTGATGGTGAACAGTGTATTTACTTTTCTTTTCTTCCTGTCGAGCAGTTTTAAGGGCGAGGTGCAGCCGCAATGGACACTGATCGCTTTTGCACCGCTGGTATTGCTGGTGCTTATCCAGTTTAAACAGGCGGGTAACTGGAAACAGTGGTTTCAGCGGGTGGCTATTGTTAACCTGGTATTTATTATAGTGCTTAGGGTGATGCTGATTACCGCTTCTCCGCTGATAAGGAAAGTGGGGCAACTGAAAAGCTTATTTGGGTTTAAGCAATGGGCATATGATATTAAACAAAAGGTAGGCGATAATTATGTGATACTGAACGATGGCTTTCAGAACGCAGCCAAGTACGACTTTTATAATAACACCACCAAAGGGTTTGCCTATGACGAACGCTATTACCGGCTTACGCAGTTTGACATATGGCCGATTGAAGAAGGCATGCAGCATAAAAAAGCTTACTGGCTATCAAAGTATCCCGTTAAGGGTGTCAGCACCGATACGTTAAACACAGCAGGGGGGAAATGGTATGGCGGCTGGGTAAATGATGTGCGCACTTATCAAAAGGTCAAGGTAGACGTTCCGTCTTCTAAGATCACAGCGAAATCGGGTGAGGAAATAAATTTCGACCTGGATATCACAAACCCATATCCTTATGCAATAAATTTCAGTAATTCGGGTTATCAGCATCAGGTGAATTTTGAGGCTTGTTTGTTTAAGGAAGCAAACATTATACAAGTTCAGGAATCGGGCGATGATTTTCATGAATTGACATTAAAACCACAGGAAAGCAGGCATTATAAGTTTAAATTTGTCGCGCCGGCGCAAAAGGGGACTTATACTGTCATGTTCTCCCTTAGGACTGATCCTTTCCTGGGGAGTAAGAACAGCCTGATAATTAGTTTAACGATTGAATAGACACCAGATGATAAAAAAACTTTACCTCTTAATTTTTCTTTCTTTTCTTTCATGTGGAGTTGCCATGGCGCAAACAACGCTCGACGTTGATTTCAGTGGTCTGGGTTTCCTGGATAACCGGGAATATAAAGATTTTGTATCCCGCTCACGCACCTACTCGGGTACACGCACCGCGCTTGATTTTGGATTGAATATTGATTCATTAAACAGTTTTGTGGTAGGAGCTAATGCCATACATGAATTTGGTGCGATACCTTATTTCTTAAAAGTGAACCCAATCGCTTATTACAGCTTTCACAATAAAAACTGGCTGTTTAACGCGGGTGAGTTTCCCCGTACCGGATTAATTGATAATTATCCGCGAGCATTGCTGAATGATACGCTGCAATATTATCGCCCTAATATTGAGGGCCTGTTTTTGCGGTTTATTAATAACAAGAAAAACTTTACGGAAACCATGTGGATAGATTGGGTAAGCAGGCAAACGGACACTCAACGGGAAGAATTCCTGATAGGCCTTGAAGGTAAATACAAGCCCAATCCGTTCGGGCCATTCTATATTTCCCACTATTTTGTATTGCTGCATGATGCCGGCGCAGCTATTTTAACCCCTAACGACCATATCCAAGACAATGGCGGCGCCCAGGTGAGATTAGGCCTCGATCTTAGTCATAAAACTGTTCTGGACTCACTATCTATTGAAGCAGGGGGGATGGTATCTTTAGATAGGACACGAGGGGTTGACCAACTGCAATCACCTAAAGCTTTTGTAGCCAGCGCTTATTTAAGCTATTCAAGATTTGCTATATTCAATGAATTTTATGCCGGGCAGGGCAGCCATACTATCTACGGCGACTCATTTTATGAAAAGAAATTTTATAATAGGCTTGACTTCATTATTACCCCATTTGTGGCCAGCCGCCTGAAAGGTCAATTTATTTTCACCGTCCACAGAACACCCGGATTTACCAGTAACCAGGAAGCATTTAAGCTGACCTATGATTTGGGCAGAAGGAAAATAGCAACGTTCAACTAGGCTAAAAGAGCTAAAAGCAGAAAGCCCAAGGCTGAAAGCAAAAATACCTCAGCTTTGGACTTTTTGCTTTATCTTTTAATCCCTTTGTACATCCCCGCTTCCGGATTTTGAAGATGAAACGCTTTTAGCACCTCCAGTATAACGTACATCGCCTGAACCGGAGATAGAGGCGGATATGCTATTGCTGGCGTTAACAGACGCATCGCCCGAACCGGAAACACGTACAATAGTGTTTGATGTAACCAGGCCTCTTGCTTCGAAATCTCCAGAACCTGATACGCTTACTGCAGAGTTTTCGGCACGGCCGGATAATTTCACATCGCCTGAACCGGATATGCCGCTTTCAAGATTTTTTACATCTACTTTTCCATACATATCGCCTGAACCGGATACTTTTATTCTCAATGAGTTGGTATGGATACCTTCTTTAAAGAATATATCACCTGAGCCGGAAACGCTGATCGCATTTAAATCTTTGGCAACAACATACACAGCTATTTTTTTATGATTGCCAAACAGGTCGCCCCAGTGGAAATTATTATCGTTTTTATTATAAATTTTCAAAACGCCATTATCCACCTCAGTGATGATATGGTCAATAATATTATCGGGTGCTTCTACTTTAACAGATTCGGTTGAGCCCTGGGTAATATACACATCAAAAGAACCACCAAGGGCTACGGCATTAAAGCCTGAAAGGTGGCGGTCTTCTATTTTAGATACCTCAATATCAGCTGCTGTATGCGGACGGGCATAAATATAGGCTGGTCCTGGTAAAAGCAGCGCTATGAGTAATATTTTGATTAGTGCTCTCATTTTTTATTCATTTTGAAAATAAGACGCCGCCCGATAGAAAAGGTTGCATATAAATATAAATAATCGGAAAATAATACAGCTAATTTATTAATAATGAATAGCGAATGTTAAATATTAATCCACCAAGACCCCGATATAATAATTAAAGGTATCTACTTCTATATTGTTTTTGGTAGCACCTTCAATAGTAACCGGTGCAAAACGTGTTGTAGGATGAATATACTGATATTCGCCACCTTTTATTTTTACCCTTACAGGCATATTAAAACCTTTGGCATCAGCCTGCCAGCGAACTGCAAGTTTACCATCGCGATTGGTCATGAATTCCAGTATGGGCAGGTTTTTATAATGCAGGTACTGGTCAAATACCGGTAATAAATTGATCCCGGCTTGTTCATTGATATAGTTGACGATATCATCATGAGTAACTGTCTGATGATAGAAAGTTTTATTAAGCCCGCGCAGGATGCTGCGCCATTTTTCATCGTTGTTGATGACGGTTCGAACCATATCCAGCAGGTTCCCGCCTTTATAATACATATCGCTGGAACCTTCTTTGTTTACATTATATGGGCCTACGATAGGACGGTCATTCGCAATTAGCAAACGGGTGCCATGCACATACTCCTGTCCGGCCTGCTTGCCCCATTTATTTTCAATAAATAGCGACTCGGAATAATTGGTAAAGCTTTCGTGTATCCACATATCGCCCAAATCCTTTGAAGTAATATTGTTGCCAAACCATTCATGCCCGCTCTCATGTATAACGATAAAGTCCCATTTTAACCCCCAGCCGGTACCCGACAGGTCGCGCCCTAAATAACCATTTTGGTAATGATTACCATAAGCCGTTCCGCTTTGGTGCTCCATGCCGAGGTGATGCGATTCAACGAGCTTGTAGCCGTCTTCATAAAAAGGGTAGGGCCCAAACCAGTATTCAAAAGCTTTTATCATCGGTTTGGCATTATCGCCCCATTGTTTTTTGGCTTTATCCAGGTTATAGCTTAAAGGCCAGAAATCGAGTGTCAGTTTACCTTTTTCACCATCATAAGTGTCAGAATAATGAGCGTAATCGCCAATATTGGCTTCGATATCATAATTATTGATCGGGTTGGCGACGAACCAATCGAAGCGCGTATAGCCATCTTTCAGTTTGGTTACTTTACGCAGGCGGCCGTTAGATACATCTTTCAATCCGGTAGGTACGCTAATGCTGATCAATGCGCTATCTACTTCGTCATACTGGTGGTCCTTATTTGGCCACCACACGCTTGCCCCCATACCCTGGCAGGCGGTGGATACCCACGCATGCCCTAATGAATCAACATTATATTCAACACCACCGTCCCACGGTGCACGTTTGGCAATGGTTGGATTGCCTGAGTAATACACGGTAAATTCTTCTTTGCTGCCTTTTGCAATGGTTTGCGGGAAGGTTACAAATACGGCATTGAACTCGCGGGTATAAGGAAGTTCTTGTCCTTTGTAAACCACTTTCTCCACTTTCAGATTAGCAAACAGGTCAAACTGAAGCTTGGTAAAGTCCTGTGTTGCAGTAAACTTAAACAATACGTTGCCGCTGATAAATTTGTTCGGGATATCAAACTTCACGTCGAGGTGATAGTAATTGATATCATAACAGGTACGCAAAGGTGTTAAATACCCCCTGAGCGAATCGGCCCGGGTGAAGGTTTCTTTATTTACACCTAATTGCGCAAAAGTATTGAATGCGATCAGCACTGATGCTAATGCGGTGAGAAGGATGGATTTTTTTATCATCGGTTTTAATCTAAAAGTCTAATTATACAATGGCTTCAAAGTGCGGTGTGTCATCCTGAGGCTCTCGAAGGATAGTGCGCAGAGGCCATTCCCGCCGTGCTTCGAGTGCCTCAGCATGACACCCTCTTTTGTCTCCGTACCACTTCATATCCCCGAAAGCTTTATATAATAATCCAGGGTATCTATTTCTAAGTTTGCTTTAGTTGCTCCGGGCAGGTCGATAGGTTGCAAAGTTGCTGTTGGTTTGATGAATTTATATTCACTTCCTTTAATTCTAATAAGGACAGGCATATTAAAACCTTTTGCATCAGCAACCCATTTGCAATACGGTTTCCCGTCTTGCCAGGTAAATTGCAGAGTTGGCAAGCCTTTATAATGCAGGTACTGATCGAAAACTGGTGATAAATTAATGCCCGATTGCTGATCGATATACCCGATAATATCATCATAAGTAACTGTTTTGTGATAAAAGGTTTTGTTCAACCCGCGCAAAATGCTGCGCCATTTGTCGTCATCGTTAATGATCGTTCTCACCATATTCAATAATACCGCGCCCTTTGAATACATGTCCTCAGAGCCTTCTTTGTTCACACCGTATACACCTACAATGGGGCTTGCGTTTTCAATCCCCCTGCGGGCACCGTGAATATATTCCTGCCCGGCCTGTTTCCCAAATTGGCTGTCGACAAACAAGCCCTCAGAGTAACAGGTAAAGCTTTCGTGTACCCACATGTCAGCCAGATCCTTTGCAGTGATATTATTGCCAAACCATTCGTGCCCGCTTTCGTGCACAATAATATAATCCCATTTTAGTCCCCAGCCGGTATTGGATAGATCGTGTCCTAAGTAACCGTTCATAAAGTGGTTACCATAGGCAACTGCGCTTTGATGCTCCATGCCCAAATGCGGTGTCTCAACCAGTTTGTATCCATCTTCATAAAAAGGATAGGGGCCAAACCAGTATTCAAATGATTTGAGCATCGGTTTTACATTGGCTTCAAATTGTTTTTTTGCCTTTTCAAGATCAGAAGGCAGTACCCAATAATCGAGGTTGAGTTTGCCTTTTTCTCCGTCATAGGTATCAGTGAATTCTGTATAATCAGCAATGTTAGCAGCCACATCATAATTATTGATTGGGTTGGCCACAAGCCAGTCGAACCGGGTGTAGCCATTACCCAGGTCGGTCACTTTGCGCAGACGGCCGTTGGATACATCTTTTAACCCTGTAGGTACACTGATGCTTATCATCATGCTATCTACTTCGTCTGATAAGTGGTCCTTGTTTGGCCACCAGATACTGGCACCTACGCCTTCGCAGGCTGTGGCAACCCAGGGCTTTCCTGTGGTATCCTGTGTGTATACTACGCCGCCATCCCAGGGGGCATTTTTGGCGATGATTGGGTTGCCGGAATAATATACCGTGAATTCATCCTTGCTGCCTTTTTTAATGATTTGCGGGAAAGTAACAAACACTGCGTTGAACTCTCTTTTATAAGGAAGCTCCTGTCCTTTGTAAATTACTTTTTCAACTTTCAGGTTATCAAACAGGTCGAATTGCAGCCGGGTAAAATCCCGCGTGGCAGTAAATTTAAACAGGTTACTGCCGCTGATGAATTTATTATCAATATCAAATTTCACATCGAGGTGATAGAAATTGATGTCGTAGCAGGTTCGCAAAGGTGTAAGTGTACCGCGTAGGGAATCGGCATGGGTAAACTTGTTTTTATCAACCAAAAGCTGCGCCTGCAGGCAATTATGGAACAAGCCGACAGCAAACAGCACCGCAAATATTTTTTTCATGAAGCGAACTTAACCCTGTGAGTTAAATTTAGCAACTATATCAGCAATAAGTTGATTTTAGCATATAAGTGTTACAATACGATAAGTATGGGATAAAATATGGGGAGTGGATGGCATTGAGTGTTCCATGTAACAGGTGAAACACCTGGAACGATGTGAAACACCACAATAGTTAAAAAAATTAACAATCGGTTAAGCATCCCCAATCTCAAACACTCGTGTTTTCAAACCTATCGCTATAAATTATATAATCCTTAAGTCAACTAATCTCTAATTAACTCATCTCTAATCTCTAAAATAATTACCTTTGCCGCACCAAATACTACACTACTATGCAATATGATGTTATCGTTATCGGCTCGGGCCCCGGAGGTTATGTAGCCGCTATACGCTGCGCCCAGCTTGGACTAAAAACAGCTTGTATCGAAAAGTATGCTACTTACGGAGGTACTTGTTTGAATGTGGGCTGTATCCCTTCCAAAGCTTTGTTAGACTCGTCCGAACATTATTATAATGCCTCGCATGCTTTTAAAACGCATGGCATCAACCTGGATAATCTTTCGGTTGATATGGAGCAGATGATGAAACGCAAAGTGGATGTAGTTGGAAAAAATACCAGCGGCATTAGCTTTTTGTTCAAGAAAAATAAGATTGACGGCATCCAGGGTATCGGTTCGTTTAAGGATAAAAATACCATCATTATAAAAAAACCGGACGGTACCGAACAAGAGATCACCGGCAAGAATATCATTATTGCAACAGGTTCAAAGCCATCAAGCCTGCCTTTTATCAAGATCGATAAAAAACGCATCATTACCTCTACCGAGGCTTTGACGTTAAGTGAAGTTCCGAAACATTTGATATTGATCGGTGGTGGTGTAATTGGTTTGGAGTTGGGTTCAGTTTACAAACGTTTGGGTGCTAAAGTATCTGTGATCGAATATATGGATTCAATCATCCCGACCATGGACCGCGGGCTTGGTAAGGAACTGCAAAGGGTACTATCCAAACAAGGCATGGAATTTTATACCGGCCATAAAGTAACCGGGGCTACGGTAAAAGGCAAGGAAGTGACTGTAACCTTTGATGCGCCAAACGGTGAAAAGAAAGAACTGAAAGGTGATTACTGCCTGGTAGCGGTTGGCCGTATAGCTTATACGGATAATTTAGGTTTGGATAAGATCGGGCTGACTGTAGAAGAACGCGGCAGAAAGGTAACTGTTGACGAGCACCTGGAAACCAGCATAAAAGGCGTGTACGCTATTGGCGATGTGATCAAAGGTGCGATGCTGGCCCACAAGGCCGAGGATGAAGGAACTTTTGTGGCGGAAAGCATAGTAGGCCAGAAACCGCATATTGATTATAACCTGATACCGGGCGTGGTTTATACCTGGCCGGAAGTTGCCGCTGTTGGGCAGACTGAGGAGCAACTGAAAGAAAAAGGTGTAAAATATAAAACAGGGTCATTCCCGTTCAGGGCAAACGGCCGGGCGGTAGCAAGCGGCGACCTGGATGGTTTTATAAAAGTGCTGGCTGATGCCACAACCGATGAAATATTAGGTGTACACATGATCGGACCCCGTGCTGCTGATATGATCGGCGAGGCTGTTGTGGCGATGGAATACCGTGCGTCAGCAGAGGATATTTCAAGAATAAGCCACGCGCACCCAACCTTTACCGAAGCATTCAGGGAAGCTTGTTTGGCTGCTGCGGATAACAGGCCGATACATATTTGATTTCGGATTTCGATTTAAATTATAGATATAGATAAAGTGGCTTAGAAAGGGTCACTTTTTTGTTTCAGATATTTTCAAAACAGATTTACGAAGTTTTCGAAACTTCGTAAATCTTAAAAAAGGATAATTAATTATTTAAAATAAAAGTTGAATTTAAATTCGTCCCGAATTAATTTTTCAACTTGTACATATTTTGTATCCTCTTCAGATTTATGAGGGAAAACAGTATAAAACTTAAAACAGTGGTATTTATTAAGTTTTTTATATTCAACGACATATAAGGAAAACGGTTCATGCATCCCATGTGAAGGAACATCTTTATCCTTCTGGTTTTCAATTTCAGATATATTCATTGAATCCAATTTTGCAATAAATTTGTCGACCCCACTCGCGGGAAATATTTTGCTTTTTTTATAGAAGAATTGATTTTCGCTTTTATTGGACAGAATTCCAATTTCATCCAGATATGATTCTGACCCGAAAGTTGAATCTTTAGAAATCGAAATTACCCTTTCTATTGATGTTCCATTATTTATCCAAATTCTAACCGCAAAACTAGTTTCACTTAAGATTACCGGCTGAAGTCTTGAACCTGTATATCCGAAATTATAAAACGGCATCACTGATTCCGTCTTTTTTACAGTGCAACCAGTCAGGCCTATAAGGAATACTACAAATAATATTTGCTTGTTCATATAGAAAGGTTTGGGTATTAAATATAGTCTTTATTGAAAGTCTAATAGAATTTTTATTCAATTAAAATTCCGAAATTCGCCACTTATAACACGGAATGAACCCCATGCTCCAAATACAGGAAAACGTATCCCTCAAAAATTTTAACACTTTCGGTATTGATGTTTCGGCAAAGTATTTTGTGGAGATCAACCACGAGGATGAGTTAGTGGAACTGTTTATGGATCCGCAATGGCTGCAGGTGGAGCGTTTGGTGCTTGGCGGGGGGAGTAATATGCTATTTGTGAAGAATTTCGATGGTTTGATTATCCGGATGAATATCAGGGGGATCGAGCACCGCATCAACCATAAGGAAGTTTTTGTGGAAGCCGGCGCAGGGGAGGTTTGGAACGACCTGGTTAACTTTTGCGTTGCACGCGAATATGCAGGTATTGAGAACTTGAGTTTGATACCAGGCTCAGTGGGGGCATCACCTATCCAGAACATCGGCGCTTATGGCGTGGAACTGAAAGATGTATTGTATAGCTGTCGTGCGTTTGAGATCGCTACCGAAGAATTTAAGACTTTTACTAATGAGGATTGCCGTTTTGGCTATCGCGACAGCATATTTAAAAATGAACTTAAGGAGAGATACATTATTGTATCTGTAAAATTCCGGTTATCGCTCGACCCAAACATCAATTTAAAATATGGTGCGATAGAGCAAGAGCTAGTTAACCGCAATATTATGCAGCCTACTATTAAAGATGTTTCACAAGTAGTATCTCATATACGGGTTTCTAAATTGCCCGATCCATCAACTATCGGTAATGCAGGTAGTTTCTTTAAAAACCCTGTAATAGGTATCGATCAGTTTAAGGAAGTGCAATCCAAATTTCCTGAAGTGGTGAACTATCCCGCCGGCGATGGCCTTATTAAATTAGCCGCCGGATGGCTGATCGAACAGTGCGGATGGAAGGGGAAAGTAGTTGGAAACACCGGAACATGGAAGAACCAGGCGCTGGTTTTGGTCAATCACGGAGGGGCAACGGGTACAGAAGTGTACAGTCTTTCGTCGCAAATCATAGACAGTGTGTACACTAAATTTGGCGTTTTGCTTGAACGCGAAGTGAATATTATTAATTAAATTTATTTCTTATTAATTTAATTATGTTCATATCGTAAATTAAATAAGCCTGCTCTTCGTATCATAATAGCTTAGATTATTGCAATTAAATGACTGTTTATCAGGTTGTTTAATTCTTTTATTTTTCTTTTGCTCAAATTAACTTAAGCATAAAATTCGCGACCTTATCCTAAGCTAATATTGGCCTGCTTAGAAAGCGGTATCATGTTTGTCTTATCCTGTGTACAAAACTTTAACAGAATGACAACAATCGAGTTTAACACCATGGTACTGCGTCAGGCGACATCGCTGAGGTCATATGCACTTCACTTCACCCGCGACGCAGATGATGCTAACGACCTTGTTCAGGATACAATGTTGAAAGCCATAACTTATTACAATAAGTTTAAAGAAGGAACTAATCTGAAAGGATGGTTATATACCATCATGAAGAATACATTCATTAACAACTATCGCCGTTTTGTTAAAATGAGCACATTTGTGACCAAGTCTGAAGAGATATCTTCTGCAAACCTGGTTTTTAGTTCGACAAAAAACAGCGGCGAATCAAAATTTGTGATGGATGACATCAAAAAAGCTTTAGACAGATTGCCTGAAGACTATTATGTGCCATTCACTATGTATTTTGAGGGACATAAATATCACGAAATTGCCGATCACCTGGATATCCCTATCGGCACAGTAAAGACCCGCATACACGTAGCACGTAAGCTACTGAAGAAAAACCTTAAGGCTTACGACAACGGTATCAAAAAACCGGTTTACGCTGAAGACTAAACCGTCATTTTACAACTCCATATATACTATCAGAGGACCCGCTACGGCGGGTCCTCTGATTTTTATACTTTTCCCCAATATTTCAGAGCCTCTTTCGCGACTACCTGTCCGGAGATAATAGCAGGTGGTACACCTGGCCCAGGTACAGTTAACTGGCCTGTATAAAGCAGGTTTTTGATTTTTTTTGACTTCATCGCGGGCTTCAAAAAAGCAGTTTGTTTCAAGGTATTTGCCAGGCCATAAGCATTTCCTTTAAATGCATGATAATCTGCCTCAAAATCATTCAATGCATAACTTCTTTTTACAACAATAGCATCCCGGATGCTTTCACCTGTTATGTTTTCGAAACGCGAAAGCATGAGGTCTAAATATTTTTCGCGAATGGTATTGTCATCTTCAATGCCCGGTGCCACAGGCATCAGGAAAAAAAGATTTTCTCCATTTTCCGGAGCAACTGCGGAGTCCGTCTTTGACGAACAGCATACATAGAACAGCGCCTTTTCTGGCCATTTGGGATCGATGTAAATATCTTTTGCGTGCTGTTCAAAATCTTCATCAAAAAACAGGTTATGATGCTGTATCCCGCTAACCTTTTTGTTCGTACCTATAAACCAGATCAGGCAGGATGGGGATAGGGTTCGGCTATCCCAATATTTTTTATCATAACTACGGTATGGCTTATCTATAAGGTGCTGCTCCACATGCTCATAATCAGCTCCGGCTATCACCATATCGGCTGGGTAATCTCCTTTGGTAGTGCTGACCGATTTCGCATGACCATTATGAATATTGATTTTAATTACCTCTGTATCTAAACAGATGTTTACGCCCTGTTCTCCGGCAATTTTTACCATTGCGTTTACAATCTCATGCATCCCACCCATAGGGTACCAGGTACCTAAAACCAGGTCCGCATAATTCATCATGCTATAAAGCGCAGGGGTGTTTTGCGGTGTAGCACCTAAAAATAAAACCGGGAACTCTAATAGATGAATAAGCTTAGGATGCTTAAAGTACGTTCGTACATGATTGCTCATGCTGGTGAGTAATTGCAGATTGAGGCTTTTTTTAAGCAAGCTCAGGCTGACATATTCCAATATGGAGTGAGAGGGCTTAAATACATATTCGCCCATGCCGATGTTATATTTAATTGCAGCCTGTTGCAGAAATTTGCGGAGATTGGTTGAGCTTTCAGCTTCGATGTTTTCAAAAAGTATTTCAAGCTGATCTATTCCGGCGGGAATATCCATCGCATCATTTTTGCCGAAATAAATGCGGTAACCGGGATCGAGTCTTTTCAGTTCATAAAAATCGGAGGGTTTTTTATCAAACAGTGCAAAATAATTATCAAAAACATCAGGCATCCAGTACCAGCTTGGCCCCATATCAAACCGGAAGCCATCCTTTTCCCAAATGGCTGCCCTGCCACCCGGCTGGCTGTTTTTTTCTAACAGTGTAACGTCACAGCCCTGTTTTGCCATTAAAGCTGCTGCTGCAAGACCCGAAAAGCCTGCGCCAATTACAATGATCTTCTTCTGCTTATCCACTAATAAATTGTCTTCAAAATAAGTAATTAACCTGACGGGGTCTGAAAACTGGTTTGAATTTGTAATTTTGCCAAATCTCGGATATACAAATGAAACTGTACAATAATACCTGCTTTGAATGCAGCAAATTAATAACAAACAAGTACAGTACCTCATTCAGCCAGGGTATCAATGCATTCGACCGGAGTCTCCGGTATCCCATTTACGGCATTTATGGGTTTGTAAGGTATGCTGATGAGATTGTAGATACTTTTCACGGCTACGATCAGCAACAGCTTATTGGTGATTTTAAGGAACAAACCTTTAAAGCTATCGAACAAAGAATAGGTTTGAATCCTGTTCTGCAGTCATTCCAGTTAGTAGTGAATGAATATGAGATCGATCATAAGCTAATCCATGATTTTTTAAAGTCGATGGAGATGGACCTCGAAAGAAAAACGTTCGACGGGAGGGAATATAAAGCTTATATCTATGGGTCTGCCGAGGTAATTGGCCTGATGTGTTTGCGGGTTTTCTGCAAAAATGACAATGCGTTGTACACCCAATTAATGCCATCTGCCAGGAAATTGGGGGCAGCTCTTCAAAAAATTAATTTTCTAAGGGATATTAAGGCTGATTATCAGGAGCGTGGGCGGATTTATTTTCCGGATACCGACCTGGATAACTTTTCAGACCAGGTCAAAAAGCAAATTGAAGCTGATATTGAAAAGGATCTGGCCGAGGGCTTTAACGGAATAAGAAAGTTGCCTAAAGGAGCGCGCCTGGGCGTGTATATTGCTTATACCTATTACCGGCAGGTATTAAAAAAAATAAGTAAGACACCGGCAAATGTTATCCTGCGAAAAAGAATAAGGATATCAGACGTTGCCAAGTCAGTATTGTTTTTTAAAGCCGTATTGAAAGCTAAATTAATATTATGAACGATCTGCCTGTATACACACGATCACAATTAGCGCTGCGAAACGGGCAGGACAAGCCAGAAGTTTGGGTGGCCTATAAGGGGTTGATTTATGATGTCAGCCTGAGCCGCTTATGGCGTAACGGCAAGCATTATGAACATTGGGCAGGCCAGGACCTCACGAGCGAATTGGCTGATGCGCCCCATGATGAATGGGTATTTGATCATTTTGACCCGATAGGAAGATTGGTATAGGAAGACTGAGGTCGGATGTCAGAAGTCATGTTTCAGATTTCTAACATCCGACTTCTGACATCTTATAAAATTTCAAATTTTGCCAGGCTGACAAACTGCTGTATCCTATCTGCTAAAGCGTCTTCGGTTAAATTCTTCAATTTTTCTGTTCCGAAAGTTTCTACGCAGAATGAAGCCAAAGCCGAGCCATAAATGATAGCATTTTTCATGTTGTTAAAATTGACTGTACCTGCTTTGGCCATATAGCCAATAAAGCCACCTGCAAACGTATCGCCGGCGCCTGTTGGGTCAAATACATCCTCAAGCGGCAAGGCAGGAGCGGCAAATATCTTTCCTTCGCCAAATAAAAGGGCTCCGTGTTCGCCTTTTTTGATGATCAGGTACTTAGGGCCCATAGTCAATATCTTGTTTGCAGCTTTTACCAATGAATATTCACCCGATAGCTGACGTGCCTCGGCATCATTTATCGTGAGCACATCGATCAACTTAATGGTTTCCAACAAGTCATTCAACGCGATGTCCATCCAGAAATTCATGGTGTCCATTACGATTAATTTCGGGCGTTTTTTTAAACGCTTAATAGCAGTTTGCTGGGTTATAGGGGCCAGGTTTGCCAGCATTAAATATTCGCAATCCTGGTACGACTCAGGGATCACCGGGTCAAAGTCTTCCAGGACATTTAAACCGGTCTCTAAAGTGTCGCGGCTGTTCATATCGGTGTGATATTTACCCGACCAATAGAAATTCATGCGCTCTTCATCGATCTGAAGACCCTCCGTATTGATATGATGATCGTGCCAAACACTGATCTCTGACTTAGGAAAATTCTTACCAATAATAGCTACCAATTTCACCTTTTCATAAAAGTAAGATGCTGCCAGACAGGCAAATGGCGCTGCGCCGCCTACAATTTTATCAGCTTTGCCAAAGGGGGTTTCAATGTCATCCAGGGCGACCGAACCAATAACTATTAAACTCATTTAAAAGATTTTTTATTTTTTTTGTGGCAAATATTGTGAATTAAAGCCGGAAATCATACTTTTGCACACTCCAAACCGGAAAATGATTCCTGAGTAGCTCAGCCGGTTAGAGCATCTGACTGTTAATCAGAGGGTCGCTGGTTCGAGCCCAGCCTCAGGAGCAGAAGCCCCGCAGACATGCGGGGCTTTTTCATTCCAAATAATATCTTATTTGAGTGATTAAGCTTTTTCAAGGGCAGTATGTAACACTAGTTTTTCAATTTATCTGGTTACGATTATGAAACAACTTTTTGGAACTAAACCATTGAAACATGGCAACGATAAGCTCAAAAGTATTTCGCCATCATAAAAAAACCGATGGAACTTACAATGTAAAGATTTGTATCTACCACAAAAAAGAAAGGGTTTACATTAATACTCCTCATTATTTAACTGAGAAAAAGCTTAGTTCAATATTTACCATTAAGGACCCTCTTGTAACAAGACTGGTAAACGATAAACTGGAAGATTACAGGGAGACGATAAGCCGAATCGGAAATAAATTAGATCTCTTAGATGCGCATGAACTAAGAGACTACTTGCTATGATGTGCAGTTTTTGGGTTTTTGCCAACTTGTTCACGGATTTCAAGTTTTCCCCCGTCTCCTTGGTTAATGATTGAAATTGTGGCAGCATGTTGGACATAAAAAGCATTCATCAGCAAGTTGCTCATCACAGGAGGAATCCTGCGCTATAAACAAATGACCCTGGTCCATTGAATCCTATTGCATTAGTTAAAATAGTTATAGTCTTGCAACTAAATTTGACTTTGGGGGATATTGCCGCTGATTTTGTAAATTATATTTTATCTATATCTTTAACATGTACTTAAATTTACGTTAACATCATAGGTGTTTATTTGCCCCAATTAAAGACCAGTAGTGAAATATTATTCCGATAGCCAGCTTATTCATGAATTAAAAAATAATGACAGCCAGGCATTTAAGGAAATATATGAGCGTTATGCTGATAAATTAATAGCCATTGCCCTAAAGAAAACGGCCAGCCAAGAGGATGCCATGGATATGGTCCAGGAGCTATTCCTGTCAGTCTGGAAAAATAGAAGTACAATCCAGTTGAACGGTTCGATAGCCGCTTACCTTATAGTTTCTATAAATTATATGGTATTTAAGTGGTACAAAAAACAAAAATCCCAGCCGGTGTCTTTGGATAATATTTCGGAAGAACATGAGCATTGCGAAGACACCACCACGCCAAAGCTGATCTTTTCAGAACTGATCTTGTTGATTAATGCTGAAATAAATAGCATGCCAGAAAAAATGCGACAGGTTTATTTATACAGCAGGGAACTGGAGATGGACGGCCAACAAATTGCAGCTGAGTTAGGTATTTCCCACCAAACTGTTCGTAACCAGATAAGCAGTGCACTGAGCCGGCTTAAAAGGGCTATTCAAAAGTATAACAACAACACTCCCCTGATAATATTAGCGGTTGCTAATATTTATTTTATTTTTTCATAGTACATAATCCTTCCGGCATTCACTGAATAGATATAAGGCTATTAAAGTGGAAGAAAAGGAAATAGGAAAATTACTCGAAAAATTCAAGGCAGGTAAATGCTCGCCCGATGAATTAGAGTTGTTGCGGGCATTGATGGGCGAACTGGATACGGATGAAACCGCTGGACCGATATCCGGAGATATGAAGCAGGCTATTTGGGCTAAGATAGAAGATCAAACCGTTGAAAAAGGCGCCATCAGGCGTATGAATACCAGGTGGCTTCAGGTTGCCGCTGTTTTATTGATCACAGTATTTGCCGGTATCTTATTTCAAAACATTTATAAGAACCATCAACAAAACAGAACTATTGCTTACCAGGTAATTGAAGCACCAAAGGGGCAGATGAAGCAAGTAGTATTGCCTGACAGTACCATTGTTTATTTAAATGCTGCCAGTGCTCTGAAGGTGCCACTTGAGTTCAGCGCTCAAAAACGCGAAATCTTTTTGATAAGCGGCGAGGCTTTCTTTGATGTTAAGCATGATGCTTCCAGGCCATTTCTGGTACATGCAGGGGATGTTACCACGCAAGTGCTGGGTACTTCATTCAACATAAAATTCTATAAAGAACTACCCTCGCTGGAGGTATTCGTCAACAGCGGAAAAGTTGAAGTGCATAATCGGACGCACACGTTGGGCATGTACACCCCCGGGCAGGAGCTAACTTATAACAAGCAAAATAAAAGCTTTGTGAAACGGGCAATTTCGGGTGATCATTTATTAAGCTGGATGCATAATGAATTGATACTCGATAATGTATCCTTTGAAGAATTGGTGGTTTATATTCAAAACAAATACAATGTAAAATTTGAATACACCGGTAAGAAACGGATTCAGCAGCACTATTCTGTGCGGTTCTCTAGCAAACTATCAATAAACCAGGTAATAAATATACTCCAGATGATAGACGGAAGAAAGTATAGCTTAAAAGGAAATACAGTAACTATTAAATAGATAATGAAAGGAAACCAATGCCTGCTACGAACAAGCATTGGCTTAAACCATGTAACAGCCGAACCTGAAGTAAACAGGCTGTTACGCTTAAAACAAAAACAAATATATGGAAAAACATTTAACGCAACTCCCTGAGAAGTTGAAGACGGCAATCTTACTGCTACTAACGGTCTTAGCAACTATCAAGCCTGCGCCCAGCAAGGCAGAACAAAAACCAGATCTGATCAACCGGCCTGTCACGGTGAAATTCTCTAATGAAACCCTGGATCTGTCTCTTGAAAAACTAAAAAGAGCGGCAGCCAATATTGCCTTCAACTACAAGGTGAACGATGTCGCTCCTGTGAAGGTTAAGGCAGCGACTTTCGTAAACAAACCACTGAAAGACATACTTGATGTGTTGGTGAACCACACTTCGCTGGAATACGAAGAAAAATACAATACGATTGTTATTTCTCATAAAAAGGTTGTGGTTCAAACAGAGAAGACCACCGTAACGGGTACTGTTTCAGATAAAGACGGTCCATTGGCAGGTGTTAGTGTGCACAGTAAAAACTCGCAGGCCGCAACTTCTACGGATATGAACGGCAATTATAAGCTAACTGTCGAGGAGGGCGATATGCTGGTTTTTTCATTTGTGGGTTATAAAAGCCAGGAGGTGGTTGCTGATCATACCCCGCTGAACGTCACCCTTACCGCTGATGTTACAGGCTTGTCGGCTGTAGTAGTTGTTGGTTATGGGACACAGAAAAAGACAGACATTACAGGCGCTGTCGGTTCACTAAAGATTGCTGATGTTAAGGACCGTTCGGTTGGTTCAGTTACGGAGATGCTGCAAGGCCAGATTCCCGGAGTCACCGTTTTGAACGAAGGGGGCGATCCTACCTCATTGCCTAGCATTCGTTTACGTGGTCAAAGCTCCTTTAATAATGAGGGCCCTTTATACGTAGTGGATGGAACCGTTTATACAGGCGGCCCCATAGATCCGGCAGACATTGAATCAATCGATGTTTTGAAGGATTCCTATGCCGCAATTTACGGTGCAAAAGCAGCGGGGGGTGTTATCCTGATTACGACGAAACGCGGGAAAAAAGGAGCTACCAATCTCAATGTTTCGGCAAAAGGCGGTTTTCAGAATGCTATAAAAATATTGCAGGCACTAAATGCAGCACAATATGCAGATGCAATTAACCAGGCTTATGATAATGCAGGCTTACCCCGGCTGGATGCATTCAATGCACAGGTCAATCCTGATTCGCGTACTACGAGAACCAATTGGCCTAACGCGCTTTTCCGTACCGGTCATATGCAGGATTATGACCTGAATATTAATGGTGGTAATGACAAATCGACATTCTATGTATCCGGAGGCTATCGTAAAAATGATGCTATTTTATTAAATACCAATTCGGTACGTTACAATTTCAGATTCAATTCGGATCACCAGATCAAAGACTGGCTGAAAATCGGAGAAAGTATGTCCTACTCTTTCAATAACGGCCAGGGCGCCAATACCACAAGCGCCTACACCGGTGCGATATTGACAGCCATATTCTATCCGCCCAATGCATCAATTTACAATGCTGACGGAAGCTTCGGGGGTGTACCTGCACAATACGCCGGCTCTTATGGCGATGTTATCAATCCAGTTGCTTATCTAAAGCGTTTGGATAACAGCGACGGTGTTACCAGTTATACTATAAATCCTTACGTTGAGGTGAAGTTTTTAAAGGATTTTAAATTCAGATCAAATCTGGGAATAACCAAAAACCTGGAAACCATAAAAAACTTTGACACCAGGATACTGGAGCCCGGCAAAAAATTCTTTGATAATTCGCTTTTTCAGGAGCAAAACAATTCGAGCACGGTGCTTGCTGAACAAACACTTACTTATGACAAAGTTTTGGCAAAGGATCACCATATAACAGCTCTGGCTGGATACACTTACCAGGATGATATCCAGGAATATTTTAGCGTCAATACGGATAATTATTTAAACGAAGATCCGGCTTATCGTTATATTATTAATGGAAGTCTTTACCCTACCGGCACGCCGCTGCAGGGAGCTAAAAACGAATTGGCGCTTATTTCTTATTTAGGCAGGGTAGGGTATGATTATAAAGGCAAGTACTTCATTAATGGTATCATAAGGCGTGATGCTACGTCGCAGTTAAGCAGCAAGTACCGTTCGCAAACTTACCCTGGCGTATCCGCAGGATGGTTAATAAGTAAAGAACCATTCTTCCCGACAGATGCCATAGTGTCCTTTGCCAAGTTGAGAGTAAGCTACGGACAGTCGGGTAACCTGGCGGGCTTGCCTGATTTTCCTACGGCTGTTTTATTAACGAAGACATCAGCTTATTTGGGTAACCCGGCCGCTGTGGTAACAGGTGCTGCCATTGATGGTTTGGGAAATGGAAATCTAAGATGGGAAAAAGCAACACAATCCAACATAGGGGTTGACCTGGGATTTTTCGACGGAAAGTTAAATGTTACCGCTGATGTATTTGAAAAAAAGAACACGCAATTCCTTTTTGCGCCGCCAGTGGCTGCGGTATTCGGAGTTTCCAATCCTCCGTTTATCAATGGCGGTGAGATCAAAAACAAAGGTCTTGAATTATCGGTGAGATATGAGGGCAACGTAGGCAAGTTGCGCTATAATTTTGCCTTGAACGGTTCATATATCAAAAATAAGATTGTTGATATATTACCCGGCCAGGAAACCATTTTATCAAATCCCACTGTAAGGGCCAGTCTTGTTCCGGTTGAGCTGGTACAGGGGAATCCTTTGTATTCTTTCTATGGATACCGTACAGCAGGCTTGTTCCAGAGCCAGCAGGATATCAATAATTACAAAGGACCAAGCGGAGCGCTAATCCAGCCTAATGCGAAACCTGGAGATATAAAGTTTGTGGATATTAACGGTGATGGGGTGCTTAATAATTCAGATAAAACCTACCTGGGAACACCTTTCCCCAAATTTGAATACGGTTATACCGCCAACTTCAATTATGCTTCATTTGATCTGAGCATCTTTTTACAGGGAGTGGCTGGCAACAAGATTTTTAATGCGGTTAAATATACCGGCCTAAATGCCTCCATACAAAACTATAACCTGTTAGCTGATGCCAAAAACGCCTGGACCCCAACCCATACCAATACCAGTATTCCCCGGCTATCTGCAAGTGATGCTAACGGTAACTTCGGAAATGTATCAGACTTTTATGTAGAAGACGGTTCCTACCTGCGTATCAAAAATGTAACCCTGGGCTATACCATTCCTAAGGCAATAGTCAATAAAATAGGAGTTAGAAATGTGAGGATATATGCTGATGCACAAAACCTTGTCACCTTTACCAAGTATTCGGGTCTGGACCCGGAAGTAGGTATCAACCAAAACGGCGTGGATCTGGGTCTTTACCCGCAATCGCGAATAATTTTGGTAGGCATCAATGTGGGGTTATAAATAATAGACAGTTTAAATTTAAAAAGTGATAAGATGAAAATCAAGGATATATACATAAAAGCATTTTTAAGTGTAGCGATAATCGCGCTTTTACAAAGTTGTAAAAAAGGCACTTTAGATAATATTAAGCCAGCCGGTTCACCAACCAGTACAAACTTTTGGAAAACGGCCGATGATGCCCAGCAAGCTGCCAATGGTCTGTACGAAATACAAAGCAATAGTGAAGACATGTATGGTCGGGGATTCTTCTGGTTTATTGATGCAAGCGATGATATGGTAGTCGGTCGTACTTCGGCAGACAGGGAAAATATCAAAAATTTTATTTGCACGGGTAATGAAAGCAGTATCTATGCTCCATGGCAACTGCATTTTGTGATAATGAAAAGGGCCAACGATGTTATTGCAAACGTACCTGCAGTTAGTATGGATCAGAAAACAAAAAACTTCATATTAGGGCAGGCCTACCTGATTCATGCTGTCATGCACCTTGAAATAGCTGATCTTTATGGCAGCGACAAACAGGGGGCTCCACTGTTGAACCGGACTAACCCACTGGCTTTCCCGGTACAGTTAACATCTGTAAAAGATAACTATGCTTATATCGAAGCCGATCTAAAAAAAGCAGCCTCAATTTTGCCATACTTCGATCAACTTGCTCCAGCCGACTATGGCCGGGCACATAAAACGGCTGCATGGGCCTATCTTGCTAAAACATATCTACATGCAAAAGACTATGCCAATGCCGAAAAATATGCTGATTCGGTGATCCTGAGCGGGAAACATGCATTGCTGTCAAATTATGCCGACGTATTTAAGATTGCCAATAATTACAGCTCTGAATATATATGGTCGGTTGCCAGCAGTTTAAATGGTCAAAGTATCTTACCCGGCGCTATGCTGGAAAATAAAGGATGGGGATTATATAATGGATTTGGTTATTTTCAGCCTACCAAGGAACTGGTTAATGAATTTGAACCCGGCGATAAAAGATTGCCTGCAACTATTCTTCAAAATGGCGATGCTTTTCAGTATTTCGGCCAATCCTATACTTACCCTATCGGCGGTAAAAGCAATAGCCGGACGGGTTATCAATTCAATAAATACATGGAGCCCTTTAGCTATGCCGGCGGTATACATGTAAGCCTTAATGGAGATGAGCCGTCGACCGACTTAAATGTCCCTTTATTACGGTATGCTGAAATTATTTTAATTAAAGCCGAGGCTGAGTTAATGCAGGGAAAAAGTGCGGATGCCGAGATCAATATGATCCGTGCGCGTGCCGGCTTGGCACCTGTTAGCGGTGCTACAATGGCAAACCTGAAGCACGAACGCCGTTGCGAGCTTGCTGGCGAGTGGAGTGACCGTAACTTTGACCTGGTGCGGTGGGGTGATGCCCAGGCGGTTTATGCCCAGCCATTACATGGCGCCGATGGTTCAATCGTATGGAAGGCCCGTACTTTTGATCCGGCAAGGGATAATGTTTGGCCAATTCCGCCAAAAGATATCCAGATAAGCCAGGGGCAATTAAAACAAAATGCCGGCTGGTAATAATAGCTAACCTTAAATAGATGCCCATAACAGTGAAAGGCGCTGTTATGGGCTTTTAACAGATATGAAAAAATATATTAAGGTAATTATCTTCGTGCTGTTACCTGCACTGGCTGCAAATGCCCAGACCCGGGAGTATACGGTGGCGGATGCGCACTCTCATAATGACTATAAAAATAATATCCCTTTTTACCGTGCCTACGCGAAGGGTTTCGGTTCGATAGAGGCGGATGTATATGCCTGTAATGGGCAACTAATGGTAGCACATGATAAAAAGGACATTGCAGTCGAAAGATCACTAAAAAAACTATATCTCGATCCGTTACTTGAAAAGTTTGAACACGACAAGCAGCGCCGGTTGAGATTGTTTATCGAGATAAAGGAAGATTATGAAGCAGTATTGCCGCTGGTCATTTCAGAACTTAAACCACTGGAACAATATTTTTCATACCGGGGACACCCCGGCAGGCTTTCAATTGTGATGACCGGCGCCGTACCTCCGGCAGATGAAATGATAAACTATCCTGATTGGATATCATTTGATGTTGATCATTTAAACGGCTTTACCCCAAATCAATGGCAAAAGGTGGCATTAGTAAGCTTCCCTTTAAGTAAATATCTTCAATGGAATGGCAAAGGTGTGCTAAATGCTGATGAGATAAAAAGTATAAAGGGAGGGATCGATAGCGTTCATCGCGCGGGCAAAATGGTTCGCTTTTGGGAAACTCCCGATACCAAAAGCAGCTGGCTTGCCCTGATGCGTTTAGGTGTTGATGTAATAGGTACTGACAAAATAGAAGAACTTGGCGATTTCTTGAACGAAAAACCGGCGAATGAATACCTCGCCCCCCAGGCTTATCAGATATATCACCCCACCTATAAAACTGATGGCACTGTAAAAAAGGTAAAGAACATCATTCTGTGTATTGGTGATGGCATGGGTCTGCCACAGATATATGCTGCTTATACTACTAACAGAGGCCAGCTGAACATATTTCAAATCAGAAATGTGGGCTTTTCTATCACTAATTCAGCGGATGCTTATATAACCGATTCAGCTGCCGGGGGGACAGCTTTCGCCTCCGGGCAAAAAACTAACGACCGTTCAATTGGAGTGAATGCAACCGGGAAGCCCCTGCAATCCTTAGCGGTTTACAGCGCCAGGGCCGGAAAAAAGACGGCTGATATTGTAGTGTGTGAATTGACGGATGCAACACCTGCAGCTTTTTACGCGCACCAATCTGAACGAAGCGATGCCAGGGATATTGCCAATGATATCACCTCATCACCTGTTGATATATTTTTAGGTTCCGGCTATAAGGATTTTACGCAGCAGGTTAACGGGCATACGCCAATCGACGAAATGAAAAAAAGAGGGTATACAATTATCCGCAATTTTAATGATTTTTTGAATTCCCCTGCTTTAAAAATACTGGCGCTGATGGATGATAGTGTAACCCGGCCAAAAATGCAGGGCAGGGGTGATTATTTACCCCTTGCTTTTAATAAAGTTACTAATGCTTTTAAAAGTAACGCCCAGGGCTTCTTTATGATGATTGAAGGGTCGCAAATTGATCATGGCGGTCACAGCAATATTCTGAAGCAAGTTATTACAGAAAATAGTGATTTTGACAAAGTAGTTGGAGATGCCTTGCGCTTTGCCGACCAAGATGGTGAAACTTTGGTTATCGTAACTGCCGACCATGAAACCGGTGGCTTAACCCTGCTTGATGGTAGTATAGCAAACGGGTACGTTTTTGGCGACTTCAGTACCCACGACCATACAGGTACGCCGGTTCCCGTATTTGCATATGGCCCGCATTCTGGTGATTTCAGAGGTGTTTATAGTAATACTGAGATCTTTAATAAATTAATTGCGCTGATTCGATCCAGATAGTGATTTTATTTCAAGAAATACTCCTATTTTAATTTTAAATGGAATTTAGCAAAACCGCCTCCCTAAACTGGGGAGGGGTTTGCGTCTTCGAAGTATCCCAAAACTTACAAAGCTTGAACTTTTTTGGGAACATTTTAGGGCTTGCAGTGGCAAATATCTGTTCTCATTCAGACACGGTGGATTTCCAGATTTTAGGGCCATTTTCTTAATCCGTAAATTCCATGTCTCGTCACTGGTAAAGTATACATTGTCGCTAAGTGCATTACTGTACCCTTTCCCAAACACTTGTCCTCCCAAATAGAGATACCCCAATATATCCCCTGGTATATAGCTTTTCGTCCTTTAGTTTTAAAGTGCAGCTATATGTTTTGCCGCTATAGGGATCATAAATCTGCCCACCATCCCAGACATTATCATGATAGGTAAAATCGTAAAGCATGATCAGATCCTTGAGGTTGCGTGCCCTTAATTTTTCATCTTTGTTTTTAACGTCTTTCCAGGAGTAGTTCCATCTGATTCGTACATCGTTTCACCCCAGATCAACTTGCCAAAATACTTGCCGTTTGCTTTATAAATATCAATTTTACCTGTCTTATCTTCGCTCAGCCATACGCCTAAAAATCAGTACAGAATCTCTTTTGAACTTGGTAAAAAGGACTTATATATGGCTATCCTATAGAGCAATCGTACCGAATGTATGTAACGTCGCCTGATAATACGGGGCAAACAAAAAGAATTTATAATCATTTTTCCTACTCCAACAAATTGGCTGAAGCATCGAAGGACAATACTGCGAAAGTGTTCGGTCTATCAATATGAGTGAACCCGACCAGGTTACAAAAAAGTTGGTTAGGCTACTTTTAGGTTTTAAAAAATTTCATTTGCTGGAGCATTTTCGTTCGAATTCTGTACATTTTGTAGAGCATAAAATCTGAAGCGAGTAACTGAAAAATTGCCCGCTATTCTTCTGTTAATCAGAGGGTCGCTGGTTCGAGCCCAGCCTCAGGAGCAAAAAAAGTTCGGTAGTACCGAAGATTACTGTAAAAGCCTCCTAAAATTTTTTAGGAGGCTTTTACAGTAACTTCATCCACCTTAAAATGAATGAACTAAGCTTTTTCATCATCATTTTCCAAACTTGGCGGGATTAGTTTATACATTACCGGCGTCACGATCCGTGAAAGTATGGTAGAACTGATCAGCCCGCCGATCAACACAATCGCCAATGGCGCAATGAGCGGGTTAGGGTTCAACGCAATAGGAAGCAGTCCGCAGATCGCGGTTATGGAAGTCAATACAACCGGCAGAAAGCGCGTTTCGCCAGCCATGCGGATGGCCTCGTCGATGCTGTGTCCTTCCAGGCGCAACTGATTGGTAAAATCAACCAATAACAGGGAATTTTTAACCTGTATCCCCGTCCAGCCACAACGCCAAACCGCATGTTATGCACCTTTTATTGTCATTTTAAAAAATCTTCTTCTATCATAGCGTTATTTAAAAATACGCCTGTGTTACTCCCTGTTGATATAGCATATGGTACAGAACGAAGAGAATTGGTACTGTCTCCACAAGCGAATATATTGTCGACTGTTGTTTTCTGAAATGCATCTACTTTCACAAGTCCCTGTTCTGTTAGTTCACAACCCAATAATTCGGAGATTTTACAGTGTTGTTCAAAAGGAGGTCTTGAATAGATAACTTTTAATTGAAAAGTTGTATTATCTGAAAAAACTATTTCTTCAACTACTCCGTCTTTGTGTTTCAATGAGGTGATTTCCTTTTCAACTATTGAAATATTGTGTCTTTTGATTTCGTCAGTTTGCTCTTGTGTCAGTTCCGACTTTCCATTGGTAAATATCGTCAAATCCTTTGTCCAGTTACGAATAAGCCGAGCCAGATGAAATGCACCATATCCATTTGCAAAAATCCCTGTTTTTTGATTCTTTACTTCATATCCGTGGCAATAGGGACAATGAAGTACCGTAATTCCCCAACATTCAGAAAATCCCTTAATGTTTAGCATTGTATCTTTTAGTCCTGTTGCAAAAACTAATTTTTTAGCTGAAAATATTTTTCCTGATTGAGTTGAAATCTCAAAGCCTCTATCAGTTTTTGTTCCATTAACAGCAAGGTCAGTTAAGAATTTTACCGTGTCGTATTTCAACACCTGTCCTTTTGCTTTTTCTGCAATAACGCTTGGTTTTTCTCCGTCTTGCGTAATGAAGTTATGTGAATGAGGTGTTTGCCGGTTACAAGGCAAACCGCTGTCAATTATTAAAACAGTTCTTAATGCTCGCCCCAAAGCCATTGCTGCCGAAAGTCCTGCATAGCTTCCGCCAACTATGATTACGTCAAAATTTTTGTTATCTGTCATTTCGTTAAAATTTAAAAATGATGTTAATGGTAAAGCTGACCATTGTATTGATCTACCGTAAGATCCTCCGTCCGTTTCAGCAAGAGCCCTCTATCTCCTTCCAGTTTATCGAGGTATTGTATCATATCCGATATCCGTTTTATTTATACTATATATTTTCCTGTTCCTCGTCACTTTCTAAATGTGGCGGGATCAGTTTATACATCACAGGTGTCACGATCCTCGATAATATGGTAGAGCTGATGAGCCCGCCGATCAATACAATCGCCAATGGCGAAATGAGGGGGTTAGGGTTCAAAGCAATAGGAAGTAAGCCGCATATTGCGGTTATAGAAGTCAATACAACCGGCAAAAAGCGCGTTTCACCGGCCTTGCTGATCGCCTCATCTATGCTATAGCCTTCCGCGCGCAACTGATTGGTAAAATCAACCAATAATAACGAGTTTTTAACCTGTATGCCCGATAAACCGATAAATCCGATAATAGACACCATCGACATCGGGTTGCCTGTCATCAGTAACAGAACCACCCCGCCAAGTATGCCTAATGGTATGATCGAAAGTACGATAATAATTCCTTTAAAGGTTTTAAATTGAAGGAGCAGCACACCAATGAAAAGGAACGTGCTGAGTATGATCACGGACAGAAAGTTGCCGCCCAATGCATCACCTTCCGACTCTGCTTCGCCGGAAAGTTTATAAAAATAGCCAGGTGGCATTTTTAATTTATTTAATTCCGGAACGAGGTCTTTCAGGATATCATTGGCCAGTACATTTTCTTTGGTCAGGGAGGTCACTTTCGCAAAACGTGATTTGTTGAAATGGTTGATAGCAGTGGGCGATGTCTCAAAGGAAACAGTGGCGATCTGATCAACTAATACCGGGGTGCCCTGCACATTGTTGACATACAGGCCTTTTAAAGCATCCAGGTTAGAGAATTTATCCCTTGGAAGTGTGATCACAACGTTCCTGGAATCACCTCTGTCGTCAATATAGTCTCCAACGGTCAACCCCGCTACGGCCATTCGTATCACTTTGTCTATGTCACTGGTCAATACCCCTAATGTTCTGGCCTTTTCTTTATCGATTTTTATTTTAACATCCGATTTATAAGAATTCAGTTCATTGTTGACGAAAAATGTTCCCGGATGTTTTTTCAAAAGTTCTTCCACTTTAAACGAAAGCGCACGTAAGGTATCCTGGTTCTCTCCAAATACCCTGACTACAATATTAGCTTCAATAGGCGTCCCTTGATCTAAGTCTTTAACTTCTATCCTTGCATATGGGAAATCCTTAAACTTTTTCCTCAACTGCTTGATCAGGTCTGTTTTATCCCTGGGTTTAGCCTCTTCATCCAATTGCACAAATATCTGGGCGAAATCTGGTTTTACATCCTGCTGATGCACATTATAATAAATCTGGGGGTTGCCTTTGCCCACATTGGAAGTGTAATAAACGATCTCCTTATGCTTCTTCAATTCACCCTCTACTAACCTGGCCACCCGGTCACTTTCGGGAATATCGGCCTGAAGTGGTAATTTGATATTGATCAGAAACATCGGTTTTTCAGAAGTGGGGAAAAGCTTAAACCCGGTTTGTGTGAACAGGAAAAAGGCAAGCCCGCTTAGGGCTAACGATATCCCGATAGTAGCTTTGGGCCATTTTAAGGCAAGCGGCATCACACGGGCATATGAGCGGGTCAAAAACCTTTGCAGGTGCTTTAAAAAGAAATTACCCTCGCCATGTGTATGGGTTTTGAGCATACGGCTACCCAGGAAAGGGACAAGTGTTAAAGCGACGATCATGGATGCCAAAACGCTGGTCATTATGGCCATGGGCAGGCTGCGCATAAATTCACCGGCCGAATCAGGCAAAAAAGCAAGCGGCAAAAACGCGATAACGAGGGTCGCTGTACAGCCTACAACCGCCGCACCGATCTGTTTTGTCCCTTTCAGGATAGCTTCCATCCGGGAGTGCCCTTCCCTGAGCCAGCGCTCAATATTCTCCACCACAACAATACTGTCGTCTACCAGCAGCCCTAATGCTACGACAAACCCAACAATACTCAGTTGATTTAAAGAACCCCCTAAAAAATTCATGGCGATAAGGCCCAGGCCCAAAGAAAGCGGAATAGAGATCATCACGATCAGCGATGCCCTGAATCCTAAGGGTAATAGCGTGATTACTACTAAAATTATGGCTAAACCAAAGTCGAAGCCAAGGTGGCCCAAACGCCTGGACACCATATCGGCCTGATCAAAGTTTTTGACCATGCGGATGTTTTCCGGCAGGCTTTTGCCAAATTCGTCCAGTACCGGTAAAAACTCTTTCTGAACGCTGGCAATATTCACATTGTCCTTCATGGCCGCCGTAACCAGCACGCAACGGTGCCCGTTCAAACGGGTGATGTGGTCAATTGTAGCATCCTTATAACTTACATCGGCCACATCTTTCAGGTAAATGATCTTGCCGTTCGCATTATAGATAACCGTATTGGCGACATCATCGACGCTCTTGAACTTGCCGCTGGTTTTCACGTTAAAGATTTTGCTATCCAGGTTGATACTCCCTCCGGGAATATCTGCCGCTTCGCTTTGCAAACTTCCCATAACCACATTAAGCGGTATTTTCAACTGAGCCAGTTTGTTGAGCTGCACATCGATCCGGATCTCCTGTTCGGGCATGCCAAAGTATTTCACCTCTTTTAGGTTGGTGATCTTTTCTAATTGCGTTTTCAGGATATCTGCTTTATCCCGCAGCAATTTACCGGAACCGTTATCTGACACGAGCGCAACCTGTAAAACTTTTACGTCCGATGAGGATACCTTTTCTGTTTTGATCAGATAAATGTCCTTGGGAAGTTCACTGTTCTTTAAAGCATTGATCTCGGTAGAAATTTCCTGGTATTTATTGTCTACATCTACACCATATTTAAACTTGGGCTGTATGACTGCTACTCCATCCTCTACGGTTGTCAGGATCTTTTCAATGTTCTCCAGTCCATAGATCTTGTTTTCGATAGGTTTTACGATCTGTTCTTCCATATCTTTTGGACTGGTTCCCGGGTATATCACCGTAATGATATATTGCGGCGGATGCGTGGTCGGGTCTTCCGAGCGGGGCATGGTGAACAGCGTCAGCACGCCGACAACTGCTACCAAAAGAAATATGATCAGTGTGAACTGGTAGTTCTTAACGGCAAAATTGGTGATCTTCATGGCCTTATTTAATGATTTTAATAAAAGACTGTTCGTTGAGGTAGGCGCTGTTGGAGATCACGATCTGGTCTATACCATCCAGTTTATCTTTGAGGTACACATTTTCGTTATCAAACTTCAGGATGGTAACCGGTACTCTTTTTACCCTTGTTGCGCTAATTGTAGTGAATACAAACCCTTTATTGCCGTCAGCTTCCACGAGGGAGGCGTAAGGGATGACCATGACACTTTTATCCTGATGGGTGGCTATCTCCGCTTTCCCAAACATGCCAACCGCTGGTTTTACGCCGTTTAATTGCAGCTTCAGTTCGATCTGGAACGAGCCCATTTCACGATCAGCCGCCTGCGACTTGCGGAACACTGTGGCATCAAAGGTTTGACCGGCATATCCGTCGAGTGTTACTTTAGCTGTTTGTCCGGGCTTGATGATGGCCCATTCGCGGTCGGTCACACCTACTTTAAGTGAATAACTGTTATGTTGTTCGGTAGAGTTGGTCAGCAGTACCGGCATCCCTTCGGCAATAACCTCGCCTTCGTTTGCTATTTTCTTGGTTACAAAACCGTCAGATGCGGCGTATATTTTAGAGTAGCGCTCATTAAAGGCCGTTGCTTCCCTTGCTTTTTTGGCAACATCCAACGCTGTTTTGGTATTCTGCAATTGCTCTAAGGTGTAAACACTGTCTTTGTAAAGATTTACTGCCCGGCTATAGTCACGCTGTGCTTTTTCTACCCCCAAACTGGATTGCGCCAGGCCTGCTGAAATTTCAGTAGAATTGAGTGTGGCCAGCAATTGACCCTGTTTAAAGAACTGCCCTTCATGAACCAGTACACGGCTGATCACGCCGCCTATTTTAAAGGCATATTTGGCTTCATCCTCTGTACTAACCAGCCCTGTGGCGGTGATCTGATCGGGTACACCTAACGTAGACACCGGGGCGACTTTAACCGATATGATATCCGGTTCTTTCATTGGATTACCTTCCTTGTGTTTTTCTTTACAGGAAGCCATTAAGGCTAAGGCTGCTATGGTAATGCTGAATAATTTTATTTTTTTCATGATTGTTTGTTTTTTAAGGTATTCAAGAGCCTTTCGGGATTTTTCATGATCTCATTTTTATTGAATGGTGAAACTGGCGTTGGCGCGCTCGATGGCTGCATCTGCGATCCAGGTGTCGTACAGAGCAATATTGGCGTGAAGCTGGGCATCGATCCACTGGTTCTGGGCATCCAGCAGTTCAATGTAAATGGCCATTCCCTGTTTGTATAACTTCAGCATATCACCATAATAGGTTTGACTGGTTTTTAATTGGGATTTTGCGGCCTCGTATTGCGCAATGGCGCTTTGCATACCGGCCTGGCGAACTTTAAGTTCGGTAAGCAGTTGTTGCTGTACATAATCGGTTTGTGAGGCCAGGGCATTCTGATCAGCAAGCGCCTGCTTGATCCGGTAATTGTTTTTCCCGGAAGAGAACAGGTTCCATTCCAGGGAAACCCCGAACAGATAGTAACGACTGTTATTGTTAAACTTCCAGTCAAAAGCCTGTGAACCCAGATCGATAAAGGTTCCTAACTTGGGGACAATATAAGATCTGGCCAGTTCGGTCAGGTTGCCGTTGATATCTTTTGCTATCCTTAGCTTGGATAATTCCTCCCTGCCGTCAACATTGGTACCCGGGCTTTGCTCCCTTGCGGGCAGTGTTTTAATATCGTCTGAAAGTACGCTGTCTGTAAGCGGGCGGTTAAGGAGGAAGTTAAAATAGTAACGTGCTGATTCTGCTGTTTTCTGTGCCTCAATAAGTGAAGCATTGATCCTGGAGACTTCATTCTGGCTTCTGAGCACAACGGTCCGGTTAACCTTACTGTTGTCGTATAACTTCGTATTGATCCGTTGCCCCTCTT
>Ga0307517_10001605_pt1 | contig 37604 bp, 47 predicted proteins | sample 23_EM_MG_FD_194515 | JGI IMG/M metagenome (GOLD analysis project Ga0307517, IMG submission 194515) | Populus trichocarpa ectomycorrhiza microbial communities from riparian zone in the Pacific Northwest, United States - 23_EM | ecosystem: Host-associated > Plants > Roots > Unclassified | place...
TGTAAGTTCCACAGCTGACATGGAATGACGAATATGTACCTCTGTTCACCACGGCGCCGTTATCACCGCTGGAATCCCGATTCATTCGCTCAATTGCAATCTGCCGTTCACGATCGGAAAGACAAGTTGTGGATTCGGGTCGGCTGGGTAGGAAGAGGAAGGTCATTATTCCAAGCAATATTGGAGGAATACCCTGTTCCGGTGGATAGTTCAATATTTTCTGTGCCAGCTCCCAAAAAGAAATATTGCTTCGATACATACCTCAATAATAAACAAAATCCTCCATGTATGGACTGATGACCGGATTTGCTGGACGCCGAATGCTATTAACCCACCAAAGGCACCTGCAACCGTTGCGAAACCGAACCAAATTGCGAACTTTGTCGAAACTTGTAAGAATTTGGACAGCAATTATGAATATGAATCCCAGAACTTACCCGGAGACCTAATTCCTTTCGCGTGTAGAAGAATGCTGCATCATCCTTAGCTCACACGGGTAATATGGCGGCTAAGAGATAGGGACGAACAAAAATAGAGGGTAATCACTGGTCCAAATCCTGCTTCGAAAATCCCAAGGATAAATCTCAGAATCAGGAGGCCTAAGAAACTGTTTGCAGTGGCCTGATAATGATTGTAGTGAGACTCATAAAGATGCTGGTAAAAAGAAAGGTAAGCGTACCATTAAAGTCGACGTTAAACCCCACCCGACGGCGGCGATAGCAACAAATATGTGAGGTTGAAAAAGTTTGGATAGGATCGTCGCTGGGATTTGGACGAGGATCTGTAAATAGTTTGAATGTGTCTCAAAATGTCATAGAGGTGATACCGACATAGGAAAAGAAGAACGCAGAGACCAGCCAGTCGAAGAGGACGCCAGTCTTATCACCCCCGAGAGTGTCCTCAGGTAGTCCTTGTAGCCTGGCATTGCCAATGTTGGATCTATCGAGATCTAGAGAATGTTTTTGGTTGAGCGCGGACCCTTTCGTTTGAACACAAGGAAAGGGCGAACATGCAAAAAGGTATAGTAGGCAAGTAATTGGCAGAATACGTCTGTCAAGCTTTCGAACAAGGTTTCTTTCCTCTTGGGTATCCTCGAACGTCTCTGCGAGTGCTGCTTCGGTGTGATCAGGGCCTGTACAGTCATCAAAATATGGGTCTTCATCTTGATCCAGCTTTTCGGTATCGCGTGCCACCGTCAGTATTTCGTTGGAAGACATTGAAGAAAGAAAGATGCAACCGGAGCTCGGGGAAGCGAATAAAGCACCGCGAATCACGACTTTGCGCATTGTGGAAGGAAATTGGAGTAGCAAGACTGAAGGCACTCACCAAAATATATCCAGAGTCTTCTTTGCTTTTCCAAAAGGACAAGAAATCGGATATGACATTGAAGGGCATCCTTGGTGTCCAATGGCTGTTGGGAGAGACAGTCGGTGGCGATGGGGGATGATAAGGGGCTACCAGAGAACCTCCTATAAGAAGATCGATACAAGTATCCTTAGGGGAGGGATATCTGCCCCTGCCCTCCGTCCTTATGTACAATAACATTGCACACGCATCAAATTCCGGCACAAGACCCGAAAACCTTTGCACTTGGCCGGTCGTCCCCTAAAGGAGAAAGGTATCTCTATGCCAGTGGTGGTACATCTACCTCAGACTGCACATAATTATAGCTGGGTCGGAATGCAGTGAGATGTGAAAGCCATAGATTCGGGTTTACATGTCGTCTGCCGTTGGCAACAATGACGCATACTTTCCCGCGCCTGATAATCTTGGATTCTCGACAAATCGTTGAACCTCGTCAGATTTCAAAATACTTGCAAAATACCAACTTGAATACGATCCGGTTGTCCTCTGGATTTAGGTTCAGTATACGTTGTACTATCAATTCCAGGACTGAAAGATACAACAACGAGTCGCGGAGTTCCACTCATACGCCTCGGATTCGGGATATCCCAATGGAACTGTAACATGCATGATGAACCCGCAATGAACCTCGGCGAGTCGTCTGGATCCTCTAGTGCTTACGGGCACAGATATCCTACATTCCGATTTAGAAGTTGGACTACATAACATCTTAAATACTCAGTACTGTCACGGTAAAGAAGAATTTCAAAATTGAATTTACGCGGGCCGTATGTTACGATCACGTGTCATCGTAAAAAAAATAGAAAACCGAGTTATGACATGATTCCACTTTTCTACCAGGTTGGACTTGTCCCCTCCAAGTTGTCACCCGACTCACATATTCTAATCACCCAGTACGTTTCTCTTTTATTCTTTCTTGATGTTCAGCTTCGTTGGCACTATGAAAGCAAGCTACGAACGCCACTTCTATTTTCATTTGCCCCAACTTCGGACAAGGACATATTCTGAATTCTCCCATAGCTCCTCGGAAAATGTCGTCTACAGGTATTCAGTTTGACGATGGTCGGGTGCAAAACCGAGTGGAGAACTACTCCAAGTTCTGGCAGAAGGACGTCAATAGAGAACAGGACGTTGACAACAAGCACCGTCTCGACAGCTATACCGAGGTAGTCAATGGTATTTATCTCTCTACTTGTCCAAGCTTTCTTTCTTACTGACTCTAGATATGTAGGATACTATGACGGTGCCACCGAGCTGTACGAGTACGGCTGGGCCCAATCGTTCCACTTTTCCCGGTTCAGAAAGGGAGAGGCGTTCTTGGCTTCTTTAGCAAGGCACGAGCACTACCTTGCGGCTCAGATGACCTTGAGACCGGGCATGCGCGTCCTTGACGTCGGCTGTGGTGTTGGGGGACCTGCACGCGAGATTGCCGAGTTCACAAATTGCGAAATTGTTGGAGTTAATAACAACCAATTCCAGATCGGACGTGCCCGAAAATACGCCCTGAGGGAAGGTCTCGAAAATCAGGTCTCATTTGTCAAAGGTGACTTCATGAAGCTGTCAGAACAGTTTGGAGAGAATTCCTTTGATGCCGGTTAGTTCTGGATGAGTTGGTGTGCTTCTGTCAGTTGACCATAATGACAGTTTACGCCATCGAGGCGACTGTCCACGCCCCAACCTGGGAGGGCGTATATGGTGAAATATTCAAGGTTCTGAAGCCCGGTGGCATCGTCAGTGACATCTCAACTGTTTTATTCTTTTTTGAGAGCCTGACTTGGTTTTAGTTTGGCGTTTACGAATGGGCAATGACCGACGACTGGGATCCATCTATTCCTGAACACAAGGCCCTGGCTCACCAAATTGAAATTGGAAATGGCATACCCGAAATGCGTTCGATCAGCAAGTCTCGCGATGCTCTTAAGACTGTCGGTTTCCAAATTGAGCATGAGGAGGATCTGGCTGCGCGTCCCGATGCGATTCCATGGTACTACCCTCTCGAGGGTGACGTTCGAAAGGCGCAGACATGCTGGGATTATTTGACTGTCTGGCGGATGAGCTGGAGTGGACAACTTGTTAGCCATACTGCTATCCGTGTTATGGAACTCCTCGGGCTGGTGCCCAAGGGCACATTTGACGTTTCGGAGCAGCTCAAAGTCGCTGCAGACGCCTTGGTTAAGAGTGGACAGAAGAAGGTAAGACTTTGTTTTGTATGTGGCTGCGGACAACCTGACTGAACCATTATCTGTAGCTATTCACTCCTATGTACCTCGTCGTTAGCAGGAAGCCCGCAACTATTTAGATTTAGTTATTTGAATATTTATACCCTTCAAAATTGGGATTTGTCGATGTAACCCGGTAAATTCCGGACGATTACCTGAGATCTCGAGTCGTATGGGGTTTGTGTCTTCGTGTGATGTCGAGCGATCCCAGGGTACATAAGCCTCGTCTGCCGAAAGCTTACACCGACCAGCAAATTTCTTTCCTTCGAAGGTATTTGGTCGCCGTTCATGCCTCCGAAACCACTCATGTTTTTGAAATCGCCAGCCATCTCCCAGAATTCGAACGACGATCTCAGGCCTCCATTCGCGGGGATGCGAAGAAATTTGCCCTGGAAAGGGCTCAGGATTTCATCGTTCGCTTTGGGCTTCCCGACGAATTCGTGGGTGTCGAGGAGCCGGACTCTCGTTTCAAGGAGGTATGTAGCCCGGGTCCAACGTTGATTGAATTGCCCCGTTGATTGTACATCAGCAAATCTACAACTGGTTCAAGAACACCGTCGGTCGTACCAGGAGGAAACTAGAAGGCAGACCGAGGTCTGCTAAGAAGGCTGCAGAGAAAGGTGAACTACATACACGACTTTTCAGCACAGTTTGACTCATTGTATTGCAGCGGCGGCACTCGCAACTAACGACCTGGCATGGAACACAGCGACTCCGAATAATATTCCCAATCCTGGCAGTGTCGTATCCTTTCAGACACATCCTGACAGCAACACCAGTAGCCCTGTGTCTCAGCCACAGACGACCCTCATTCAAACCATCCCGTACGGTCCCTTACAGCCCAGCCCATCTATAAGCACAACCTTATCCGCACCTGGTCCAAGTCACATCAACACCCTCAGCATCTCCATCACTCAGAGTACTCTCCGAGAAGCATTTATGCAAGGTCTCGATTCGAACACGATATCCAATATGATCCAGTCTTTTGTTGCCGCTAATCCTGGTCCTACGCCACTAACCCCAGTTGTGGACGCTCTGTTCGACGCCATCTCAAACGATAACAGCTCTCCCAACCCGTTTAGTCGTGATCCCTTGCCATATCTAAAGATTTATCTCGATTCTTCGCACTACTTCAACAACACATTAGTGCATGCAGGAGTTTCGGGCCCATACGCCGGTCCCCGCGCCTTGCAGATGCAGATTCGAAAGAATTCTATTTGGACGAGTACACCTCGACCAGGGAGTATCCCCATCCCACGTAATTCACCCCAGGGACACGCACCGACCTCTTCTTCTTCCTCCTTATCTGACGAAATGCAACGTATCGCCCTTGATAGGCAGCGGAGGAAAGATCATATTCATTGGGCTCGGATCCATGCCGCTGCTTTGGAGCTCAATATGCTTGGTTTCGGGCGTACAAGCGAAGTAGATAACAGTGGGTATTCGTATGCGATCGGGCGTGCATTCTCGGAGATGACTGCGAGAGACGCAGTATGGGAGTCCGATGAAGTTGAGTGGGTGGCTGGGATATGTGTGCTCAGGGCTGTGATCAGAACGGCCATTTTGGGTGATAGGAGGCAGAGGGATGAGTATGATGATTTGCTGCGGACTTATGAAGGCAGATGGAAGGAAATTAAAGATGAGGCCAGGCAGGCGCTTGTTACGGTCAGTGGTACTTTTTTCCCTTTGGTATGGCACATCTAATGCTCGTATAAATTTTTTTTTCAGGAGGTTTTACTGTCGGCTAAGGATGAGTTGGCAAGATTGGAAAACCATTCCCTTTCGTGAGAGCTTTCCTTTATTTTATCACATTCGTTCTCGTTCTGGGGTATCTTTTAATGACAGTACTATGCCCTGTTCTTTGTTTGAATGTGATGCCTGTACTCTTAAATGACTGCTGCCTTGTTCACGTATAGTTTATTTTCTTACGCACAGACACTATTGATACCTTGTTATATATGTGTTTTATACCCTTCCCTTTTATGTAGAAATGTTCCATTCTGTAATTCCTATCTGCAAAAACGTAATCATTATATCATTGTCTTCCCATAATCTCTGCCAGTACTAGTGGAGACAGCTTCTGTTGTGTCTCGAAACCACTCGACATCTAGTGTTCACAATCTACGAGCTGGTAAACTTCTAGCTATCTGGTCTCAAGGCGATATCTTGATATCTCCCTCACATAAACCTCCCTTTGCTCTTTTGAAAGCCGATGGTTGTTCTCAACGCTGCTTTTTCTATCTCGTGATATATTTACAAAAGTACGCTAACTCAATCACTCAACCGAAGTTGTAAAGGTAGGTCGAACCCTCTACATAGCATATCTGAGTTGTATGGAGGGGTAAGCTTTTCGAATTGATGTCAAAACAGTTACTTACTTCCTCGTCCACTCCCTTGCCGTGGCTTCGTAGCGAGCACGATCCGTCTTGTACATATGCGCAACGTCTGGCAGTAGTGGGTACTCAACATCGGGGTCCGGTAATATCGAGCTGATGCCGAGCAAGACTGATTAGAAAGCGGGTGTTATAATTATTAATGATCATCACAAAAGACGTATCAGTACGCGATCAACCTCTCACCTTTCTCGATCGTCCACGCGGCGCACCATTCGTTTTGAAGGATATCCAGACAGATTGAACCATTGGGACTAATGTTGGGATGGTATACCTTAGTGGTGAAGCTTATCTTGGGAGGCTTGAAAGGGTAATTGGTGGGGAAGCTAATAGAAAGGAAGAAAACGCCGCCCGCATAAGGTGTGTCACACTATTTCACATACGTAGCACAATGAGCCACACGAGGGTTCCAGTCAAATATTTGACTCACGGGACCCATAATCGTTCCTTGCCACTGGAACATGTTATCACCGATAGGGGCGGCGCTGCAGGATGAGGGAGGATCACGCCCCATATCCAACAATTCCTAGAAAATCGAAAGGCATCGTCAGCCTCTGAGATATATTGGATGTAGGCAGATCCAATACCTTTTTAATGCGCTTAAGGGCCATTGATAGCTGGAAAATTGTAGTTGCGTCGCAATCGAAGATGATGATTGAAAATAAACCGCCAGCGATTTCGAAGCGATTTTATTGTTGTACAAGGCGATAAAAGAGCACTAAGTCAGAAATAGTGGTGTGCGGATTCAGCAGAAACGTTTTCACATCCTAATGAGGAAATTGCGGCACATGATGAATTCGGGTTCAACACGATCTTCTCTCCACGACAAGTTTTACAACGGAAGGCCACTTTTGTGCGACAGCATGCGAAAAAGAGACATTGGGCATATTTGGTGAAACATTTAATGCTTCGTATTATGTTCCGCGTTCTGTCCCTTGTCTCCTTTTCACGTCAGACTCGCCTTGCAAGAACTTATGTACTTATGGGAGCTGTGATTTCGTGGTTTATGGCTCTCACGCTCGTTCATCCAGGCCAGTTCATTCCCGGACACAGAGAAGGGGCAGCCCATGCGTCTATGCCTTCTGACCACTGTTCTTTCCAGAAATGAACGACCTCTCTCTGAACTCACTCCAATTTTCCTCAATACCATACATAAGCGAGGAGCTTCCACCCGACCAGGCCCTGCGCATCAGGAGTTGGGCTCGTTTCTACTCCTGTCAGGCTCCGACGATCCAATACCTTTTGGAAAGGGGACACCCTACGAAGACTTTTCTTCATTTTCAGATGTACAGATTTTCTCAGAGTCTATAGCCTTCACCGGCGATCTCTTGTCCCAACATGGAATCGTCATCTCCTGCAAGGAGTCCCAGAATATCAACACCACGAGTGTAGCCGGCGCCGATGAAGTAAATGATGTGACTGTCGCCCAACCTGGTGGCAATGGAGGTTTCATCAATTTCTACGTCCAGAGACTAGAGTGGCTCAGTCGAGGCGTCAAAATACATTTCATTCGTGGCTGACGGCGAGGACTTCGTCGCCACGGATAGTGTGGGAGGCGACGGCGGTGACGGTGGCCGCAGTGTCAGGATCTTTCAATCACGCTACAGCGTCCTCCTGAGCACCGTTTACAAATTCTTCGATCGCAAGGATGCGAGCGAAAATAATTTTGAATCTCCTGATGATCCCATTTGCCTGTCGACGTATCAGCTTCTCATCATCGCTGCTGCGGTGATCACCCAAGACCAGGAGGTGGCTTTTGAGAGAGCGGCATCGCCTGCAAAGTTTGGGACCTCGTTCTAAAGGTCAGGTTGGTCCGAAATTCTCTCCAAGACCTCGTGGATGAACGAAAGGCGGCTTCGGAGTTGCTATAAGCATCGCAGGAGGTCTGAATCCGGAAAAGGTGTGCAAGGCGTGACTGGTGCCAGAGGGCAAGACGGCTTGGACGCTTGGCTGTTCCTGTCTACGTACAATTCAGTAATCAGCGACGGCATTCGCATTCGCCCACCTGGAGCAATGTACTATGCTCCTGGATCGCGCCAAGATCTTCTGATCCGTCGGCCAAAGCGACTACAGAAAGCCTCACCAAGTCATTGAACAGCTCAAACTGGAGTCCATAAAGTCTGAAGCCGCGAATTGGCTCGTGCAACTCAAAAGCGGTGAACCGGCCCAAATGATCAGTGACCTCAGATCGACGACCTTGTCATAAGACAGAGGCTCTCGTCATATCCCTCACAGAACCTGTCAAGCTCACACATTTTGTGCTTCCGGAAGCGTTCGAGGAACTCGAGGACAGGATTAGGAATGATTTTGAGCTGAGCTTGCCGCAGCTAATCAGGGATCTTGCCTTTTCCACGTGGCAGATCGTCGTCAAATGAGACATTGAAATCTTCAAAGTGGGGTTCTGGCTGATAATAAAGTCTTTGTTAGTCCATCGACGTCTGGGACAGTCGTGAAGCCCTACTTTCTGTTATCATCCAAATTCTTCGAGCACAAGCCAGTGCATTGGCACCATCAGACGAAGTTTTAAGGTCAAGATGATGAAGAGCGACTGCCCAGAAAATCCGTCTTGAGTAAATCGTAAAGTCATCCATAATGACTTTGATCCAATTGAATTGATGATTTTTGCAGTGCTGTTTTGGACTACGTTCTGGCAGTTTATCAACATCACTTGTCGTTCAGATGGATAGATCAACTTTGGTCATTTGTTGCCGCTTTCGCCAACATAATTCATGGCTAGCATTGGAGGAGTTTCACATAGCAGCTTTACTCAGCCCAAAAGACGAGCAATACCACAAGCACAAATTATGCGACCAAGACCACAAGGCTATCTGCATCTACCTATGGGCCCTCGATGAATTTGGCTTTTTTTGGCATCCTTGGATTCATTACCTCTTGGTTCATACAATTTGAATATTTTAATTGATGTTGTACACCAACTCTGCTATGTCCTTGAAGGACTCAAACGAGCTGTTGCTGGCATGATGTGTGTCCTAAAGATAATTGTGCAAACGGATGTAATAAAAATGTTGATGTCATGAAATTCGATCGTCATTGACAATGCCTCGATCACCTCATGCACAGTTACAAATTTGTATCTAGCCACTTAAATTGACGGGCTGAGCAAGACCCAAGCTTGCAAATTTTTATATAGGAGGACAAAATTTTGTTACAATCCAGTTCTATACAAGAGCAGAACATGGACTGCATCGGAGTTTATATTACGAATATTGATTCCGCCATGAACTCAACTTCAAAACAGAAGATCTCGAGGATCGCTCCAAGGTTGCTGTTCGCTTCCCAAGACCCAGGGTCAACCAATTAGAACCCTTACTTATAGTGTCATGCAGAATATACCACGAGTCCGCAGCAAGGCTGTTCCATTACTCGATTCGCAGTCAGACAACTATGAGCTCCACGATACTTGGATCCATGAATATAAATGCGAACTCCCCCGTTGAACTGGACGGTCACTGGTCATGTTTCGCCTCACATCTCTGTTGACCGTTGGTCTCTGCTTTACTACATCTGCATTTGCCAACTGCCGGTGCACATTTGGGTCGCAATGTTGGCCGTCTGATTCGGATTTCCAGACTCTCGCATCACAAGTCTCTCAACCACTGACCCACCCAGCCCCCCCAGCTACTCCGTGCTACAGCTCTTCCTCAGGAAACTGCTCAGATGTACGCGCTGGCTGGTTCAATGGAGTCTGGCGTTCTGATCAACCTGGAGCTGCCGAACACACTAACTGGGAAACCTACACGTTTTCCAACGGGACTATCCAAGCTTGCTACCTCAACACTACGCTTGGTGTTCCTTGCCAACAAGGGGGTGTACCAGTCATCGGCGTCGATGCCCGAACGCCAAACGATATACAAGAAGCCGTCAAATTCGCCGCAAAGCACAATTTACGTCTCGTGATTAAGAACACAGGGTGAGTTTCCCTTTTCTCTTTTCTCGAATTTGGGAATTGAACTTCTGGGGCAGACATGACTATCTTGGAAGGAGTTCTGGCAGGGGATCGTTCTTAATATGGACCCACCATATGAAGAACATCACCTTCCGTGATTCATTCACTCCCACTGATGCAACTGATTCAGTCACTTACGACAATGGTCAGTTACTTTATTTGTGAAAGCCCAATTTCCTTTTGACGAGGATGACAGTATTCACCTTCGGAGCTGGTGTGCAGTGGTTTGAGGCCTTTGAGGCAGCCAAACAACGCAAGCGAGTCATTGTCGGAGGTCTCAGTGCGAGAGGAAGTGTCGGCGCAGCTGGCGGATGGCTCCAAGGTGGCGGCCACAGCGCACTTTCTCCAAGTTATGGTCTTGGTAACCCAAAATCTTTCCCGACCGAGTGTCTGTATCTCACATGATTGCCTTTCATAGGTGTTGACAATGTCTTGGAAATAACGATTGTCACTGCAGACGGTAACCACGTCATTGCCAATGCATACCGCAACAAGGACCTGTTCTGGGCTCTTCGTGGTGGTGGAGGTGGCACTTGGGGCGTCGTCACCTCAGTCACTTACAAAACTCATCCCTCCACTACTTTCTCTGCCGCTCTTCTTTCGGTCAACTCCACCAACGCCAACTCAACCCACAAGTTGTTCACGGAGATCATTCGGCTCACACCATCCCTCGTCGAGCAAGGCTATGGAGGCTATGGCGGCGGAACCTCCGAGCTGTTCCATTTCTTCGTTCTATCACCCAATGCCACCGCCGAACAGACCAACACCACCTTCCGTCCGCTTTTCGAATTCGCACATTCCCAACCAGGTCTCTCTGTTCTGAACGAAACAGTTTTGTTCCAAGATTGGTGGCAGTTCTATGATGCCTATTTTTCCAAGGACGGTCAGGTCGGAGTCCCGAGTGAGATTTCATCTTGGTTACTGCCCAAAGATGTCGTCGCAACGAATAAACCCGAAGAGCTTGCTCAAGAACTTCTCAAGATATCTGGGTTTGGGTACTAGTGAGTTCATAATAATAGTTGCAGTGGGAACGGATTCCTGAGAATTTTTTTTCCCCAATAGCCTTGTCACTGGCGGTCAGGTATCCCAGGTCGACCCTGAGTTCACGGGTTTGAACCCCGCCTGGCGAAAAAGCTTAGTGTACACTACCCTCGGCACGGGCTGGCAAGATGGTGCCAACTCGACTGAAATCGCGGCTGCTCGTCAGCTTCTCGTTCAGGATATGAAGATACTTGAAAGTATTGCCCCCGAATCTGGTGCATACTTGAACGAGGTACATAAAAGGAGTCCCCACGGCACGGTGTATAGAACTAAACCTATTCTTTTTAGGCTTCGAGGTATGAATTCGACTGGAAGAAATCCTTCTTTGGGACACACTACGATCAGCTCCGAGACATCAAGCGGAAATACGATCCACAATCGCTCTTCCTCATTTACGAGGGTATTGCATCAGATGAGTGGGACGCAGAACTTGTCTGCCCTTCCTGAAACATGGCATTTTTCGCATCAGACTTTATTTTTGTAAAATTAGAGCACAAATCTGTAACCCGTCTTGCTTTGTAAGTTCATAGCCTGTAATCTGAGTATAGTAAGCAGCCGTTACATATTGCTTCCCACGCCTGCAGCTGGCTTGTCTTCCACTTTTCTATTGTATCATCGTCATTCATTATGACGGTTTCTTCCCAGATTGTCCCCAACACTCGATGGCGGCAGAACTCGGTAAAATTAAATTTAACTCCGTCGGTATTCAGGCCATCTTCCTGAGGCAGCTCTATAAATCTAGCCCCCTCTAGGAAACCCTCGACGATATCAAAGCGAGGCCATTCCGTCTTGCTATTTTCCAAGTCCTGTATGGTGTCGTAATGGTAAGACAAAACATCTAAGTATGTGGAGGTCTACCAAAGTCGACTTCGCTACTCGCATTCGACGCTCAGTCTTCTGGTTCTTAACAATATGTTCTTGGAAGTTTGGGATCACTCTTTCAATATGGTAGAAACGGCGCCGGCATAGGAGGTTACCTCCGAAAAAACGGTAACCACTAGCCTGAAGGCTGAGGCTGACCTTCCAAGATGACTTCTGCAGAGAGTCGTGAATCTCGGGTTTATCATGCACCAAGTTCCCGTTGGCGGCTGTTGGTGGTCTCTCCTGGTCTCTCGCGCGGCTTCAGCATCAGGACATAAGCGGAAGTGTCAAGGCTTATTTCATATTTGAAAAATCATGCACGGATAGGACCAGGCCGAGAGGCGTGGCGGTTCCACGCAGATCCTTACACCGGTAAAACCTTTACACCACTTGTCGGCTCTGGATTCCCATGCTTTACTCCCAAAACCACGCGTCTTGGTTTATCTCCTTGGACAAACCTAACACATACATCATTACCAAATTCCGTAAATCTTACTGAGATCCTATGACTATAAATCCAATTCCGCGAAACAAATCTTCCGCAGGCAGAGTGGACGGTCATGTTTCTCTTCACGCCTCTGCTGCAGCTGACCATCGCTCTCTGCTTCACATCAGCACTTTCCAACAACTGCCGCTGCACATTTGGGTCGCAATGTTGGCCATCCAATTCTGATTTCCGCACTCTCGCATCAAAAGTCTCTCAACCATTGATATACCCTACGCCCCCAGCTACTCCCTGCTATAACTCTGCTTCAGGAAACTGCACTGATGTCCATGCTGGCTGGTTCAACGCTATCTGGCGTTCTGATCAATCTGGCGCTGCTGAACACACCAACTGGGAGGCCTACCCGTTTTCAAATGGTACGATCGAAGCTTGCTACCTCAACACTACTCTTGGCGTCCCTTGCCAACAAGGGGGTGTACCAGTCATCGGCGTTGATGCCAGAATTCCGAAAGACATCCAGGAAGCCGTCAAGTTCGTTGGAAAACACAACTTACGCCTCGTAATAAAGAATACAGGGTGGGTTTCCCATTCCGAATTTGTGAATATTGGGATTAACATATAAAGCCAGACACGATTATCTTGGAAGGAGTTCCGGGAGGGGATCGTTCTTAATATGGACCCACAATATGAAGGATATCACCTTTCGTGATTCATTCACTCCCACTGGCGCAAGAGATTCAGTTACCTACGACAACGGTATGTTCCCGATCTTTACCAAGTGTTAGATCTCCTGCTGACGCATGACTAACAGTGTTCACTTTCGGAGCCGGTGTTCAGTGGTTCGAGGCCTACCAAGCAGCCAGAAAGCACAATCGGGTCATAGTCGGCGGTGTGAGTGTAAGAGGTAGCATTGGTACTTCTGGCGGATGGCTCCAAGGCGGTGGTCACAGCGCACTTTCTCCAAACTACGGCCTTGGTATGCAATAATCTGGCCCAACTGGGAGATAGCCTCACACGATTAACAGGTGTGGACAACGTATTGGAGATAAAGATCGTCACTGCAGACGGAAATCACGTAACTGCCAACGCCTACTGCAACAAGGACCTATTTTGGGCCCTTCGTGGTGGTGGAGGCGGCACTTGGGGTGTCGTCACTTCAGTCACTTACAAAACCTATCCCTCCACTCCTTTCTCTGCTGCCTTCATTGCGGTCAACTCCACCAATGCTGACTCAACTCATAAGTTATTCACGGAGATCATTCGGCTCACACCATCTCTCGTCGAGCAAGGTTATGGAGGCTATAGTGGTGTATCTGTTCAGGGTGTTATGTTCTCTGTCCTATCACCCAAAGTGACTGCAGAACAGACCAATGCCACATTCCATCCGCTTTTCGAATTTGCACATTCCCTACCAGGACTCTCTGTTCAAAATGCAACCGTCGTGTTCGAAGACTGGTTGCAGCCTTTTATAGCCCTGTTTTCTGCGATCCCCGATGTGGGACTCCCAGCTGAGGTTTCATCTTGGTTGCTCCCAAAGGATGTCGTGGCGACCGATGAACCCGAAGAGCTCGCTCGAGAACTCCTCAAGACACATGGACCCCTGTACTACTTGTGAGTTTTTCTTTTTTACTCAGGAATTCGCAGTATTGAGAAATTTCCCAATAGCCTTGTTACTGGCGGACAAGTATCCCGTGTGGACCCCGAGTCTACGGGTCTTAACCCTGCGTGGCGAAATAGTTTGGCGTACACGGCTCTTACCACAACCTGGCGAGATGGGGCAAACTTGACTGAAATTGCGGCTGCTCGTGAGCCCCTCATTCATGATATGAAGATTGTTGAAGGTATTGCGCCCGAATCTGGTGCATACTTGAACGAGGTAAATAAATGACACCAATTCACTGTACTTCAAATCTAACTATTTTGTATTAGGCATCGAGATATAAATTCAACTGGAAGAAATCTTTCTTTGGGACGCACTATGATAAGCTCCGGGAAATCAAGCGGAAATACGATCCACGATCACTTTTCCTCATTCACAAGGGTGTTGCATCAGACGAGTGGGATGCAGAGCTTGTCTGCCCAGCTTGACATTTCACCTTTGCTTTCGTAAAATTCACACCGGGACCTTTTTCTATACTATAGCAAGCGTATTATAATAACCATGGTGCAAATCATAACATTTATCCACTAAGTATGTCGTGCTGAGAGACATCGGACCTTATAGCCCAAACCCCTGGGTGACTTGCAACAAAAATCTGCAGCACGTTCTCTTCCTGCCTGGCTACCCTAACCCCATGACCAAAACTTGGGCCCTGTTTCGGATTCAGCGACCCTTGTTATGTTGGTATTTTGTCCGCACTTCTGCGTTCGAGTCCAGCAGTACACCACATCTTAATCTCATCGATCGTCAACCGAGGGCCTTGAGAAGGTTCGCAAGACCATGGGGTCGATTCGTGGAGCTTGAGCCTTGATATATCGGACCGGACCTGTCTGTTGCGAAATCTGCACGGGATTCTCACAAGCTGACCGGGGCCATGGGCGAACACGCCTATTTATGCATCAGAACTACAAATTGGTATTTTGGATAAGAAGATGTTGCAGCGGATTTTGAACGAGGTGAATACAACAGTAACTTGCGAATGCATAAGAATTGACATTAAACAGGCCACTGACGACACTTACCCAGAGTATCGCATGGATTCTACGACTGGCTTTCAAATTTCTTCCTCATCAACACCAGTTCATGTACCGTCTGGATCGAAAATGGGTCAGGAGATGGGTTTGCCTTATCGCCGATCAGCTCCAAACTACGGAAGGTCTCTCCTTGAACACTCTTTCTACTAGACATGGCGGCGCCACATCGCAGACTCTGCAACCAGAGGTGATTACTTATAGCGAGATTGTGCAGAATCCAGCGTCGGTGGTCAACGTTTTGCACACGTTGAATGTTAATATATACAGTTGCATAATATTATTTCTACGAAGGTGTTACTGTAGAGTTGTGGAGAGCGCGTATTGTCGGCTGAGGAACGCCAAAGAGAATTCATACCTCCTTCTCGGGTTGGGCCCTGGACTTGGGAACTGTCAAACAATAATAGGTAGGCGAGGTGAAGGTCATTTCTGGCAAGCTGGGAGGGGAAGAAATTGATTAGTTCGATTTTCGTTTTCGTTGGTTTCGTTTAGTTCAAACAACTTGTATTGTTAAAGCCCGCTATGATTTTACATTTTGTGAGGTTGTCGCGAGCGGTCCCGGAAATGGAGTTCTATTTGCAATAGTCTGCTTTTACAAACCTCAGCGAGCCATGCCTACCAGCACATTTATCCTCCTTAGGCCAGATCCTATCTGTCCACCGTCCAAACATCCGATGCCCAATCCAATCCTCCCATATCCATTGCCAGGGTTTTGCCACCATCAGTTTCTCGAGTTTGGCGTGGAAGAGGTAGTTCAGCGACTCGTAGGCTACAGGGATAGGTTAAAGCAGATAACATGACGAGAGGCAAATGGACGCACCGACGTTGACCTGAGGGTTAACGTAGATCTTGGGTCGGTTGGGAGAGGTCCAGAAATGCATGTCGAGAGCGATCAGGTAGCATTCTGAGGAGGTGCACTCGTGACTTTCTCGGAACTGTAGTGGAAGCGGAGGTTTGTCTGGTGCAGGCGTTCCTTTGGTCGAGTCTGCGAAGGCGAACGAGGTGAATGATTAGTTGAGGCAGCATAGGTTAGACTTACTGGACAAGAACCACGACGCATCGAAGGCAGCTACGCCGTTCCAACAGGCGGCTACTTCGAATGGTTCGCCTTTTCGTAGATGGTCGATTGCGGTTGGGTCTAAAGGCACGTAGGGCCAGACTTCTTTGGTTGGGCCGCCGCAAGCATCGCGGAGAACCCATCTGGGGGTGAAAGGGTCAATGTTGGCTATGAGAAGAGGCAAAGACGCACGTATCATACATCCCCACTCCATCAAAATCCAAAGCACAAGCTAGATCATAGTCCCCGTCTTTCGTCTTTAATAAATGAACAATAGATCCTATTCTGGGGTTAGTACCACGACCAAGGAGAACGGGGAGAGGGAGAGGCGCACTCCAGTCAAAATACACGTCGTTGAAGAATACAACTTTCTCGAAACTCCGGCCGTCTTGATCGCCCATGACGCGCAACGGCTCTAGCAACTTGTTCCTGATCCCAGCCATATACGTGATTCTCGCAGAGCTATTCACCCACTGTCCTCTTGTGCCTTCCTTGGTGACCACTTCGTTCCCCACTCCAAGCTCTACCAGCTCCTCCTTGAACTTCCGCAGCATTTCTTGTGTCCCGTCTTGCGAGTTTGACTCGTATATCGAGATGAAAATATTACTAGGCCCAATGTGTTTGATGATGAGTTTCATGTTCTTCGTCCATGAAGGCAGGACCTTTGCTGAATTGTACAAGTTGGCTGCGATGAAATAAGTTCCGTTCTTTGACGAGGTAATTGGAGGAATGGGAGTGTGTTTGCTGAGGGGGAAGGACGAAGGATATGTCGGTGCGAAGAGGATGAACAGACACCATAGAACACATATCCAGAACTGGTGTCTTCGCCACGTAGTCCACCGATCCCAACTAGAGAGGTACGTTGCGTCGAGTATGGTCAACGCCGGGATGCAAATCAGGGTGAAAGGAAGGTAGACGAGGAAAGTTGAGAAGTAGTGAAGGTGGTAGGCAAGGAAGGTGGCTGTGGTGAAGGAGAAACCAGCGCAGGCGAGGAGGGCGCCATGTCTGTGTATGGTTACTGGCCGTCGACACTTGGACAAGTGCGGATCCGGAACGGCCATGAAGAAAGAGGCGGGTAGTTTTGGGCCATTATGGGGTCGACATTGCGGGAAAATCCGTAGTATCTCTGTTGCGAACAAAAAAATTAAATGACTGATAAGCGGCGTGGAGTCGTCCAAGATTTCGCTTGAGAGAACGAGCTGGACACGAGGGAATGGATTCCATCATTTGATTTAGTGTGACAATGATAGCAATAGCGAAGAGCCTCAGGACAGAGCTTTCACTCCTCTTTGGCGTTTCTGAAGCATACAGAATGAACATAGGACATACCTGTGTCTTCTCACGTAATTCTCTTGCCTAACACTATTGTCATCCAGGTTCACTAGGAAACCCGAGAAGTGATAAAAGAGAGTGCAGTTCCTCTTGACGAACCTGCAAGAGCCTGACAAGGGAAACAAAGTCCGCCATCTGTGCGGCAGTTAATATCCATAATCCAAGACTATGCACTGTTCCTGCAGGCAGCAGCCCAGAATCAGACAACTATAATCATGTTGTTTATTAAAGATTAAGTTTCCTTCATGGAATGGCCCGAATGGCGCGACGCGTAGCAAGACACGTGAGTAATGATTTGTCAGCCAGCCAGTGCGCCCAAGGAGTTCCTCGCCGGAAGTCTATACTTCACTTTGGGACAGAAAAGCAAAATACTTCTCACAGCACTCCAAAACCACGAGTTACTTTTACTTGCTTGGACGGACCTACCTCGTTGTGCGTACATGATTACCAACATTGGGACATTGGAATCTTATAGATCCCAACAACACGAAACTTTAGAGCACCTCCGATTCTTTTCCGACTCTATGGCATGAGGGTGTCATAGCTAGTTGAAGGTCCGCTGGAAAACTTGAGGAAGTGGAGGAGACTTTGCCTGGAGCTGACCTCGGTGAATCATTACCGATTCTAATGTCAATGCGGAGTGATTTGTACCGTAATTCGGTTCTCAGTCCTACCAATATGAGGATCCATGAGTATAAATCCCAACATCTTCCCCCCCAGACGCCATGATTTGCCTCACGTATCTGTTGACCTTCGCTCTCTGCTTCACTTCCGTAATTTCGAACAACTGCCGCTGTTCATATGGATCCCCATGTTGGCCATCCGATTCGGATTTCCAGGCTCTTGCATCGCAAGTCTCCCAGCCGCTGATACGCCCTGCACCCCCAGCCACTCCGTGTTACAACTCTGCCTCAGGAAACTGCACTGATGTCCGTGCTGGCTGGTTCAACAGTATTTGGCGTTCTGATCAAGCTGGAGCTGCTGATCACACCAACTGGGAAACCTACACCTTTTCGAACGGTACAATCCAGGCCTGCTATCTGAATACTACCCTCGGTGTTCCTTGCCAACAAGGGGGTGTACCAGTCATCGGCGTCGATGCCAGAACGCCAGAGGACATTCAGGAGGCTGTCAAATTCGCTGCAAAGCACAATTTACGTCTGGTAATCAAGAACACAGGGTGTGTTTTCGACTCTTTTTTCCCCCTAATTTTGGGATTAACGTCTTAAGCCAGTCACGATTTTCTTGGAAGGAGCTCCGGCAGGGGATCGTTCTTAATATGGACCCATCATATGAAAAACATTACTTTCCATTCTTCTTTCTCTCCCACCGGTGCAACGGATTCAGTCACCTATGATAATGGTAAGCTGTCAACAAGTTACTAAATATCTTTGATTTCCTGACGAGGACATGCACGATGAATAGTGCTCACCTTTGGAGCCGGTGTTCAGTGGTTCGAGGCCTACCAGGCAGCCAAAGAACACAATCGTGTCATAGTTGGGGGTCTCAGTGCAAGAGGAAGCGTTGGCGCTGCTGGTGGGTGGCTCCAAGGCGGTGGTCACAGCACACTTTCTCCGAATTATGGTCTCGGTATGCAATACTCTGATCCAACTGGGAGAGTGTCTTACACGATTAACAGGCGTGGACAACGTGTTGGAAATAAAGATTGTCACTGCAGACGGAAATCACATCATTGCCAATGCCTACTGCAACAAGGACCTTTTCTGGGCCCTTCGTGGTGGTGGAGGTGGCACCTGGGGTGTTGTCACTTCAGTCACATACAAGACTCATCCCTCTTCTTCATTCTCTGGCGCTCTTCTTTCGGTCAACTCCACCAATGCTGACTCAACTCATAAGCTGTTCACGGAGATCATTCGTCTCACCCCGTCCCTCGTCGAGCAAGGTTACGGAGGATATGGTGGTGTATCCGTCGAGGGTCTTCAGTTCGCTGTCCTATCACCCAACGTGACTGCAGAACAGACCAATGCCACATTCTTCCCGCTTTTCGAATTTGCACATTCCCTACCAGGTCTTTCTGTTCAAAATTCAACCGCTGTGTTCGAAGACTGGTTGCAGCTCTTTCTGCCCCTGACTGTTTCTGGTGATGATGGTGGATTCGCGGTTGAGCTTTCGTCTTGGTTGCTCCCCAAGGATGTCGTGGCTACCGATAAACCAGAAGAGGTCGCTCGAGAACTTCTCAAGATACATGGAACACTTTACTATTGGTGAGCTTTTTTATTGCCATCACAGAGAATTGGAATCCTGAGGACATCACCAATTACGGGCGGACAGGTTTCCCGAGTAGATCCCGAGTCCACAGGCCTTAACCCTGCCTGGCGAAAAAGTCTGGCATATACGCTGATCGCCACAGGCTGGCGAGAAGGTGCTAATTCGACTGAAATCGCGGCTGTTCGTGAACATTTCGTTCATGACATGAAGACACTTGAAGGAATAGCTCCCGAATCTGGGGCATACTTGAATGAGGTAAAGAAGTCTCACACCCAAATCATGCACATCCAACTAGTTTCTTTTATTGTTTCAGGCTTCGAGATATGAATTCGACTGGAAGAAATCCCTCTTTGGCATGCATTATGACCAGCTCCGAGCGATCAAGATGGAATACGACCCAAAATCACTCTTCCTCGTCTATAACGGTGTTGGATCAGATGAGTGGGACGCAGATCTTATTTGCCCAGCTTGAAAATTCCTCAAGATTACTCTTTCTGTCATGAATTCGTGAAATTTATATCAGGACCTTTTCAGCTTTTTTAATGATTTGTTGTTGTTTTTCAAAAATCTATGGCATGCCCCACATGACTCATACAAGTGGGCAACTTCAAACTCATCGATGAACGATGACCATTTGGCGCCCTTCTTCAGACTTGCTTTGAGCCTTCAAGCTTCAGAGTTCGTCCTTAATTATATTTGGAAACATCGACCCACTGGACCAAACTTGAACCTCAAAAATACTTATTGGTGATGTGATCGGGAATATAATATCCTTCTACTAGGTTCTCCTCTTGACATTACAGCAAATGATATCATCCATAGAATGGAAATGCATAGACTAAGGACGTACCTTCAAAAATAACTTCTCCGATATCCTTCCGACTCCGGGGATTGGGAACGGTGTAATGGTGGTGGAGGCTAAATGACCGCTCGAAAAACTGAGGTAGTGGAGGAGACTAAATGACCCTGACTCACTCCAGAGATCCGTTTGCCTCGTGGAGCAGCCAACTTCGGTGATTACCAAACTTTCGAGGGTTCAGGCGAACAGCGTCCACCTTGAAGCCGTGGCAATTAATCCGCAGCACCACCCGAGAACGACTAGGACTGCGAACCGACGTACGGTACAGCCTTACCAATATGAGGATCCCTGGGTATAAATCTCGACAACTCTCCCTCTGATTTCATGATTCGCCTCACGTTTCTGTTGACCTTCGCTCTCTGCTTTACTTTCGTAATTTCGAACAACTGCCGCTGTACATTTGGATCCCAATGTTGGCCATCCTATTTGGATTTCCAGACTCTCGCATCAAAAGTCTCCCAGTTGCTTATCCACCCTTTACCCCCAGCCACCCCCCTGCTACAACTCTGCTTCAGGAAACTGCTCTGACGTTCGTGCTGGTTGGTCCAATGCTCTCTGGCGTTCCGATCAATCTGGAGCTGCTGAACACACCAACTGGGAGACCTACACGTTTTCGAATGGTACGATCCAAGCCTGCTACCTCGACACTACATTTGGCGTTCCATGCCAACAAGGGAGTGTACCAGTCATCGGCGTCGATGCCAGAACGCCAGAGGATATCCAGGAAGCCGTCAAATTCGCCGCCAAGCACAATTTACGCCTCGTAATCAGGAACACAGGGTAGTTTGCCAATGTCTTTTTCCCAAAGTTGTGCATTGACGGTTTTTGCCAGACACGATTATCTTGGAAGGAGCTCCGGCAGGGGATCGTTCTTGATATGGACCCATCACATGAAAAACATTACTTTCCATTCTTCTTTCTCTCCCACCGGTGCAACGGATTCAGTCACCTATGATAACGGTAAGCTGTCAACAAGTTACTAAATTCCTGATTTCCTGACGAGGACATGCACGATGAACAGTGCTCACCTTTGGAGCCGGTGTTCAGTGGTTCGAGGCCTACCAGGCAGCCAAAGAACACAATCGTGTCATTGTTGGCGGTCTCAGTTCAAGGGGAAGCGTCGGCGCTGCTGGTGGGTGGCTCCAAGGCGGTGGTCACAGCGCACTTTCTCCGAATTATGGTCTCGGTATGCAATACTCTGATCCAACTGGGAGAGAGGCTTACACGATTAACAGGTGTGGACAACGTATTAGAGGTAAAGATTGTCACTGCAGACGGAAATCACATCATTGCCAATGCCTACTGCAACAAGGACCTGTTCTGGGCCATTCGCGGTGGTGGAGGTGGCACCTGGGGTGTCGTCACTTCAGTCACATACAAGACCCATCCCTCCACTATTTTCTCTGCCGCCTTCATTGCGGTCAACTCCACCAACGCCAATTCAACCCACAAGTTATTCACGGAGATCATTCGGCTGACACCGTCCCTCGTCGAGCAAGGCTACGGGGGCTATGCTAGTGGTGTATCAGTCCAGGGATTCCAGTTCTATGTCTTATCACCCAACGTGACTGCAGAACAGACCAATGCCACATTCTTCCCGCTTTTCGAATTTGCACATTCCCTACCAGGTCTCTCTATTCAAAATTCAACCGCCGTGTTCCAAGATTGGTTCCAGTTCTTTGCCCCCCAGTATGCTGCCATTCCCGATGCCGGATTCCCACTTGAGGTTTCATCTTGGTTGCTCCCAAAGGGTGTCGTGGCTACCGATAAACCAGAGGTGCTCGCTCGAGAGCTCCTCAAGACACATGGTGCACTTTACTATTGGTGAGCTATTTTATTGCCATCATACATACCCAGAGAATTGGAACCCTGAGGACGTCACCAATAGCCTCGTTTCTGGCGGACACGTATCCCGAGTAAACCCCGAATCCACAGGACTTAACCCTGCTTGGCGAAAAAGTCTGGCATTTATGCTTATCGCCACAGCCTGGCGAGATGGTGCTAATTCAACTGAAATCGCGGCTGCTCGTGCACTCCTCGTCCAGGATATGAAGTTACTTGAAGGTATTGCCCCCGAATCTGGAGCATACTTTAACGAGGTAAAGAAGTCTCCATCTATGCAGACCTAACTAATTTCTTTTGTTGTTTCAGGCTTCGAGATATGAATTCAACTGGAAGAAATCCTTCTTTGGCATGCACTATGACCAGCTCCGAGCGATCAAGCGGACGTACGATCCAAAATCACTCTTCCTCGTCTATAACGGTGTTGGATCCGATGAGTGGGACGCAGATCTTATTTGCCCAGCTTGAAATTTACGCCTCTGTCCAAATGGCACGGAATCATTGGTATCTTTCTGTCATAATCTATTTCAGGACCTTTTTTGGAACCTCCATCGATAGAATCCATATGCATTTGTAGATCATGGCCGGTTCTTGAACCATGTAATCGCTGGCTTGTTGGTGATGTCAACTCAACCATCCACCTGTACACATTACAGCTTACTGCGGCATTAATCAAGCTTTCTTGAGAAAGCCTGCTTTTTAAAATCATGATTTGTTGTTTATTTTTCTGTATTTTCAATTGCAAAATCTCACATTTAGATTTGACTTGTCGATAGGAGCAGTGGAAATGGGTGTGGGAAAGTAGGAGATCATGATCGGATCGATGTGGCCCCGGGCCGGTGTCCAGCTTGCTTCACATCCAAGGTTATTAATAATACAGACGAACTCTTCCTGACTACTAGTACTTATCCTCTTTCCAGAATGTCAGAATTGCAACAGGTACTTATCAATGTACCCATTCTTCCTACAGGCTACAAAAAATCTCCCAAAGATAATGAGTCTGGCTCTTTCGCTTTCTGTGCGGTTGAGCGAAAACGGTGACCCTTTGGCTGGGGAGCCAGGAACTACCAATCTTGTCCGAAGGAGAGTAACATGAAATAAGTATTTTCCACTGTACCGCCGATCATGCCCATGCTTACCTCCGTCACGGTTTATCGCGAACAGTCTCCGTTTCAGGTTTGAAGGTGCCACCAGATCCTATGACTATAAATGTCCACAACTGGGTTAACCATTATTCCCCGAACGACTTGTACTGTGTTTTCATGTTTCCCCTCACACCTCTGTTGCCATTGATCGTCGCTCTCTCCATTACATCGGTACTCTCCAATAACTGCCGTTGTACATTTGGATCCCCATGTTGGCCGTCTGATTCTGACTTTGAGACCCTCGCATCACAAGTATCTCAGCCTCTGATCCACCCGGCACCACCAGCCACTCCGTGCTACAGCCCTGCCTCCCAAAACTGTTCTGTTGTTAAAGCTGGCTGGTACAATGGTCTTTGGCGTTCTAACCAACCTGGTGCTTCCGAATTCACCAACCGGGAGACATACACATCCTCCAACGGGACGATCCAGGCATGCTACCTCAACACTACGCTTGGTGTTCCATGCCGACAAGGGAGTGTGCCGGTCATCGGCGTCGATGCCAGAACGCCGAAAGACATACAGAAAGCTGTCAAATTTGCTGGGATGCATGACTTACGCCTGGTAATCAAGAATACAGGGTGGGTTACAATGACTTTTAGTTCAAGTTGATTGACATTTATAGCCAGACACGATATTCTTGGAAGGAGCTCAGGCAGGGGATCGTTCTTAATATGGACACACTATATGAAGAACATCACTTTCCATTCTTCTTTCTCTCCCACTGGCGCAACAGATTCAGTTGCATACGATAACGGTCAGTTCATGTAGTATGAATCCGATTTTCAGCTAACAAAGTCGCTTCCGACGAACAGTGCTCACCCTTGATGCTGGTGTCCAGTGGTTCGAGGCCTATCAGGCAGCCAAACAGCGCAATCGGGTCATTGTTGGCGGTGTTAGTTTAGGAGGGACCATCGGTGCTGCTGGTGGGTGGCTCCAAGGCGGTGGCCACAGTGCACTTTCTCCAAACTATGGCCTCGGTAACGTAAACTCCTTTGATTCAACCAAGAAAATCTGACGATTGTTTCACAGGCGTGGACAACGTCTTGGAGATAACGATTGTCACTGCAGACGGAAATCACATCATTGCCAATGCCTACTGCAACAAGGACCTGTTCTGGGCCCTTCGTGGTGGTGGAGGTGGCACCTGGGGTGTTGTAACTTCAGTCACATACAAGACTCATCCCTCTTCTTCATTCTCTGGCGCTCTTCTTTCGGTCAACTCCACCAATGCTGACTCAACTCATAAGCTGTTCACGGAGATCATTCGTCTCACCCCGTCCCTCGTCGAGCAAGGCTACGGAGGTTATAGTGGTTTTACTGTTCAGGGATTCCAGTTCTTTGTCCTGTCACCCAACGTGACTGCAGAACAGACTAATGCCACATTCCTCCCGCTTTTCGAATTTGCACATTCCCTACCGGGTCTCTCCGTTCAGAATGCAACCCTCTTATTGCAGGATTGGTTGAAGTTCTTTGATCCTCTGATTTCCAGTGAATCCCGGCCTGTAGGAGTCCCGAAGGAGTTTTCGTCTTGGTTGCTCCCAAAACATGTTGTTGCGACCGGTAACCCCGAAGGCCTTGCTCGAGAACTCCTCAAAACTTCTGGTTTCCTGTACTTGTAAGGTTTTTTATTTTACAATATTCAATCGTATAGAAGGTCTGAGAATTTCCCCAATAGACTCGTTACTGGCGGGCAGGTCTCCCGTGTGAATCCCGAGTCCACAGGTCTTAACCCTGCCTGGCGAGAAAGTCTGGCATATACTGTTATCGCCGCGAACTGGCGAGATGGTGCTAATTCGACTGAAATCGCAGCTGCTCGTCGGCTCCTCATTCGGGATATGCAGATACTCGAAGCTATAGCCCCCGAATCCGGTGCATACTTTAATGAGGTAAAGGAATGTTGCCGGCCTACCGACTTCAATATTTTTTAATTTCTTTCAGGGGTCGAGATACGAATTCGACTGGAAGAAATCCTTCTTCGGGACGCATTATGATCAGCTCCGGGCCATCAAGCGGAAATACGATCCGCAATCACTCTTCCTCGTTTATGAGGGTATTGCTTCAGACGAGTGGGATGCAGAACTCGTCTGCCCAGCTTGAACGACATGTCACCTTCACCATTCATGACAAATGATAATATATGGGACGTCTGAAACACGGTCGTTGATTGCGAGCTTGCCTGAGGCCTTTACTTATTGCTCTTGTATTTGAGATTGGATGATGTCGTGGATTTATTCATTTCAACCTGCAATTCCATTGCTTTACATTTAAATTTCAGGTTATCTATTAGGCGGCCGAAGCCATTCACCCGGTTAAACCATGCTAATCTGAGTATTTGATACATCCCCCTGGGTGGCCTTCTTCCTGCAGAAACCTGCATTCTCAGAAGAGGGTCACTTAAAAATAAGTAGTAGATGTGCGCTTATATCCAAAGCAGACCTGCGATCGTCTTTGCCTCAGTGACTTACAACGATGCCCTCAGCCCTAATTCGTAAGATATCTTCTCTTGACAAAGACGCTTCATCACAAAGAGACCGAAAGATTGAACCCTGTGTGTCGAAAAGTGTGAGAACATCGTCATACTCCGCAATTCGGCCAGAGCTCATGACTAGAACTCGGTCACAACATGCTGTAAACTGGGCGTCACTTGTGTCCAACTAACATTCAAAGAAAGCCACTTGCCAACGGTATTCAGCCTATGCGCTATGCATAGCATTGTAGATGATGAAAATTCGGTTTGAATGATCTTCTGAACCTTTTGATCTGTCTCCACATCAACGCTGCTCGTGGCTTCATCCTAGGATCTGTGTTAAAGTAGTTGAAGCCAATAATGTTAACGAGGTCGTACCAAAACGATAATTCGACTTCTCTTAACGAGTGCCCTGCAGAGCGCCAGCAGTTGCCTTTCGCCTGCGCTGTAGTTTGATCCTAACCATGCATGAATATAACTACGCATTCCAGATAAGGAAGAAATGACATGCCTTCGTCATTGACAACAGATTCCAGCCCGAATTTGGCTTCAGCTACTGGATCAGCAATCCCGTCCGTAGTAGTCATGTCTGCGCGCTCGAGGGCAGATATTAGTTCTGCATCTGTTCGAGTACGTTGCGGATCTCTGCCAGTCATCTTAATACAGTTTACAAAACAAAACAAGGGAATCGCGCACAGATTATCTCGCAACGAACCAGAGAACAAAGTAGTATCTTGAGGTACCACAGCGAGGGAAGATCGCAGGGTATTGAGCCCGATGTTGCTAGTGTTGTACCCATCAATGACGATTTCTCCGCCTTGAAGATTGACCATCCTAAAACAGCCATTGCGCTAAGTGAACAGCAGTGTTGCGGGCTGACAATAACTCACCGGAAAAGAGCTTGTAGCAGGGAACTTTTGCCTGACAAAATGGATCATTACCCGAAGCGTAGAAGATAGAAGATCAGGAATAAGTACCAGCTCCTGTCCGTCCAACAATTCCGACCTAAGATCAATTGGCTGCTGTTACCAAAGAACAGTAGAGATAACATACCTTTTCTCCGGCATTAACTTCAAAGCTGACACCTTTAAGGACGAGAGGCAGGCCTTCATGGTATGCTAACTCAACGCTCGAAAATTTGATTGTTCCTTTCTCGGGCCACGACGCAGGTGGATCTTGCGGAGTGAGGGTATCCCCTTCCGTCGGCAATGCTGTATAGAGCAAGACTCGTTCGACGGAATTCATGTTTTGTTCATTCTTCGCATATTGTGATACCATGTCCGCTAAATGTAAAGAAGAAATAAGACAGGGTTTCTCCCAAACTGAAGCGGTCTGCTCACAAAATAACTGCGTGACTATCACCTAGTTAGAGATTGCTAATACTCGAAGGGAAAAACATACTGCTTAGGGTATATGATAAGAGCACACCAACCTTACATCTTGTCAGTGGCAAATTTCGGAAATCGAGGATATATACTCACCTCCGAAGGGTCGTGAGAGTTTCTGAATCCGACAGAGAACAACCCAATAGCTAGGATCAGGATATTTCCCAACAAGTCGAGCCTTACGGACAGCCATCGCTGAATCGATAATGTCATATATGTTGCCCTATTCTCCAAGTCTATGCGGCTTTCTATATTTATGATCGTGCGGTTCTAACTCGTAGGTGAGTCATGCTCCAAGTGATCATAGACTCTAGTACCTGTTCTCCATAGGCACGAATGGTAGGCAATCCGGTCAAGGTTTCTTTAAGTTATTTTAGTCAGGTTGTACATATCGATAGACGAAGTGAACTGACCTGAGTACCCGCCATAAAGGGAAGAGCGTAATATTGAATCTAATCGTTGGGTTTCAACAGACGAACATCGGTAATAACCTGAAATGGTGTAGTACACGAGGGCCATTGGGATGAATATGAGCCCAAGTAATGGGAATGTATAGAGGACAAGGGCTACAATCCCAAGGACGGACCCAAAACTGTATAAGAACTAGAGGGGGTGTCGGGATTAGAGTTACTTGTAGATCCTCCGTACTTACTTGCGACATGACGGAAGTCAGTTCAGTATCCAGAACGTCTTGATCCTTAGACAAGCGGGCCAATATTCGTCCTGAGCATGTTAGAAAGCGCGCCTGATAATGGGAATGGGATAAGCTTACCGTTGGGATTGGTGTCAAAGAATGACTCTGGCGAGTGTAACACCGCACGAAATGAGGTATTGAACATTGCGAGACTGGCCGCCAACCCTGCGAAGCTAAGAAGGGGATTGGGGCATATCGTAAATCAGAAGTGCCAGCACGTACGCCAATGAATAGGTAAGGATGAAAGCAAATGACGCCTGGACGACTCCGAGAGCGGCATACACAGCCATGTAATTTCCTTCTGCGAATCCCCGAATACTATGATTCGTCCAAAGCCCGAGGAAAAGGTTGTTGCCAACTGTGACAAAAAAGTCGTTAATTATTCCAGGATCAACCTAGGTGGGCTCACTTGAAGCGGCTTGTGACAAAAGCGCCAATGTGATAATGGCAGGGACCCACAGGATGCTTCCCGCGAAACGAAAGTACTTTGCGTAAGTCACCCAAGGGACGGACCCGGTAACGCGTTCCTCTGACTGTATTAAAGCAGAACGGAGTTTCTTACGGTCTGGGTGGTCAATACTGTTAGGATGTATGGTTGGCTTCCTGGTATTCTTGCGGGTATTCTTGCGAGCGACTTTGCTTTCCACTTTCTCATGGCTGCCATATTCGTCGATAAGATGAGCAAAAACCACACTCCCTCTCATCAATTCCTGAATGAAAAAGACCAGCCATTAAACGGGGACCACCCACAACGACGACGGACAGATGTCAGGGAGTTACACACATCATAAGTTCCATGCTCGACGATCATACCATTATCCATTACATAAATATGATCCGTTCTGTCAAGCAGGTGCAAGCCATGCGTCACAAGAATACGTGTTCTCCCTGCCAGGGGACCGGTGAGTATGCAATTTTTGAGGATTGATTGGCCAACATATGCATCCAATGCGCTCAGAGTATCATCGAGGAGGACGATGTCGGACTTTGAATAAGCGGCTCTGGCCAAAGAAACACGAGCCTGAGATGCATCAGATGAGAAGTTTACATGGGGTCAACCGCGTTACCTGTTGGCCACCTATAAGTCTGGCTAAGCTCGACATTCGCAAAAGGAAGAATAAAGGACGAACCGCTCAAATTAATGCCTTTCTCTCCGATTTCTGTCTCTTCACCATTGGGTAACATTTGAAAGTCGTGCTCTAAGCAACAAGCTTTGACAACCTGTTGGAATCTTAAAGACAAGGGTTAGTCAGAGAATCGTTGGCTTCATAGTGAGCTCACCGCTCTTCGTCTTCCTCCGAACCGAAGATTATATTTTCGCGGACAGTGGCGTTCCGAATCCAAGGTGACTGGGGAACATAAGCAACATTTCCCCCAAAGGCTACCTGTGCAAATGTGAGAAAGAGGGTTGGTCGGAACAGGAGAACACTCACCTGACCCCTGATTCTGTGCATCTCGCCAATCAAGGCTTGCAGGAGGGAACTCTAAGAGAGATTTGAATACACAGGGCTCACAGTTGGACGTCTCGCAAACGTACCTTGCCACTTCCCACACGACCAACAATAGCAACAAAGGAACCCTTCGGAACTCGGAGTGCGATGTCAGTGAGCTCAAACGGCTTCTCGCTCTCTGGGTTGCTTTCAAGTTCCTCGTTGGCCTCTTTATCTTCAGCAGTTCTGACTGGCAACAAAGGCAATTCCTCCACTGGTTTACCCCTCCGTAAATTCTTCCACCAGCGCTGTCGGCTTGGACTTGGTTCTTTTGGCGATTCGTCATAATCCTTCACACAAGAATAGACAAGCCAATCAGTAGTCAAATTCGGATCTAGGGTTTGATGAATACCTTGATCGCCTCCCAGGTGAAGGCACCCTCGGCTTCCACACCGTTTTTTGCCTCGTGATCAATAAGTAGCAATTCTACAAGTTCCTCTGCCGAAAGAAAATCAGATATTCTCTTTAGAGCGACCACGACGTCAGACAAGCCCGAAAGCGCAGTAGGCAAGAAGGACAGTGGCGCTCGAATAACGTTGAAAAGTTGCAATGATGAGAAAATAACAGGTACATTGAGGTCGTTCCCAGTGGCAGCATATGTAATCTGGAGATGCATGAATGTACTGTGGTATCTATGAAGGATAAACTCGCACGAAGGATGAGATTGACGCCAGGACAGGTATGAAGGTCACCAACGCGATGAGCGCAGATCGTGCAACCCTATATTTAAAAGTCCAACGTCAAGTGTACCCTGAGAGGGGAGACTGAACCTTACGCCATTGCCTTTATTGCATGTATCTCTTTGGACCTCAATCTGGAGACCTTCGACAAATAGAATTGTTCCCAGGCATAATATTTTATGAGGCGGATTCCTTGGAGTACCTGTCGACATGTGGGTTTAGTTAGGTCTTTTGCCATTAAAATGAGGCACTCGCTTCAGAAGTAACTTGTAAGCGACTATCTGTTACATGGGCACATCTCTGCCGCTGGGCATACATGACCTTCACAAGGATAAGCTGCAGTGGGAATCCGAGTAGTAAGACCTATGGGATATTAGCGCTGCGTGTCGGCACTGTTGCCTGCACATACCCCAAGTCCTACAAGGGCAGAGTATCCCAGCTAAAACAGAGGTGGTAACTCAATCTAAAAATCATAATCAGGTTTTTACTCACAATGTGAATGAGGAGGGCGGTTCCGATGGTAACCTAAGCAAACAATTGAAATACTGGAAAGCCAAGATTTGTAGACAATACAGACTTGGATTGGGGTGGTCCAAAGACTTACACAGAGATCAGACTGGGAATTGTCGATGAGTTGTAATTACTTACGAATGTCCAATTTCAGCAAACCGATCAATTCGCGCACTGTCCGAGGAAATCAAATTCATGATCTGACCCGCATTGTGGTCAAGCCGTGCGCGTCTTGAGAGTCGCAACGACTTCCTGATAATGATTCCAGTCACCTGATAAACCATCAGAGGAATTGGATTGAAAGATGACTACATGCAGAAAATTACATACACCCGCTCGCGCGAATAAACCTGTGGTTGTAGCAACTATGAGATGCGATCAGAACCTCGCAGGACCCAATTGTGTTGAAACGCACGATGCAAATAATGACTCAACATCTAAGTGTGATGATATATTAGGAGCGTGATCTGCAATGCGAGATAAATGTTATACCAAACTAGCTGCTTCTGCTCAAAGGAATAGAATCAGTAACATTCCGTATCTCGATGACGCGGGTATTGGCCACCTTGCATAGCAAAAAGGGCCAATGCTAGCCCAATACCATATCCGACTCCCTGGGGTTTATTGGGAGGCGATGCAGGATTTCCAGAACCGTCGAAATGATGGTAGGCATAGACATTGACTAGCCATGTCAAGAATGCTTTGGCAATAAGAGGAGTAGTTGCTCTCAAAGTGTCTAGAATGAGTGTCAACCAAATCAAACACCATCCATCGTTATATGTAATACAAAAGCGCACCACTGCCAAGTTTGAGAACCCCGGCAGACCACCAACGATAAAAGAATGTTTGATGCAAAGCTTTCGTTAGCGAAGAACTACGGATTGGTTGCTGTTTGTGTTTTTGTCCATCTCCAGAGGAATTCTCAAGATCAGCATACTTTACACCGTCTCCAGAGGACAGAGGGCGCGGGGAATTGTCAGAATGAAAGAAATGCCTCTGTTCCGAGGAGGATTGTAGAAAGAAATTGTCCTCGAGCTTGTTCACAATGGTCGAAGCCTGCAAGTCCTTTGAGAACTCCCAAAGGTCTTGTTTGAAGGTTAGAAAGCGTCAACTATTGTCCACGCACGCACCATCGATCTGCAAGGGCCTCGAGAAGCCAACATCCAAGAATGGCATCAGCCATATGAAGACAAGCCTGGAAAACGGTCTGTCGAAATACGGTCAACTTTATCTCCTCTGCTTATTACATAAGACCGACTTACGATGCCCGGACCTCTGGTAGAATCTTGCCCTGGCCAAAGGCAGGAGGGGCTGGCGATGGCTTGGAGAAAGGAAACATGTGGTTAACCTTTCAGTCCGGATCAGGTTCAGAGCGGGCTTGTGATGTGATCGGGGATCTCGGTACTAAACGATCTGGATTCTGGAAAACCAAAAAAAGTCTTTTTGGATTGGGAAGGGAGTTCTGCTGGAGGCCATGACAAGAGGCAATGCGAGGAGAATATCATTTCAGTCTCTAAATTGTTTGCTTCGTGGAGCAGCCCAGGTCACAGTACGGTATGGTTTACGTACAGCCAGCCTCATATACTAAACTCGTCACACCAAACAATTTTTTGGATGAGATGAGGAGCTGTTTCTCCGTGCTGCCTTTTTCCTATCCTTTGACCGGACAACCAGATCTGGCATAATTTGGACCAATTTCTGTCCGGTTAGCAGATCCGGCTAGGTTTGGGGAGGATGGCTTCAACTTGAAATGTCAAATTTCGCGGTGCTGGCTTCAGGAATACAACTCGAAACTACATAGGTATACATATGTAAGTGTTCGTTTTCGTATTAAATCATCGTCTACTACTTACTGGCATCACTACCCCGCTTTTTCAAGGCTTCCGTCAGGTTCTTTTTTCCTCCGGAGTGCATGATATATAACCTGCCAATGACCGTAGGGTTTCGATTGCTAAAAGTTGTTGCGCTGCCCAAGCACTGCCGTAAACCAGAAAATAACAAGTGAAGTTGTTCGTAAAGTTATTATTAACAAAAACAAAATGTTACAAGTATGGATCGAACTCATATGTCCGGATTTGCGATCAAGTTATTTTATCCTCTCCTCCGGCCCTCCTGGCATTCGTCCGGATTAGCCCTAGCTTTTTTGGAAAACATGTCCGCGAGATACCCTAATAGGGGTGGGGTGCCTGGACAAACAAAAAGCGGACAACGAGCTCAGTGCATTCTTCGTGTGCTCGAAATTTCACAGAATACTGATTACTAGTACTCTATCGACTGAGATTTCGAAGCGGGCCTTCCCCCGCTTGAGAGTGGATCCTTTATACAGATGTCGGTAAAGCAACTAGGTAGTCATCAGCATTTACACAAAATCACATGGCAACCACATGGTCAAATCCGAAATTTATATAGTGCCTGGGGATTTTGTATACTATGCAGTGTTTCCATAAATGTTTTTCACAACGCCACGTGGGATTCCTTGACGCGGGTCTCACTCGAATTAACTTGAAGCCGTGCGCATCACTCGACCAATATGAGGATCCATGATATAAATCCCAACAACTTGCCCCAAAATATGCTGGACGGTCATGATTCCCCTCACGAGTCTGTTGACCCTCGTTCTCTGCTTTAGTACTTCCGTAATTTCGAAAAACTGCCGCTGTACATTTGGATCCCAATGTTGGCCATCCGATTCGAAATTCCAGACTCTCGCATCACAAGTCTCCCAGCCGCTGATACACCCTGCGCCCCCAGCCACTCCGTGCTACAACTCTGCCTCAGGAAACTGTTCTGACGTTCGTGCTGGCTGGTTCAACGGTGTTTGGCGTTCTGATCAACCTGGAGCTGCTGAACATACTCAATGGGAAACTTACACGTTTTCCAACGGGACTATCGAAGCCTGCTACCTAAACACTACACTTGGTGTTCCATGCCAGCAAGGGGGTGTACCAGTCATTGGCGTCGATGCCAGAACGCCAGAAGACATTCAGGAAGCCGTCAAATTCGCCACCGAGCACAATTTACGCCTCGTAATCAAGAACACAGGGTGGGTTGCCAACTTCTCTTTCCCCGCATTTGAAGATTTGACGTTCGTCGTTGTTGGTCAGACACGACTATCTTGGAAGGAGCTCCGGCAGGGGATCGTTCTTGATATGGACTCACCGAATGAAAGACATCACTTTCCATTCGTCATTCTCTCCTACGGGTGCCACGGATTCGGTTACCTACGACAACGGTTTGTTCAATCAATTACTGAGGGTCCGATATACTGACGCACTTGGCGACAGTGCTGACCTTTGGAGCCGGTGTACAGTGGTTTGAGGCATACCAGGCAGCTCAACAGCACAATAGGGTCATAGTCGGAGGGGTTGGTGCGAGGGGAAGCGTCGGTGCCGCTGGTGGATGGTTCCAAGGTGGCGGCCACAGTGTGCTTTCTCCAAACTATGGTCTCGGTAACGCAAAACCTCCTCTAGTCCTGCAAAGACAGACCCTCATCTCGATCATTTTATAGGCGTAGACAACGTCTTGGAGATAGCAATTGTCACGGCAGACGGGAATCATATTATTGCCAATGCCTACCGCAACAAGGACCTGTTCTGGGCTCTTCGTGGTGGCGGTGGAGGAACCTGGGGAGTCGTGACTTCGGTGACTTACAAAACCCACCCCTCCACCCCTTTGTCTGTCGCCCTTTTCACTGTCAACTCCACCAACGCCGACTCCAGCCAGAAGTTGTTCACAGAGATCATCCGTCTGACTCCCTCGCTCGTCAAGCAGGGTTATGGAGGTTATGGTAGCGTATCGGTCAACGGGGTACAGTTCTTTTTCCTATCCCCAAACGTCACCGCAGAACAAACCAAAGCCACATTCTTTCCTCTTTTTGAATTTGCACGTTCCCAACCAGGTCTCTCCGTTTTTAACACGACCACCGTCTTCGAAAACTTTTTGCAGTTCTTCGAAACCTTTTATTCAAGTGATGGCCTGGTCGGAGTACCGAATGAGCTTTCGTCTTGGTTGCTACCCAAAGATGTCGTTGAGACTGACAAACCCGAAGAGCTTGCCCGAGAACTCCTCAAGACAGGTGGATTCGGATACCTGTGAGTTTCTTTCTACTACCCAGAAAGTCGAAGTGAACCCTGAGACTTTTGCCAACAGCCTCGTTACGGGCGGACAGGTATCCCGTGTAGATCCCGAATGTACAGGTCTTAACCCTGTCTGGCGAAAAAGCCTGGCATACACGATTCTTTCTACGGCCTGGCAAGATGGTGCCAACTCGACGGAAATTGCGGCTGCTCGTCAGCTCCTCATTCAGAAAATGAAGACACTTGAAGCTATAGCCCCTGAATCTGGTGCATACTTGAACGAGGTATATGAATTAAGCTGCACTTCATTGTGGAATCTTCTCTTACTATTTCTTCTTTTTATTCCAGGCCTCGAGATATGAACTGGACTGGAAGAAGTCCTTTTTCGGCACGCACTACGACCAACTCCGAGCCATCAAGCGGAAATACGACCCGCATTCAGTCTTTCTCATTTACGAAGGTATCGCATCAGACGAATGGGACGCAGATCTCGTCTGTCCAGTCTGAAACATCTTTTCTGAGCTTCCCGTTGACACCGACGTAGAGCATTTTATAAATAGTTTTGCAGCTGTGCCGTTTTTGTTGGACTCGTAATAGTGACAGAAATACCAGCTGCCCATCGTCGAACCTTCCTGTGAACGGGACACATCTCTGGCTCTGATCGAGTTTCATCTGGTAATGAAGAACCAGATCATAATGTAAGGGCGATGGAAATGCCACCGTCGTCTAGCCGGAGAATGTTGTTTCGCTAGCCTCCTCTGCTATTACGGGGACCTCGCTCTCTCCTCGTTTGTATGCCACGATGCATTTGACCAAAAGTGCCATCTCGAGGGGCGACAATGTTTTGATTGTGTCCTCATGAGGTGGCAAAAATGAGTGATAACCCGACAGATCGGACTGGTAAATCGAACGAGTGATAAAGTCGAGTACGTCATCCCTGGTTCTCTTGTTCGAACTAAATAAATGGAAGAGGAGGGTGCGAATGGCTCCAACGTGGCCGTTTGAGTCGTCGAAAAGTAAATCGTCTTGATATCTACAAACTTTGTAATCATCTTGTGGGCCTTGTCGCGATCTAGTCTGAGAAATTTGAGCCCAAGGGGCAACCGCAGCTGAGTGACCAGATCCATGGGGTCAATAAATTCAAGAGGAGTTGCGTGTCCTCCGAGCTTTGCCTCCCCATCCCGGCAAGATGTAAGCCTAGCCGTCTTACATTCACCATATATATCCCTGGGTGGCAGAAGATGTAACTCTTCTGTTATCTGACCTTTTGGTGTAGCGGCTTTGCGTCAGGGTTCTGGCTTGCTTACCGTGACACAGGACAAAGAAGGCGAACACCGGTCGTCAACCATAAGTTGCTAAAGTCATGATTGGTCCACTCCTGCCAGTGTTGTTCCAGCCTCGTCTGGCACCAGAACTGGCACAGAGGTTGGGTTGGGGCCGAGCGATAGCTGGGGCAGAACGCACAATTGAGGGAGTGACTTATGTAAGCTTTGCCGCAATGTGCGTCGTGAGGCCCAAAAAAATCTTTCCAAATGTCGTCCAATGTGTTTAGTCACTTGATCGTTGAAACGGGCAACATCATGCAGAGAAACTGTGTTGGCGGAGATAGGCGCCAAAGCAGACGGCAAATGATGTTTTACCTGAGCCTGGGGAACTTCGTAGCAAAAGAACTTTCTCCTCATCGAGCTACCCTTTCATTTTTAGAAACTTTTCTGTATCCTGGACGTACCCACTGTCTGTCATGGAGATGTTTGACAAAACTGTCAGACATCGAGCGCTTCCGGTGTTACAGTATGTAAGGTCGCTTTCTGAAAATAGTTCTCATGAGACTTGAGCACTTCTTCTTCTTCCGCAATGTTACTCTTGAGTTCAGTGATTTTATTGCGCAGCTTAGTTGGCACGAAAAAACTTAAGACATTAGGGTCTGCCTCTATTACTTCTCGTACAATGTTGAATGGGGAGTGGACAGACGGACGAGGATTCTTTCCGCAAGGTCCTTCGACACCGTGTAACCAAACTGTAACTAACACCGGCAGGATCGCTCGTTGTAATATCCTGTCGACGTCTAAAGATGGGTGAGTGGGTCTGTTCGAAAACTGAGGAAGTGGAGAAGACTAAAAGACTTTGATTGCGTGGCCAGCCGAATCGTCAGATAGCAGCGCCGGCGATTGCCAAACTTTCTATTAATGTTCAGGCGAACAGCGTCCACTTCGAGGCCGTGCCAAGTAATCCGCACCGGCAGCACTCGAGAACTAAGGCTGTACTGTAAATCGGCACCAACATGAGGACCCATGATATAAATTCCAACAACTTGCCCCAAACCCTGGACGGTCATGATTCGCCTCACGAGTCTGTTGACCTTCGTGCTCTGCTTTACTTCCGTAATTTCGCAGAACTGCCGCTGTACATTTGGATCCCAATGTTGGCCATCCGATTCGGATTTCCAGGCTCTCGCATCACAAGTCTCCCAGCCGCTTATCCACCCATCTCCCCCAGCCACTCCGTGCTACAACTCTGCATCAGGGAACTGCTCTGATGTCCGTGCTAGCTGGTTCAATGGTGTTTGGCGTTCTGATCATCCTGGAGCTGCTGAACATACTCAATGGGAAACCTACACGTTTTCCAACGGGACTATCCAAGCCTGCTACCTCAACACTACACTTGGTGTTCCATGCCAGCAAGGGGGTGTACCAGTCATCGGCGTCGATGCCAGAACGCCAAAAGACATTCAGGAAGCCGTCAAATTCGCCACCAAGCACAATTTACGCCTCGTAATCAAGAACACAGGGTGGGTTGCCAACTTCTCTTTCCCCGCATTTGAAGATTTGACGTTCGTCGTTGTTGGTCAGACACGAC